>Ga0214923_10006368_pt1 | contig 13304 bp, 9 predicted proteins | sample LL1510_MetaG_FD_177993 | JGI IMG/M metagenome (GOLD analysis project Ga0214923, IMG submission 177993) | Freshwater microbial communities from Lake Lanier, Atlanta, Georgia, United States - LL-1510 | ecosystem: Environmental > Aquatic > Freshwater > Lake | place: USA: Georgia | collected 2015-10-15
CGTCGGGAAGCTCGCGTTTGATTGCGTCCGTTACGCGGCGCTTCTGGCCTGAGATATAGACTTTGAACTTATGCAACTGCGGCGCGTTATGACCGCGATAGCCTCGGTCTGCGATGATCCGCTTCAGAGACCCGCCTATCTGCTCTTCAAGAGCAGGAATAACCTTGGCGAGCGTGTGTCCGTCATACGGGTTTCCAGGGAAGGTCGCGACGTGAGCGACAAACTGTCCGCCTTTTGAGGAATGGAGCGTTGTTGCAATTGAGGCCTTCACGCCAAACTCATAAGGTTTATGCGCCTTGCCCTTGCCAATGCACTCAACCTCAGGCGCATGCAGACTGTAAATCTTTTCACCTGGCGCTCGAGGACGCTGCAAACGCACGCGTTCTGCAAGATAAAGCGGACGGCGAAAGATATCGATGAGTTGTTCATTGCCTTTAATCTTGCGAGCAATATCCCGTTCAAGACGTCCCAGGTAAGTTCTGAGCCGACGTAGCTCTTTCTTCGCGCGGTTAAACTGCTTGGCGTGAGCATAGCGCTGATGGGCAATGAAGGCTCTTTTGCTGATGCGCTCATAAGACTGACGCAAAGGCAGCTGATATTTCTTCGCTAATCTCACAAGCCGTTCTCTCGCCCGATGCGCCAAGCGGGAGTCTGTTGGAAAGGCGACTGCCTTTTCCTGCACGGTCGTATCGACGATAACTTTGGCAAAGTCAGAGGGCTTAGCTGCGCCAGCTCTTGTTGCGCTTGCCAGGCTCTCTTGAAGAAGCGCCGTTAGCTTCTCCTCTCCCATCCGTTGCCGCCAGCGGGTCATGGAAGAGCGGTCAAACGTCAATTTGTGCTGGAAAAACTCTTCACCGCAGAACAGCTGATAATAGGGATTTTCAACCCAGCGTTCGCACAAAGTCTCATCTGAAAGATCATGCATATATTTGAGAATCGCCAGTCCCGCCATTAACCGAGTTGGCAAAGGGGGACGCCCAGGAACATCGCGATAAACAGCACCCAATTCTTCTTCGAGAAAATTCCAATCAATAAGACGCGATAGCTTTGCCAGCGAATGGTTCAAATCCACGATCTGATCTAGGCGCGATCGAAACAGATCCCCAGCGCCGCTATCTTTTCGCTCTTTCGGTCGCATTGCGAATCTCCCGAAGCTCTTCTTCAGGACGAGTGAATCACGCAAAAGGCTTCAGATCAAATTGCAAGAAAATTGCACCAACAAACCAATTTCTGGCAAAACAAATACTTCATAAGAGACAATTTTCGATTCAAAATCAGACTGGTGAGAATAATTCACGGGTGACTAAATAGCTTGTCTTTTTTTTCTGGATAATTGTTTTTTATTTTAAACATAAGGGACTCTCCTGTTCATTCGCGTCATGTGATGAATAGAAACATCAAAGACAAAAAAATTAAATAAGTTCAAGGGAATAAAATTGAATAGAAATTGCGCGTATCGTAGAATAGAGGGCCTGAGAGGACATTAGGATAAATCTGCGTAGATTTGCGTAGAATAAAAAATCACAAAAATATTTTTTTAAAATCAGGGAACCTTTTTTCGGGCAGCTCTTGCTACGAAGAATGATGCCTCTCTTCAGCTTTCCAGAGGCATTTAGGTAGTCTGGTGATTGATTGGGGTGAAAACCAGTGTTTATTGCCGGCAAGATCTTATGAATGCTTAACAGGCCCGCGTAATTGAAAAGGTTGAAAAGCCCGCTAGCGAGGATTTTGGGCTTGAAATAAATCTGTCGCGATTTGAGGGTGAATCCAGGAAGTTTTAATTAGAATTGTGTCTGGGTTTGTCGTAACCAAGAATAAATGATAAGCTAATTATTGTATTTATGTATAAAGTGAGATCTTCATGGCAGCAAATATGGATTGTGATGTCCTTATTATTGGCGCTGGTCCAACCGGGATGTCGGCAGCGATTGCGCTCCATGACGCGGGCTTTAAAGTAATGATCATCGACAAGCATCAATCAGGCTTGTCATTTTCAAGGGCTATTTTAGTTAATTCCCAAACCTTATCTCTGCTAAAGCCTTTTGGTATCGCAGATAAAATCATGGCGCTTGGTCATCCTTTTTCGTCAATAACTATAAACGGGCCAGAGGGCATAATCATCAAGGGAAGCGTTGATGCCGATAGTACATGTGCTGTTCATCCAACCTCTTTACCGCAGCTCATTACAGAGAAATGCTTTAATGAAGGACTAGGGGAAAGAGGGATAAATATTGAGCGGCCATGCAGCTTTAAAAGCTTTCAACAAAAAGAGGATATGTTGAAACTGTCATAGAAAAGGGTGAAGAATATTTTATAATTAAATCATCTTATCTGCTTGGGGCTGATGGATTTCATAGCTCAGTGCGTGAGGGACTTGGATTTAAGTATAACCAAACTGTCAAGCCTATTCTGATGTATAGCCAAGATGCGGTTATGGATTGGCAAGATCGTAGTGATATCAATATTTGGATATTAGATACTGGGGCAGTCATAGGATTAAAAATTGGTGCTAATTTAGTTCGGTTTGCAGCCACTAATAAAGAATCATTCTTGGAATTAGGTTTTAGTAAACAAATACAAGAAACGACTTGGGAGAGCGAATTTGATGTCTATTTTGCTCAAGTTGAGGCATATGGGAATAACCGTGTTTGGCTTGCTGGAGACGCTGCGCATGTCCACTCTCCCGTCGGGGGTAGAGGCATGAATATGGGTATTGCCGATGGAATTAGATTTGCTGAGGCCATTATTAATCATGATTTTATTGGCTATCAGAGAGAAAGGCATGCCGTATCAACTGATTGGGTTAGAAAGAACCAATTATTCACAAGAATAATGGCCGACAGATCTGTAAAAGGAAAAATTGCGAGATCTATTGTTAGATTAATATTTAAACTCGCTAATATTTTATTTGGAAAAAATGCTGCAAAGAAAGTATTTCAGGCTATAGCAGTGGGTTGAGCTGAAAAACTATCTCTATCGTGATGAGATAAGATACATAGGCCTATAAAATAATTTCCTTTTGTGGAGCATTTCAGAAAGATTTGTTTCATTCAATTTTAAATTAATAATTTTGATAATATAGGTTTAATTTGCCTCGCTATTTACCAATTGTCGTTCAAATGTTCTGACATGGGCAGTAGTAATTGCTAGAAGTGGTGCGGATAATTGAAGTCTTTCTGCTCTTTCCAGCATATCGCCAAGAATATGTTCGACTTCAGTCTTGTGAGCTCTCTCGATATCTCTTAGCATTGATGATTTCAGTCCAAAACTCGGTCCTACGAGATGGTCTAAGTATTGAGTAAAAATATGAGATTCTAACGGGAAGCCCTCCGCCTTGGAAACTTCAGAGCATTCAGTTAGGAGTTGAGTAATTAATCTTTTCCCTGAGGGGACTTGTAAAATTTCATCAATGCTTCCCCTCATAAGGCACGTTATACCAGCTAAAGTAGAAAGGAATGTAAATTTTTCCCATAAGTCATTTTTAATTCTGACACTAAAAGAAGCATCTACAGATTGCTTCCTAAATAAATTTACTAATTCTTTCGCCCTGTTATCTTCGCAGCCATTAATCGTGCCAAAGATGATTTGATTTACGTTATCAAATTGATGAATTTCCCCGTCGGCCGTGAGTGTTGTGCTTATTTTAGCTAAGCCTGGCCAGCATTCAGCAAATGGGTAAGTGCTGGATATCTTATCTATATGTTTTACCCCATTTAAGAGTGGTATAACAACCACTTTATCACTCATAGCTGATTTCAAAGCATCAAGCGCTGAATCGAGATCGTATGCCTTGCATGCAATAATAATTATATCATAATCAGAGCAAGCTTTGCCTGCCAAGGTAATTTTTATTTTTGAGCTAAAATCTCCGAGCCTACTTTTTATTATTAAACCATTTTGAGCCAAAATATTGGCTCGTTCTGCCCTAACCATAAATGAAACATCGGCGCCAGCTTGAACGAGTCGACCTCCATAATATCCGCCAATTGCCCCTGCTCCCAGTATTAGTATTTTCATAAATAATCCTTTGATTGCACGTTAAAATATTTTTTCTGCTCTTAAAATGATCTCCAGTCGCCACTCTGTTCAAAGTTATAGGCGGCAGTATAGATTGATGACTCTTTCCACTTAGGCGCAACAAGCATCATTCCAATTGGTAGGCCATCACTTAATCCACACGGTATTGTCATAGCGGGATGTCCGGTGACATTGAATGGAGCTGTGTTGCTGATCATTTCAAAGGCCCTTTGTATAACTAATGATAGAGGAGAGTCTTTTGGAGGAATTGGTTTAGCTTTAATAGGAAGGGTAGGCATTAACAGTAAATCGTAATGATTGAAGGCATGATTATATGCTTCTGTAAGTATTCGAGAGAGATTCTGTGCTTTAGCGTAATAGTAACCAGAAAAGTTTTGTAGACTATATTCCCCTACAAGCATTGATAATTTTAGAGTAGGTGAAAGATCATCTGCGTGTTTACGCCAGTTTGCATGTTCTAAAAGTAAATTTGTATCGTAAAAGCCTTTCCAATTAAAACCGGTCGCGTTGCCATGCATCATTTGCATCTGTAGCCCTTCGAGAATGATGGGCGTCCAGATTGCCATGGCGGAGATATGTTCTGGAATACTTACCTCTTCAATGGTTGCGCCCAGCTTTTTCAAACGTTCAGCTGCTTCTGAGACTTTTTTTGCAACATCAGGCTCCATGTTCTCCAATAGGAAGCCCTCACGTAAAGTGCCAATTCTAAGTTTTTGGATATCTTGATTGAGTGATTGCGAATATATCTCTGTTAAGGGATTACGCTGTCTAGGATCAAGATCATCAAAGCCTGCAATTACCTCTAAGAGCAACGCGTTATCGAACACATTATTTGTGATGGGACCTGTATAATCCAAAGTAGCTTCGATAGGCATTATGCCTGTATATGGTACAAGACCAAATGTAGGCTTCATTCCATAGGTTCCACAGAATGAAGATGGAATACGAATAGAACCTCCTTGGTCGCAGCCAATCGCCATATCTGCCTCACGCGAGCTAACGATTACGCTACAACCAGAAGATGAGCCTCCAGCAATAAATCCTTTTCTCCAAGGATTGTGTATCGGGCCATTTGCGCAAGTATGACTGCCTCCTGATAAACAAAAATATTCACAGTTTGCTTTCCCTAGGATGATACCAGAGGCGTCAAGGATGCGTGTAACGATTGTTGCGTCAATATTTGGAGTATATCCGCGCAGCGTGCTAGCGCCATTCATCATTGGAACGCCAGCAACACTAATGTTATCTTTAAGAACAACGCTTTTTTTATTGAGTTTTCCAGAAGAACTGCCTTTGATTTCTGATTTCACATACCAAGAGTTCAAGGGGTTTTCTTGAGGGGATGGCCAAAAGATCGAAGATCTTGGATATTTAAGTTCTGGAACACATTCGTCCATTTGATCTAGCTGATCATAGGCCTGAAAGTTTCCTTCCATTAATTCAAGATAATTTTCGAGTTCCTGATTACTAAAACTCATATTTAACTTGTTGGCTATTGCGCGAAGTTCTGCCAGTGATGGCCTGCGTAATGACATTGCTATTGCTCCTTTATGAATTATTTTAAATTGTCTATATTGCTGAGCTGTTCGTAAATTTATTAAGAATTTCAATTATAGTTCTATTTGTTATGTGTTCTTTAATTGCGTCAAGCTTATTACAAAAGATAGAAATTAGCATTATGCGTGTAGAATTTATAAACTTATAGTGGAAAATATAATAGATTTATTTTAAACGCCCTTATTTAGTAGCTTATGTATGGTAAAAAGTACGAGATAGAATTCCGCTCATAACATTGCTGCAAATAAGTGAAATCAAGGTTTTGCTACAATTGGCGTTGTTGCCCAAGAGAAGTGATAATTGATCCCGGCGCGCGCAATAATTCCCTGATAGTTTATTGTTGTTTGACCTGAGGCGAGTGAATTAGATATTAGTGGAATAGTGTAGTTTGTGGGCGTCGAGATAGTCAATGATTGTGCTGGTGAAATATCGACACTATTTGTTGCAACGTTCATGTTGCCCAAATTCCAATAAATAGCTTCTCCTTTCAGAGACCAATTAGGCATAAACATCCATTCAACACCTCCTCCTGCATTCCAGCCAGTTAGGAGTTGATTCTGCTGATTTGTGCCATAATAAGTGGAGGTGAGTAGGAATGTTCCCGAAGCATTTGGAACGCTTCCAGACCCAGTAAATGTGTCAATTGCGTAGTTGGTTACTTTTGCCGATGCTCCGCCATATGAGAACCCGGCAGTTCCATATAAGAGAACTGCTGGCGAAAGCATGTAACCCATGCGGCCGCGAAGTGTTCCAAGATAATTAACGCCTGCATCAATCGTTTGGCTGCCTAAAACAGCTCCATTAAGAGAACCTGTAGCTGATCCAATTGTATCAGATAAGTTATAGAGCCCAGCTCCTCTACCGTATCCCGTCCCGTATATATTCGCACCCTGAATATCAGTCTCAATGCCAATTAAAAATCGTTGAGCTAGTATATGATTGTAACCAAATTGCATGCCACCAACAAATCCATTTTGTGAATTTCTTGAATTTATTGACAATGCATTTGCAACAGCATTCGTCGAACCAGAAAGATCAAATACGGTTTTAGCTGGCTCGTAATTTGTAGAATTTATTGCCGAATTTGTACCAAATCCATAACCAGCATTCAAGCCAGCATATGCGCCATTCCAGGTTTCAGGTGTTATAGCCGCAGTTTCCAGGGTATTTTTATCTTTTGTTCCGCCAAAAGATAAAAAATGATAATTCAAACCAGCTCTTGCAATTATGCCTTGATAATTGACTTGTGTTAATCCAGTTGAAATAGCATTGGATGTTAAAGGCGCTGTCCCAGTTAATGTTGGGACAGCCCCGCTGACAGAGCTAACGGGTGCAAGTGCTACCATTGAGCTTGCAGCATTCATGCTTCCTAGGTTCCAGTAAATTGCCTCGGCCTTTAATGACCAGTTAGGCATAAACATCCATTCTGCGCCACCGCCTGCATTCCAGCCTGTTAGTATCTGTGATTGGCGGTTGTCGCCAACATAAGTAGTTACGCCAGGGATCGACAGTGTTATCGATGCGTTTGAGTCTAATGCGCTCAGCGATTGACTTTCTATCCCGTAGCTATTGATCTTTGTATAAGCGCCGCCGTAAGTAAAACCTGCGGTGCCGTAGGCCAGCAAAGTTGGTGTGATGAGATATCCAGCCCTTGCTCTTATGGTTCCTAAATAATCGAGCCCAGAATTAATTGTCTGGCTTCCAGAAACAGAACCTTGTTGCGTTCCAGTAATTTGACTCCAAGAAGCAGAATTGCTGAAGAGACCGGCGCCCTTACTAACGCTTGTCCCAGAAATATTAGAGCCTTGGATGTCAGTTTCTAAACCTAGTACAAAGCTCTGGCCAATTTGATAATTATAACCAAATTGAAAACCGCCAATAAAACCATTTTGGGTGTTACTAGCTAAGCCTGAAAATGCACTAGCTACAGCGCTTGGTGTAGCAAGAACATTCAGAAAAGACTTTTGAGCGCCATAATTTATAGAGTCAATGGCCCCGTTTGTGCCAAAGCCATAGCCAGCATTCAGGCCGGCATAGAGCCCTGTCCACAGGGGAAGAGGACTTGAGGCAGGGACGGTTTTTAAGGATGGTAAATCTGCTGCTGATGCTGAAAAGGACGCCATGAAGAGCGTAGATGATATTATTAGCTTCTTCATTTCGGTTACCTTACAAAATTAGGCAAATCATCCCTTTAGTTTTTGATGCAGAGAACAGTTGTAATCAATAGTAATTATATGTATATCGCTTAAATCTCGATAGGTGTTGCAATAATACAACTAAATTGCCGTGAATTATGGCGTTTAAGAGATTAATTCGTCGTAAGGTAATTGCAATTATTAAGTTAAGGGCCGTATTTTAGCGCCATGAATTAGATTTGATCCGTTGCTATGTTTTATGTTTGATATACTTTATTAATGCGCAACAAATATTCCATGTAGTGGAATCGGAACATGGTGATTAAGTTTGGCTTTAAAAAGAGTATCTCCGTTTATCGATCTTGGATTTAGTCCTACTAATTCTGTAATATGATTATTTGCATTATAAACCATAACTAGAACGATCCCGTCCTCTTCTGTTGCTTCAGCAAAAGAGGGTACAAAAATAGCTTCTCCTGGAAATTCATCTTGATCGAATTCGCGATTCACAACTTCGCCACTTTCCATGTTCACGCGTGATAGGCGTCGAACCCAACCATTTGGGCTATTGTCTGGATTGCTGACGATATACGAAAATTTATAATGCTTGCCGATAAATCGAGTGTCTATGTGTGGGAATTCATTAGTTGTGCCAGTATTGTAGCTGTTGAATGTAACCTTGCTATTTTTGAGATTGAGGCTCATGCGATTTAATGCGCCTAGATTACTTGATGGCCAATCCGTATACCAAAATTCGCGAAATACTTGACCGATTTGATTATAAGTTGGGTATTTGATCAAATCTATGATTAGTTGGTCATTATCCTCGAAACCATTGGCAAAATGAAATTGAAAAAAAGGATCTGTTTCTATCCAGCGAGTTTTTAAATCATTTCTAGAAACTAGTAAGATTTTTGTAGGTATTTCTTTTTTCCAATAAAGAGCGCTGTCAAAACTGTCTAGTCCTAGCATCATTGTTGTTGAATGCAACAGAATGGGGCCAAAACAAAAAACCATGTAATTTTTTGTCAAAATGAAATCATGGTTCATATAAGCATGGGGTAGGGCGATCGTTCCTTTTAATCTAAACTCTTTCCCTTCAATCTCAAAAAGCTTAAGTGAGGCGCCAAATGCGCCATATTCAATACCAAAATTATAAATTATCCCATTTTCAGGATCTGTTTTTGGATGAGCTGAAAAAACACTAGCATTGCCATTGAAATCGTAAATATCGAGAGTTTCCAGCGTCTCGGGATTAATACGATAGGGCGCGCCACCTTCCCATAGAGACAGCAGGCCGAAATCCGTCATTAAAACAGATGTATTAGAAACATTTGCAGGATAACGGAACATATTCGAAAGCACGCCACCTGGTCGCATTTTACCAAATCCGCGTGTAAGAATTTTATTAGACTTTTGTTCATTCAAGTAACTTTGAGTTTTAATAAATTTATTTTTATAAAAGACTTTTCCATCTTGGAAGCGAAATGATGAAATCATTCCATCTCCATCGAACCAATGAGGAAAGTAATTTCCGTTTATGTCATTTTTTGCTGGGCCGTTACGATAAAGCGTTCCCTTAAGCCAATCGGGAATTTTGCCAGAACTATTTTTTATTTCGTAAGAATATTCATTATTCTGGGAGCTGAATCCCTTTGACCAAGGATATTTATGCATATTTTACCCCTGACATTTTGTAAGTTTTGATCTAAATTTCAATAAAACTCGACGAAACTATCGTAATTATACGCAGAATTTTTTTTTCTGAAATATGCGCTTTATAAACGCATGAATGAATAATGTTTGCTGCGCTGCAGCATTCCGCCCTATTAATTAATCTATCTAGTGAATCGTTTCTGATCCAAATAAGATTATTGTTCTTGCAAAAAATAAAAATTTATAAAAAATATATCTGCAAAATCCAAAAGTTACTATTTTTTGATATTTATGGTCCGGGAGGCCTAAAACATGAAAAAAGTTTTATACTCTGTAGCAGCGTTATCTTGTTGTTTTGTTCTAAACTCTGCGCAAGCAGGAGGAAGTGGGTCCATAATTGTGCCTGTTAGTGGCGTTCAGGATGATAATGGTGTGGTCAGATGTGGGTTATATAACTCTGCTGATGGTTTTAGAGAGCCTGGTGAAGAGTTTAAAGGTTCAGTTGCGCGTATTTCTGGTGGAAGAGCGACGTGCGTTTTCAACAATGTTCCTGCGGGCACATATGCCGTCGCTGTTTTTCATGCCGAGAATAACGAGACAACGCTTGAAACAGGTATGTTTGGAAAACCTAGAGAAGGATATGGATTTTCTCGCAATGCTGGTGGTGCCTTTGGACCACCTAGTTTTTCTGCTGCCGCGATAGATTTCAATGGAAGTAAAGCAACCTGGCCCGTGCGACTGCATTACTAGTCTCTAGAATTATAGGCTGCTACGGCTTCTATTTTGATTTTTGGCGAGGCTAGAGCCTGTCTAAGCCTCGCCATATTCATTTTAAATATTCTTATACGGCATAAAAATAGAGCTTAACTCATCAGCTAATCTTGCATTTTTCCATAGAAGCTATCGTAGGATTTATTCTGCATAATCTTGCATTGGTTTATCTATTCAAGCTTAAGCCTAAAATTACGAGGCTTATCCGCCTCTGCTCGTTTGTGGCTGTGCCAACTATGGCTCAGCAGCTGGTGGTTTGCGTGCGATACAGCCGATGTCGGGGGTAGAGAGCTGATATAATACCATCAATTTACCGTGAGACTTGAATAATTACCCTTAAAGGGTAATATGCTCATATGGAAAAGCGGAAGGCCCATTATGATCTGTCTATCCTGATCGAAGCCGTTCACCGCAGGGGCGTTGCGTCTTTCACCAAGACCGCGCTGGACGGCGGGCGGCGTATGGGTCTGACCACAGAAGAAATGATCGAAGCCGTCTGCAGTTTGACCCCTGCCTGTCTCTACAAGTCCATGACGACATATGCGGACTGTAGAGCTTGGCAGGATGTCTATCATGCGGATACGCCGGCAGGGAAAGCATACGTAAAGCTGACCATGCGCGAAGACGGCGCTCCGGTTATTCAGTTCAAGGAGTTAGATCCATGAGTAGGATTTGTGTTTGCTGCGACGCAGACGCTACGATGACACCTTTTTCCGGTGAGACTCATCAGGTCGACTATCGTGGCCACGTCGATCTCGTGAGCGGACTTGCTGGGTATCGATGCCCGGCGTGCGGAGAAGTCGAATTTGATGATGATGGAGCCGCCCGATATGCGGCCGCTGGCGATGCATTGATTTCAGCTATCCGGGCGAAGCATGGCGCGGAACTGCGTCGGGTGCGAACAAAACTGCGACTGACTCAGGCAGAGGCTGAACGATTGACGGGTGGCGGACATAACGCTTTCTCGCGCTATGAAACAGGCAAAGTAGATCCAACCCCCGCAGTCATGAATTTGTTTCGTCTGCTTGACAGGCACCCCGAAGAGATCGAAGCGCTGCGCCGCGCTGAGACCAATAACGAGGCTAGCGCCTGAGCACTGGCTTCAATAAACAGTGAGTTCACGTAGGTAGGACAGAGCAACTATTATATAGAATACCAAGGTTGCGATAACCAATTCTACGTTTAATTGCCATGCGAGCAAGAACGGGAACTCTTGTGTCTACATAGTCATAAACGTGGACATCTTGTTTGCGTGCATGTTGACGATGCAGCCTTCCAACATATTGCGCTAGAATTCCTTTCCATGAAATTGGCATTGTGAGAAACAATGTATCTAATCTTGCGTCATCAAAACCTTCGCCAATGTAACGGCCCGTTGCAATGATAAGGCGCTCTTCTTCTTCTGAGACAGCAAGAGCGGCTTCTGCGAGTTTCCTATCTTTTGATGACAAGCCTCCGCATAATAATGCTATGTTTTTCACGAAGGGCTTCAAGCGTTGATGTAAATAGAAAAGGTGATCTTTTCTCTCTGTCAGCAGGAGTGGGGATCTTTTCTTCTCAAGGGCACATAGAATGTCGTTAAAGATGAGATCATTGCGGGTATCATCTTGTGCAAGTGACGCATAAATTTCTGATAAGGGTGGGCGGTCAAGATTGGTTAAATTGTGAGGCAAGCTGAAACTTGTAATTCTTTCATGAACATGGTGAGTAATACCGCGCTCCGCTGCTTGTGTTTTTGCGTCAACACGATGCCGAACAGGCCCACACTGCATAAAAATAATAGGATGATGACCATCCTTCCGTGCGACTGTTGCTGACAATCCAAGAACGAATTTAGCCTTAGCTCTTTTTGCGACTAATTCGAAGCTAACGGCAGACAAATGATGACACTCATCCACGACCAGATGGCCGTAGTTGGCGACGATATCATCAACCTCACCTTTTTTAACCAAGCTCTGTATTAGGGCGACGTCAATAATATTTGTAGGCTTGCGTTTACCTGAACCGATCATTCCAATGGAATCAGAAGGGATACTCAGAAAAGATTTTAGGCGCTCTATCCATTGAGCCATCAGTTCTCGACGATGAACTAGAATAAGCGTATTTCGTCGACGTTCAGCAATTAGCGCAGTTGCGACAACGGTTTTTCCAAAGGCTGTGGTTGCCGCAAGGACTCCACAGTTGTGGGATATAAGATCGCTAAATGCTTTGCTTTGTGGCTCCCGTAAACTTCCTTGGAAGGAAATCCCACTGGGAAGAGGCTCGCCGATCTGCTGTTGATCATCTACTACAACATCAACTCCAAGCCCGCGAATAAGTGAAATGACTTCATCATAGCAGCCGCGCGGTAACGAGATATGGAGTGGGTGAAGTTCTGCGCACGATATAATGCGTGGCTTGTCGTAGATGGGTAGACGCATAGCTTGCGCCCGATAAAATTCCGGATTCTGGAAAGCGGCCAAGCGAATAAGTTGTGTAACTAACAAGGGAGGGAGCTGTGTCTTGTCGATATAGATTTGGTCTGCAACCACTATACTTATCCTCTCAGGCAGATCCTTTGGCGCCGGCAATTGCCTTGAACGTCGCGAGGGAGATATTTTCCATGGTTCAAGTGCGAATTCATCATCGACCGGCATTCTAACGCCGAGTATGGCGCCAGATGACTCCGCGGCCTCGGCAATCATAAAAACAACATCTGCTGCGTTTCTTTTTATTGATGATAGAAAAGCCCATTGATCATCGAATGGTGTAAGATTGTCATCAACAAAAACGCTGTTACCTAATTCACGAGCGCTTTTTTGTAAGGGCAGGGCTATTAAGTTGCCAAATCCGCCCAGTGGCATTGTATCTTGGTTGGGAAAAAATCTATCATACGATGAAAATCCAATTTCAGGCCTTCTCTCCATGGTTTCTGTGAGGAGAGAGGCTCCCATTTGACGGGCAATGCGTGCTGGTATTGGCTCTTCAAAAAATATCCAGATATGACCACCCTTGCCAGATCTAGAACGTTCAAGTGCTGCTTCAACACCCTTTATGCGACATGTTTCCATGAATGCTTGGGTATCATCAACCCATGTTTCTTTATCAAAATCAGCTGCAATAAACCAGCAAGTCTCATCTGATTGCAGAGGGTAAATCCAAGCGATG
>Ga0214923_10006369_pt1 | contig 13303 bp, 14 predicted proteins | sample LL1510_MetaG_FD_177993 | JGI IMG/M metagenome (GOLD analysis project Ga0214923, IMG submission 177993) | Freshwater microbial communities from Lake Lanier, Atlanta, Georgia, United States - LL-1510 | ecosystem: Environmental > Aquatic > Freshwater > Lake | place: USA: Georgia | collected...
TCACATTTTTCACAATAATAATTAGATTTGTTATCTGGCTTAATTTCATTTTCCATTTTTTATTTATTTGGAAATATAAATAAGCCTCTAAATTATTTTTTACACAATTTACAAAAAAAATTATGCAAACAACCAAAAAACAAAAAATCGATTTTTACTGCGTTTTACTGCAAAATCGATTTTTCACATTTTTCTGAAAAAAAGTGGTCGGCCCTTTTTCAATTTTGGACATTTTAAAAATGTCCATTTTCGGAAAACCTCTACTACTTTATTTTTGGACTTTTTTCAATGATTTTGTAAGGACATTGGAAATTAAACATTTTACTTGAATAAATAAAATGATTAGCATATAACATGTGAATGTTTATGTATGAACAAAATTAGGTATATTAAGATTGTTAAATTTGGATACAATTTCTCTTCTAAGATTTACTTTATTTTGATATTCATTTGTACCTAACCAAAATCTTTCATGCCACTCAATGAAGATAGTTTTAACAGTATTTATATATTTTGAATTCAATAATTTGGGTAATACAACAAATTCACTGCCTTCAATATCACATTTGATAATTATTTCGGCATCACTATCATTTAACACAATAGAAGATATTATTTCTTCAATATCAATACAATTCATTTTTATTTGTTTTATATCAAAAACAACTCCGTTACCAGAATCATATGTTGGGTTAATATCTAAACAATTAGATCCAGTAGTATATGTATCAATATAAGTATCTTTATTATTATTTTTCCATTCGCCAACATGTGTATTGAATGTTATTTCTCCAGTATAATCCATAACTGCTAAATTAAAATGTTTGAATGAATAGTATTTTCCTTCAAGTTGTTGTATTTTGTCGTTTTCTCGTGATATATCATAAATCTGTTTATTGGGTTCAAAACAATACACATTTACATTATTATCTAATTGTAAAAGTTCTGTGAATTCTGCTAACCCTTCAAACTTATGCGTCCCTAAGTCGATAAAATGTTTCATATAGACATATATATATAGTGATAATTCTATATATTTATTCAAACTATTATTATTATTCAAACCATCGTCGCATCAGTCAAAATCGGTTGTGTTTCTACGTCTGCTTGGGGAGTTTCAAGTAATATTAGGTCTTTGAAATAGGGTTCATTATAAATCCAATTCAATAGTTCATTTCGTAATTCGTGTTCGGATATTCTATTATCCGCAATAATTTCATCTGTGATATCAAGATAACTACAATAGCTACTATAAAATTCGATAATAAATATTCGGTCTAGTGTATCAAGAAATAAACTATCAAAATCCACACTAAAAAAATATTTACTATGTAATGAAAAGATAGCCATAAACATCTTATATTTTTCATTCGTATATGTAATATCATCAATGATTCGAATAATGAAGGGTTTTATTCCGAATGCGCGCATCAATTTCCGCCAAAGAATATTCAGCGCATATATCATTTTTGGTTTCGTAGATATATAATAGAGAGCCCAAATTTTATATTATTTTCCAAAAATCAAATATTGAATTCCACATTGTCAACTTGTTTCGCAGCAGATTGTGTAAATAATTTTCGCATTTCATCTTGAAACGCCGTGAATTTCTCATTCATATTTAACACACATTCTTTCAACACATTTATTTCTTTCGTAAGTTCCAAATAATCGGGAGATTGTTTATCTGTCGACCAAGATACTTTTTTCGGTTTATTTTCTGGAACATCTACCACTACATCGTGGGTTAATGTAATGTTCTCGTTTGAATTCAATTTCAGAGGTTCATTAAAACCATTATTTGTAGAAGAAACCGCAGGAGGCATAACCGACATAGGAGCAAATTGTTTCAATTCGGCCTCACGTTGTAGTTTATGTTGTAATATCAATTCATCCATATTTGTAATAGCTTCATCTTTACCATCGGAAAAATTCGCAGGCGGCGGCGTATATTTCGAATTCATTTGTTCATATTCTTTTTGACGTTCAGACAAAGAATGTTGATATGAATCCTGTTTTTTGTCCATAGTGAATGGTAAATTCACGCCGTTCAAGCCAGATGAAACGGGTTCTTGAATTTTGGGTGTATATGTATTATCAATAAACATTTTTAATTGGTTCACCATAATGGTCATGATTTCGCGATTACAATCATTCAATTCTTGGGGAGACAGTTGAGAGTATTGAATTTTTTGAAAATATTGTTGAATATGACCTCGAAACCATAATTCGGGTTCATTATTTTTACTACTTTTAAATACCAAATTAAATTGTGGGGTTTGATGAATAATTGACCATAATAATTCTTGGTTCTTCACATGAATGAATAAAGACATCGTATAACATAAATAGTTTCTTATATTTATGTTATATTCGCATATATAATTTATTTTCGTTTTGACGTTTTTTTCGCGACCTTTCTTTTTTTACCTCGTCCACCAGTTTTTGTAATCATAAATTTTCTAGTATATCTGGGAAACAATTTTGTTTTTTTTTCTGCGAGTTTTTTCAATTCAGCTTGATTTGCGGGAAGAGTATCTTGACCTTCTATTTTTTTTTGTACATATTTTTTATCAGCAAGGTTCTCTTCATTCACTATATTGGCGCCTTCTAATAAACCACTCAACACGGTTTCTACTTGATGAAATGGAGATAATATGTGGTCAACGACATCAATGGTAATATCACCAATCGTTGCTTGTTTATCTGGTAATTTTTGCGCAAAAATATTGGTAATAATTTCAAGTTTATGTTCTTTATCTTCGGCCATAATATGATTCTTCTATAATATTATGATACATTATTTTTGGTTATTGAAATATTCATCTCTTTTCTTAAATACATATTGGTCGGGAATTCGTTGTCCACCTTTAAAATACTCTACTTTGGCGGCATAATCGGGTAAATCGATGAGTTCGCTACTAGAATTATCTGGGTTTCCACCAGTGTTTTTAAGTTTGCCCGCTTTTCCAGTTAATAAAGAAATAATATAATAAAGACAATACATGCCGCATTCGCTATTTCCTCTTTGGTGTTCGAATGGTTCATAATTTGAAGTCAATTTAATTCCTAAATCATCGGATTGTTTTATGATTCTATCCGCTAATTGTTTAATTTCGGGTTGTATTTCATCAGCCGCACTATCAAAATACATAATAAAGGGTTTTTGTTTATCTTTTAAATCAGTAAATAAAGAAACCCAATGAGAACCTGGTTCATCGTGTTTATCTAAATTAAATACCATACCAAATTTGGTTTTATTTTTATTAGAAGTTTCAGGATGATAATAATCTTTTAAATTGAATTTACATAGTTCATCCGTGACGCAGCTTCCATTTTCCCCAGTTGGTTTACTATCAAAATCAATAGGGGAAGGGTCAAAATATTTGAAATCGGGGTAAGTTCTCTCGTATTGCTTTAAAACATCACGAATATCATAATTAGACAACCATTCGTCTGGATTATGGGTCCATTCAGGAGGTTTATCGGGAGCGAATAACATATCATCATACATTTTTCGAACATTTTCGTCATCAATGATTTTTAACCAACAATCTTCCGTTTTACATTTTTGGTCTTCATGTAAGCGGTTTTTAATAATTTCCCATAAATCTCTGAAATTGGTAGCGGTAATTTTTTTATCAGGATGGTCTTTATTATATTCATTGCGAATTTTCAAGAGAACATCTTCAGGTAAACAACTGTTTTGATTAGAAGTTTTACCTTTCACCGCAGGACTACAATTCATTGGTTTGAATGGTGGTTCACCTCCCCTGCGCTTGCTGATACGAGCACGTTTACGATGTGAATTCTTTCTAAATTGTTTTTTCGTTTGGCGATTACGTTTTCTATTTCGGATAGGCATATCTATTATAGGATGTGAAAAAAACATCCGCCAAATATTTATACGTGTTTCTTAGCGAAAAGACCGATATCATAGGGGAGAATAGCGGATTTTTGTTTGATAACCCGCTGACCACCCCAAAAAGATTTCATCGTTTTGGTAGGAGTTTCTTCTAAATTATCGAATTCATGCTCGGTTTCTTCTTCTTCTAAGAGTGGTGTTTCACAATGAGCAAACATCATGTCCTCGTCTTTTTTATAATCTTGATTGTATTCATTGGATTTTTCTAATTCTTTCATTTCAAAATATCTGAAAATGGATTTAGAAAAAGCATTGAATGTTTCTTCGATTTCTACGGAATAAGGGTGGTTGGGGTTCTCAATCAATTGAGAGGTCATATCAACAATATCGACCGCATATTTGCGTAATTTGGATTTATATTCTTTGAATTCATCGTATTTTTTGGGGTCAGTTTTAGACAAATATTTGGAATATTGTTGTTTGTTGATTAAGAGTTCGAGGGTTAATTTATCAATAGAATTTTCCATAATAATATGTTGTTAGAATATTATTATGATTTTCCAACTTATTTATCTCCAGACCTCGTTTTTTTCGTAGCGTGTAATTGTTTTTTTGCTATTTTCTCTAGTTCTTTCTGTGCTTTTTTCGTAGCACGTAATTCATCGTTTTCACGTTGTTTTGCGAATTTTGCTTCAACTTTCGCCAATTCTTCCGCCGTGATACGATTGTCTAATTGTGCGATTTCTGCGTCAATCATTCTCGAATAAGTATTTTTTAAATCGCGTACAGATTGGTCAGTAAATTCTTCTGTATATTCACCCGTTTTTCTCAATGTTTTTCGCAATTTCTTTTCTGCACGTTCAACCTCTTTGTTCTCTTTCTCTTGAAGTTTCTTTAATTTTTTAATTGTTTTATTGATTTTTTTATATTTTTTCTCTCTATTTTTCTGAGTAGCTTTCAACATTTTCTGAATATTCGCAACCGCAGAAGAAGTTTCTTTTGTTTTTTCACGTATGAATTTACGGACAGTTCTTTTCTCTTCTTTCATCGTCATTTTCACTACCCTTTTTTCCAAATCATTTAAATCGGTTTTTAACAATTCGCGTAATTGTATCATACGTTTCTTATAATTCGCGGTATCGTTTTTCAGGGTATTTTGTAAGTCTTGAATATGATTATTGTAATAGGTTAATTTTTCATCATATGCTTGCATTTCTGGATGACTATTGATTAATGCTTTTAATGGCGTATCCGTTTTGATTGTTCCGCTACATTCATTTTTCAATTGATAGTAAAGAGAACGTTTGTAATTTTCATAGTCTTCGGCGCGATCTTTCATATTTTCACTTATTCCAGACAAATGAGATTTTTGTAATAATTGTTTGTTTTTGATTTCTTCCTTGATGGTTTTCACTTGGTTTTTAATATTCACAATATCTTCCTTGATTTGACTAACTAACTCTTTAATATGTTCTCGAACCACCTTTTTACAAGCCTTTTCGACTTTTGGGTTCTCAATACCCTCACATTTATCATAAAAGGAATCGAATGATTTACTATCGATTTCGTTTTTTTCTTTGAATTCATTCTCTAGTATTTGTGTGTGCTCTTCCACTTGATTTTTTAATTCATGGATATCACTTTCAAAATAGTTTTTTACTACTTTTTTATCAAAGATTTCGACATCATTAATATTATTCACAATCGGAACCGCAATACGTTCCACAATAGGTTGGGCGAATTGTCTCGCATCTTTTTCACGATTTAAATAACTAATATGACCAGAAATCGCATCTAAGAATTGTTCTCTTCCCTTTTCCGTAAATTCGCCCGTTTCATTCAAATACAAACTGGAAAACACAGAAAAATCGCTAACAATTTGTTGTTCAGGGGGTTTACATAAATTGATTAGTTTAATTAATTCCATAGGGTCTTGGGTAATGGGTGTAGCAGTCATCAAAAGTAATTTGACCGAATCTTTGCCCGAAATTTGATAGGAATTCATCAAGGCTTGATGTAAAGCGTCCATATCAGGGCGTTCAATGGAAGATAAATCTCCACCGCCGTATAATTTATGTGCTTCATCGATAATCAAAAGAGTTTTATGTAAAGGGTCGACTTCACCATTGATTTTGACCAATGATTTATAAAAAGCATTTTGTTTCGAAACTAAATTACTGAATTGTTTATAAGACATGGGGCGTATTCTCCACGATTTAGATACCAAACGAATGCGTTTTTTAGGGTCATCAGGAATAACTAAACCTTCATTTTGTATTTTATCGCGTATATCTTCATTACATACTTGTTCAAACATATTTTTCCAAATATCACTCTTCAAAGTAGTGCGTGTAACCCATAAAATAGTATAACCCAATTTTTCAAATGAACTGGTAGCGGCGGCAATAGCACTACAGGTTTTACCTGTTCCTACGGAATGCCACAATAACATACCCTTCAAATCATTTTGTGGAGTAAAATAATGACGAACAAAATCTTGGGTAGGAGTGTAGGTTAATACATTGGCCGCACCACCTTTTGTTTTATCAGCACACAGATTTTCCATTTTCACCGCATCCCAAGCGAATTGTGAATAATGTTTGCGAATATGTTCTCTTAATTCTGTAAAATTCATATATTGATTCACTTGGTTTTCAATTACGCATTGAGAATGCGCCAAATGTGTCCCCTTTACAATATTGGTAGTATTTACAACAATAGGAGGTTCATCGCGAATGATTAATCGAGGTTTGGTTTTGCGAACACCGCCATAAATGAATTCACTACCATAGGGTAAATCTTCTTCTTCGTCATCTAAATTGGGAATAGCAAAGGAATGAATATTTTGGTTTAATTCATAATCCACCGAACCATACACCGCGGTTTTTTCCAATTCGTGGGCGAAATTCATTAAACGTACATTGATGTTCATTGATTTTAAATATAAATCAAACGTGCTTTTACTATCAAATAAGGAAGGTTGTAGTTTGTCGGGAATATCCATATCATATACAAATACGTGTAGTGGCCAACCTTTCGTAGGGTGAAATTCCAAACCTTTTTGTCCGCAGGTGCGTGTTCCACGACCGATGACTTGTTTTTGGTCAGCGGCTACAACGGATGGTTCAAAAATATGTATATATTTGATATCAAATAAATCAATACCTTCTTTAAACCCGCCGTCCATAATAATGATGCGTGCTAGTTCTCCATAAATATTTTCAGGTCGTTGATTAAATAATTTGAGGATTTGTTTTTTCAAAGAAACGGTGATATTTTGGTCATATATACCGATCGAAGTTAATAAAAAGAAATTATTATATGCGGTAGTTGACAATTGGTTCTCAGACAAGAGTTCAATCTTTTTGTATTTTTTCTCTTTTTTCTTATTTTCGTCAACAGTGGTAGAATCTTTAGTTATAGTCTTTTGTTTGACTGGTTCAGCGGTATATCCCAAGTTATAATTCTTGGCTAAAAGAGCAGCTGCTAACAATTTTACACCAGAAGAATTTGATTTAACATCGGAAAAAATAAAATGTTTAAATGCTTTTCCGTATTTTTTACGGTCATTTTGGTCAAGTTCTTCTATTTTATTTAATAATGCGACAAGTTTAGGGCTATGTGTAGTTATATCATTTAGTAATGTTTTAGCATTGAAATCTGGATGGTCGAATTTATAGATATTGGAAGATTTGCTCATATTGGTTTTTTTTCGAACACAATCGGAATCAAAAGTTGTAATACCATTTTCTTCAATAAATTCATCCAAGTTTTTAGGAATATTCGCAAACCAAGGATTTTTTTCTTCTATTTCTTCGTCCATTTTTTCTACGGATTCCGCACTGCTATTCTCCGAATCATCTATATCATCTGTGAAGTTTCCTAAATTTTTAGTGATATTAACCTTTTTAGACATTAAAATATATTATATATATATAAGTTATATTATAATGTCTGTATTAGGAGGCCCTTATAATGGTTATTCACCAGCCCAAACATTAACCAATTTTAAACATGGAGAACAAGCATTAACGAGACGTGTATTGAGACGTTCGTGGAATACACAACAAGCAAATGGAACAGTAAATGGTCGCAACCGTATTATTACACCATACCGCGCAGTAAATAATTTAGGCGACTTTTTATCACGTAAGAATTATGTATGCGGTGGAGCCAACCAGGTTCATGCGGATAAACCAGGTTGGAAAGGAAGAATTGGAAGTATTATTTCCCAATGTGATGGAACAGGGGTTGCCGCAGGAAGTGGAAATATGCGCCATGTTCCAGATTCATCGAATTATACTCGTTTCAAAAAAGAGATTGCTATTAATAAAACTTACAATGATTCCAAGAACGGTGGAGATGATAGTAATGGTTCATATGTAGCATTGATGGCTGTTCGTCGTCGTTAATCTTTAGGAATATTATATTATATATTGTATATAATATCATAGAAATGTTTCGTTTTATGTATAGTGTTCAAAATATCAATAATGGTGCTTTAACTGGGCAAAAAGCGATGCCGCAGAAAGATAGCACAAGTGATTCAGGAAGCACATTTGAATTAGCACGTCAAACGTATATTCAAACCAATCCAGCGACCGCACCAACCATTGCTGAAAAATATCAAAAAAAATGGTTTGGAAATCGTGATGCTTCACAAGTAACTGCGAACCGTAGAAATACGGAAATCGGAACAGGAAGTTTGAATGCTTCTAAAAACTTGATGGCGTTTACTACCTATCGCGAAATAAATACTACGAATGATGCTTTGAGACGAGTAAGAGCAGGGGGAGCAGTAGCACCACCAAAGAAAAACGCAAAGAGGAATAATGCGCCAACGCCAACGTATGCGCCAGCAATACCAGCGAATGATATAAGAGGAATTAAATATCCAGTATTGTATCATTAATTTGGGAAACCTACGATCCCTTTTTCTATCAATATATTTGGGAAATATACTGATAAAGAATCAATCGAATGACCCTGTTCCCTTTATTTTTGTATAATGGAAAAATTGAAAAGAAATTACTTACATAACTATTATAATATTATAAGCAATGGAAATCCAATCGACCCAACCCACAATTACATTTGATAATAAATATGTATTATCAAGAATAGAACAAAATAAAATTTCTAAAAATTTAAAAATAATCGATGAGCTAAAACAAATAGCACCACTATTAAGTGATGTTGAATTATTACAATTATATAATAAATCAATATCAATACATCAAAGTAAAATTCAAGGAAATGGAGATTTTCTTGAAAATGATATTTTAGTTGGTGTGTTAGATAAACATAATATACCTTATAAAAAACAAGTAACTATAAATAAAACAGGAATGATTGTTGGATTTAATGAAAAAAAAGGAAAATGTTATCATATTATAGATTTTGTCATTGGAGAAAATATTGAGATAGGTAAATCAATAACAGATTATAAAGTAGTTAGCTGTAAAACTACTTGTCGTGAAAGATGGACGCAAGATGATTGGAGTTATACATTTGCGCCAAAGTTATATATTTTATTAACCATCTCAGACGATTACCCACCAACCCAAAGATTTAGAGAAGATACAAAAAGAAAAATAATTACTTGTCTTCCCAAAAAGAAAGACGATAGATTGTTTAAATTAAATTTTGAAAATTTGATTGAAGAATTACATCAATTATAAATATTTATTAATATTTAATCCAATAATTTCAGTAAATATAGTTGGAATTGTATTTCCTAATTGTTTCCATTGGTCTTTATTATTTCCACATAATTTAAAATCAGCATTAAATCCTTGTATTTTTAAACAGTCTTCTTTTGTTAATCTGTATTCTTTACCATCAACCATATATCCATCCCAATTATGTTTATCGTCAATAGGAGAATTTTTACCACCGCATCTAATAGTATAAGCTGTTTTTTTTTCAAAATTTTTACCAAGAAGTTCTGTTAAAGTTGTTTCTTTTTTATATTCATCAAAATCAAGTAATTTATCAATATGTTTAATAAGTTCAGTATCATTTCGAATGCCTACAATAATTAAGCGTTTTCTCATTTGAGGTAATCCATAATCACTACACTTTATAACTTTATATGTAATTGTATAGTTTGCCGTTTCAATATCAATTTTTATTCGGTCAAACGTTTTACCTCCATCATGATTTAATAATCCCTGCACATTTTCAAGAATAATAATTTTTGGTTTATGATATTCAACAAATTTCATTATATTAAAGAATAATGTTCCTCTTTTATCATCAAAGCCTTTATGTTGTCCGCATTGACTAAATGGTTGGCAAGGAAATCCAGCACATAATATATCATAATTAGGAATATTTTTGGGTTCTATTTCAGTTATATCACCAAGAGGCAATATCCCATAATTTTCTTTATATGTTTCTTTTACAGCCTTATCAATATCACAAGCCATTATACATTCCCAATTAAACTTTTTGAATGAATAATGAAAACTTCCTATTCCGCAAAATAAATCTATAAATTTCATTTTTCCATCTTCTTTTATTTGTGATATAATGTTAGGTATAGTTTCAGCAGTTTTTATTTCATTTATTTTTTTTGAAACAATATCTTCGATAATTCCTTCAATTTTACTTTGTAATACACATGGATTTTTTTTATTGATATGGGTAGTATAATGGCCTTTTTGAGAAAATTCTTTTCCACATTTTTCACAACTATATTTAACCATTTTTAGTTATTATAATATAATAATAAAATATATTTAAATCAATTTTTTTCATATAGTTTATCTAACAGTGAATTACATTTAGCATTATAATGATTATAATGTTAAATACAGAAGGGAAGAGTGTCGTGGGGTAGAATCCCTACCTATAGGTTTTCCTCCACTTACACATGAAATCTCTTATAGATTTGAACGGCTGTTAGACCACCCAAGATTTGTGCGATGATATAAGGTAATAAATCATTCATGTTTAATTTACCAACAGAAGCCATAACAATAGAAACTGCTGGATTCACATGTCCGCCAGATGATTTCGTCAATAATAAAAGGACTAATGCTAATGTAATACCGATTGCTAGAGGGTTTCCAGTTGCTAAAATAACATACACGAAAAACAAAGTTCCTAAAAATTCAGCTAAATAGTTATACATATTTATATATTCAGTGAAGATAATATTTATCTGCTTTTTTGTATCATTCTATAGACAACGAATAAACCTACGATAGTAATAGATGTTATAAATAATCCACTTGTATAATTCGTCTCCATTTTTTCTACAGGGTCTTTGGTAAATTTCATTTTTTCGTATTTATCCGCATTTTCATTAAAATGGTTGATCGAGATTTCTGGTTTTTGTTTATCATCATCCACTACTACATAAAAATGATTGGTGTTATCTGTTTCAAATACAACAGCTTGTTTGCTTTCATTCTCATTTGAAAATAAACTAGTTGGTATACTAGGTAAAACATCGATGCCTTGTTGTTTTTCAACTTTTACATTGACTGTAGGATTTCCTAAAGGTTGTAAAGGCGGAAGAACAAGATAACTATTGCCCCCTTCAATTAAGTCATTAATTGCGCGAACATCATTTATATTATATTGACTATAGGATAATAAACTGTCGGATGAAAAACTCATATTTAATATATATAATACATATTTTTTTTACAAAATAAATGATATAGAATTATCTATATATAATACTATATCTACGATGTGTGGTATATTCGCTCTCTTAAATAACGATAATCAATTTAATGAACAATTTGTAAAAGAACAGTTTGAAAAAGGTAAAGGAAGAGGTCCTGAATTCTCAAAATTGTCCAAAGTAATGATAAAGGCCGAATTCGGGTTTCATCGTTTAGCAATCAATGGTTTGAATTCAGAATCCAATCAGCCAATGATTATTGATGATATTGCGCTAATATGTAATGGTGAAATCTATAATTATCGAGATTTATATGAAATGATGGATATAGACCCTACAACCGATAGTGATTGTGAAGTTATTTTACATTTATACCGTGAATATGGAATAGAACAAACATTACAAATGTTAGATGGTGTATTTGCCTTTGTGTTGATTGATTATCGCATGACGAATGAGCATTCCAAAATATATGTAGCCAGAGACCCTTATGGTGTTCGTCCATTATATTTGTTAAAACCATCCAACGCGGAAAATGAAAATATACTGGGTTTTGCGTCAGAATTAAAAGTATTAAATAAATTTTATCAAGAATTGAATAAAACCGAAGAAAAATATTCATTAAATCATTTTGAACCAGGAACCTATTCGGTATATGAATTACCAACCACAGTATCGGCGAATTGGGGTTTAACCGCACAAAGAAGATATCATTCTACTGGATTTACCAGTATTATACATTCGCATTTATGTAGTATCGCTACTATATTTGGTAATATTCAATATTATTTAACAACCGCGGTAGAAAAGCGTTGTTCAACAACGGATAGACCGATTGCGTGTTTATTATCTGGAGGATTAGATAGTAGTTTGATTACCGCATTAGTGGTAGAATATCATAAACGGTTTAAGAATCCACATGTAATAGAAACCTATAGTATTGGGTTAGAAGGTTCGGAAGATTTGAAATATGCGAAAATCGTAGCCGATTATTTGGGAACAAAACATACTGAAATAATTGTAACCGAATGCGATTTTAAAAATGCGATACCGCACGTAGTAAAATCCATAGAATCATACGATACGACAACAGTAAGGGCCAGTTTAGGTAATTGGTTATTGGGCAAATATATCGCCGAACATAGTGAAGCCAAAGTAATATTCAATGGAGATGGTTCAGATGAATTAACGGGTGGATATTTATATATGCATAAAGCACCAGATATGATAGAATTTGATGGTGAATGCCGCCGATTGTTGAAAGATATACATATGTTTGATGTATTACGTTCGGATAAATCAATTTCGAGCCATGGATTAGAACCACGCACACCCTTTTTGGATAGAACTTGGGTTCAGTATTATTTGTCTATACCTTTACATATCAGATATCATCCAAATAATGATAATTGTGAAAAATATTTATTACGCTCGGCTTTTTCCGATGAATATTATAAAAATAGGGAAGGAGAGCCATTGTTGCCCGATGAAATATTATGGAGAAGAAAAGAAGCATTTAGTGATGGAGTATCAAAACAAACGAGGTCATTGTATGAAATTATTCAAGAATATACGTACGAAAAGATGCACCACGAACAGTATAAGGTTCGGATTTTCATGAATAATTTAAAAGACCATTTATTACCAACGACTAGCGAACAACAGTATTATCGATGTATATTTGAACAAGAATATAAAGGATTGGGAAACGTTGTTCCGTATTTTTGGATGCCCAAATATGTAGAGGCGAAAGATGCGAGTGCGAGGACATTGGCTATCTATTCTGAAAAATAAATTGA
>Ga0214923_10006371_pt1 | contig 13298 bp, 8 predicted proteins | sample LL1510_MetaG_FD_177993 | JGI IMG/M metagenome (GOLD analysis project Ga0214923, IMG submission 177993) | Freshwater microbial communities from Lake Lanier, Atlanta, Georgia, United States - LL-1510 | ecosystem: Environmental > Aquatic > Freshwater > Lake | place: USA: Georgia | collected 2015-10-15
GCATGAGCAACCCAGGCAGTTGCCCAAAAGTGCGGAAATTGCCACAAAAACTGAATGGCAAATAATATCCAACCGCCGGCATTGCTAAAAGTTTTTTCTCCAGCCACTACTGATGCAAAGGGACTAATTATATTAGTTGCAGCCACCCAGCCAATCAAGCAGGGAAGTGCTCCAGGAAATGCACCCACTAAAACTGCAATTGAATTCACTTTTTTTAATGGGGTATAAATGAATGCATATAAAAACAAACTAAAAGCTGAGAGCAATGCTGCACTCCAGTTAAATGTACTATCAGCATCATGGAAAAAATTACCTATCATCCAAACTCCCAAAATTCCCGAAACTGCGGCAAATATATAAGCTTCCTGCTGACTGATTCGGCCGGAAGCTACAGGACGAGATGCAGTTCGCTTCATTACTGCATCAGTATCTTTTTCTACTGCCTGATTAATTGCATTGGCACTCCCTGTAATAAGCATGCCAGCCAAAAATAAAATCCCAATCATCGGCCAGTTGAAATGAATGATATTGGGAGCCAGTAAATAACAAATAACACAAGAGAAAACTACCGTAAAACTGAGCGTAAATTTCGTTAGCTGAAAATAGTCTTTCGCCTTTCCGGTTAATGAGGGTACCTGTTGATTGATTGGTTGGTGTTCGTTCATGTAACAGTCGTGTATTCCTTTAAGCGAATGAGGAGAAACAAGCTATTGTATATTACAACAACAGCAAATAGTTTTTGTTTTTTACAACAATGCTCCCGTTTTTTCGGGAGCATTGATTTGAATCATTTCAACTGAAACTTATTTCAGCAATGGGATGATGCTATTATCAATGGTGACTTTCATCATCTCCCACCGGTGTGGTTTGCTGAATAAATTCTTTTCCATCTTTACCATAATCATATGCCCAGCGATGAACTTCAGGTATTTCTCCGGGCCAGTTACCATGACCTGGACGTAAGGGAGTAGTCCACTCCAGTGTAGTAGAGCCCCATGGGTTCAGACTGGTAACTTTTCTTCCTTTGAAGATAGAATAGAAAAAGTTGATCAGGAATAACAATTGAGCTGCGAAAACAATCATGGCAACGGTGCTGATAAACCGGTTTAGTTCAGCAAATTGCTTAAAACTTTCCCAGATGCTATAATCGTAATAACGACGAGGCATTCCGGCTAAACCTTCATAGTGCATAGGCCAAAAGATCAGATAAGCACCTGCAATGGTTATCCAGAAGTGCATATATCCGAGGGTATTATTCATATAACGGCCATACATTTTGGGATACCAGTGATAGATACCGGCAAACATTCCAAACATGGAGGCAACGCCCATTACGATGTGGAAGTGTGCAATAACAAAATAAGTGTCATGCAGATGAATATCCAATGCAGAGTTTCCTAACCAGATACCGGTTAATCCACCTGAAATAAATAAGCTAACAAAACCAATGGCAAACATCATACCCGGAGTGAAACGGATATTACCTCTCCAGAGTGTAGTTAACCAGTTAAATACTTTAATGGCAGATGGAACTGCAATTAACAAGGTTAATAATACGAAGATGGATCCGAGTAAAGGATTCAATCCAGTTACAAACATATGGTGTGCCCATACCAGGAATGCCAGGATGGCGATTGCAAACAGAGAACCAATCATGGCAATATATCCGAAGATGGGTTTACGAGAGTTTACAGACAAAATTTCCGAAACCATTCCCATTGCAGGCAACAGGATGATATACACTTCGGGGTGACCCAGGAACCAGAATAAGTGTTGGAACAGGATAGCACTTCCGCCTTCATTTGGTAATGCACCAACGCCATTTACAAAAATATCAGAAAGATAGAAACTGGTTCCAAAGTTTCTATCGAAAATCAACAGGATAAAACCAGACAACAATACTGGAAATGAAAGTACTCCTAATACAGCTGTAAAGAATAATGCCCAGATGGTAAGCGGTAAGCGAGTCATGCTCATTCCCTTTGTTCGCATATTTAAGATAGTTGCGATATAGTTCAAACCACCTAATAAAGATGACACTACAAACAATGCCATTGAAATGATCCAAAGGTCCATACCTGTTTTAGATCCAGGGGATGCATCACCCAAAGCGCTCAATGGAGGATAGGCTGTCCATCCGCCACTAAAAGGCCCGGTTTCAACAAACAGGGAAGATAACATTACTACGCTGGCGATGAAGAAGAACCAGTAACTCAACATATTCAAGAAAGGGGATGCCATGTCTCTGGCTCCAACCTGAAGTGGAATGAGGAAGTTGGCAAAGGTTCCGCTCAAACCTGCTGTTAATACGAAGAATACCAACACGGTACCGTGCGTAGTAACGAGTGCATAATATGCTTCGGGGGTAATATGACCACCTTTAGCCCATTTACCCAAAATTGTTTCTAACCAAGGGAAAGTTGCATCCGGATATCCCAGTTGCAAACGGAATAATACACTCATCAATCCACCCAAAACAGCCCAAAACATTCCTGTAATGAGAAACTGTTTTGCAATCATTTTGTGATCCTGACTAAACACATACTTGGTAATGAAGGTGTCATGGTGTTCGTGATGTTCGTGATGACCATGGTCTTCGTGGGATGTTACCACTCCTGCTGCGTGTGTTTCCACTTCGTGACTCATACTGTTTGCTTTATTTAGTTACTTTATTAAAGTGCCTATTAACTGAATTACATTGTCTTTTCTTTCTTAGGTGCTACTGCCATTCCTATTACCGGTTTGGTAGTATCTGCAGCCGGAGCTGCTGATGGATCTTTGTCGGGGAAATTCACCAGATACTGAGGCTTTTGTTTTGCCATCCACATATCAAATTCTTCCTGTTCAACCACTTCAATAACTCCTCTCATAGAATAGTGCCCATTGCCACACATCTGATCGCAACTGATTTCATAAACGAAATTGGGGTTACCAGTAATTTCTTTCATCTCCTTGGTAGTATACTTTGGAGTAAACCACATGGTAGTTGGAATACCTGGAACTGCATCCATTTTCATTCGGAAATGAGTTAATCCAACATCATGTATAACGTCACGGGATCCAATTACCAACTTTACAGGTTTACCTTTTACCAGGTATAAGGTTTGTTCGGTAACCACATCATCATGGCTCAGTTGATCGTCCCAAATTATACCCAATGTATTAGTTGCTGCGTCAATATTTTTGAAATATTTTTTTCCAAAAGCTGCATCTTTACCCGGATAGCGATAAATCCATCCAAATTGCTTTCCGGTAATTTCAACTACCATTGCTTCCTTAGGAGGTTCACCTGTAAATAAAAACCAGTTTCTCAAACCTACCACCACCAGTACCGTTAACACAATCGCTGGAATGATGGTCCAGATAAATTCTAACTTGTTGTTATGAGGATAGTAGTAAACTTTTCCCTCGTCGTTCTGCTGATATTTATATGCAAATGCAAATAATATAACCTGAGTAATGATAAATACAAACCCGGTAACTGCAATCGTAATCCACATCATTGAATCTACTCTGGCTCCTTCAACACTGGCAGCATCATGAACCAGTAAGGTTTTACCGTAATACAGATCATTACAATACCAAACACCAATTAAACCCAGTACTAAAAAGGCTATCATGAGGGCAGCGTTGATCTTGTTACTTTGACGTAACCCTTTCCCTTCTCCTCTTAGCACCGTTACATATTCACTCGCTTTCGCAATTTGAAAAATAACGATAAAGATGAGAGCAATTACCGCGATGGTTAAAAAAATACTCATATTCTATTCAGTTAATACTTTGGAGATTTTATCTAATTAATTATACCTGATGGATAATACTTTCTTTGAGGAAAGGGTGATACTTCGGAATCAGCGGCTTGGAAGCCAACGATCTGCTTACAAAGAAAATCATACATCCAACAAAAAACGCGAGAATACCAAAATCCATCCATCCTAATGTTACATGTTCTTTAGAAAGACTGCCCATTACCATTTGATAAAAATCTATCCAATGCCCAAAGATGATTAATACTGCCATAAAAGTTACCAATGTGTAATTTCTCTTGGCAGAACGCTTCATTAGAATCAACAAAGGACATATAAAATTGATAATCAGGTTTAAAAAGAAAATTCCTTTATAAGGTCCTTGAACACGATGTTTGAAGTAAACTGTTTCTTCAGGAATATTTGCATACCAAATCAACATGTACTGAGAGAACCACAGATACGTCCAAAACACAGAGAATGCAAACATAAACTTACCAATATCGTGCAAGTGTTCCTGATTAGTTAGCTCGAGATATCCTTTGTTCTTCAGATAAATAACCCAAAGCGCAACGAGACTCATACCGGATACAAACGAACTAGCAAATGTGTACCAGCTATACATAGTAGAGTACCAGTGCGCATCAATACTCATCATCCATAACCAGGGTACAGTCGAGCCCACTGTTAAGGCAAACCAAACAGTAAATAAGGCTGCCCGAATTGTTCCTCTGTAAATAAATTTAGCTCCGGATTCATTATCCATGGGCGATTCATCTGCTTCCCTACTAATCTGACGCATTCTCCAGCCCAACAAGCTCCACAATCCAATAGTAAGGGTTGTCCAGATTACAAAGAAAGTTGGATTTAAGAATCCGGTCTTTCCTTTCAAAATAGGATCATTCGCAACAGCTTCTGTATCTAACCAATGATAAATATGGTGCTTGTGGCCCAATACAACATACATTAGAACTGCAAAAGTTATTGTTCCAAAGATGGGAACCATTGTTGAGATAGCTTCTGGAATTCGGCGAAATGATTGCTGCCAGCCACCCATAGCCAATGTGGTAACACAAATGAAAAACATACTGGCATTACAAATGAGTGTCCAGAAAATCGTATTATACATTAAAGTACCCCAGAAATGCGTTTGTTCATGCTCATCGGCACTGAATCCTTTGGTAAACATACCATAGAACAGGGCTGCTCCTCCAATACCGATCAAAGCAAGTGACCATGTTTTCATCTTTCCGGGTATCTCAAATTGGTCTCTGATAGATGCCATTGTAAATCTTTTATACTGTTATTTCATTTGCCTTTTCAGGCAGAACTTTCTGTTTTATTTTTTTGCTGTGGTATCAGCTGCTGCCGTTGCGGTAGCTTTTCCTTCCAGTTGTTTTTCTTTAATGTATCTGATAACCATCCAACGTTGTTTTCTGGAAAGCTGAGAAGCATATGACCCCATCAGGTTTTTACCATAAGCAACAGAATAGAACATCTGACCTTCCGGCATTGCTTCATATTTTGCATCTCCTACCAAAGTAGCGGGCTTTGCAGGATAGGGTCCGGTACCATCTTTATACAACGGCCCATTCCCTTTTAAATTTGCGCCATGACATATACCACAATTTACCAGGTATAATCTTTCGGCTTCCTTAGTTTCTGAAGGAGTCATAGCCGTAATGGGATTAACCACTGCTTTTGAAGCAATATAGTTGGTAGTATCCCCTGCAGCATCTTTAGCAATATGGAAGGGAAGTTCTTCATCACGTGCGATGGTACCTTCAACAGGGCGATTTGTATAGTTGATTTGCTTCTCCGCTAAATTACTATGATCGGAATAAGACTCATAGGCACGGCTATATGCCATATCTGGCATATAAACTGAGCCAGGCTTGCGTTTTACATCGCTGCAGGAAGCTAACACTGTAGCGGAAGCTAACAACAGAAATACAGATACTTTATTCATCTTTTAATTATTCTGGATTAAGCAACTACCGGGTTGCTGTTTTCAAATGTTGTTTCGTCTTTATCATAAGTACCCAGCCACCATCCGGTTTCTGCAACCTGCACGTTGGTTTCTACCGCGCCGGAAGCACTTAAAAATGACTGTAAGTCGTCTGTATTGGTTTTGTCGGTACACTCAATTACCATTACAAATAAATCATCGGTTGCACGAGCATGGAAGTGATGCTTTTTTACAAAGGGTGCTAACTGGCAGAGATAACAAAAAGTAAGAACCATTCCTACTGCTGCAAACAATACAGTTAACTCAAAAGTAATCGGAATCCAGGCAGGCAAAGAGAAGTGGGGCTTACCTCCAAAATTCAATGGCCAGTCTTTCACCAAAATCCAACTGATACTTCCCAATGCGGTGGATGTTCCTGTAATGCCATAGATAAATCCGGCAGTGTGCAGACTCGTTTCGCGTAAACCCATCGCATGATCTAATCCATGCACCGCAAATGGGGTGTACACATCGTGAATCTTGTATCCGGCAGTGCGAACTTTTTTCACTGCTGGAAATAATACCGCTTCATCATCAAAGCAACCTACAACGAATTTCTTTTTTGCCATACCCTTATTCCCTTTCAGGAAATTTAGTTGTTAAATGAATTAATGTGCATGTGCATTGTCATGGATGAAATTGTCGAGTGGTTGACCTTCAATTTTATCCATATTATTTTTAAATCCTTCTCCCGAAGTTTTCAATACATACTTAATTTCTGCAACCGCAATTACCGGGAAGTATTTGGCGAACAGGAAGAAGCAAGTAAAGAACAATCCAAATGTTCCCATGTAGAAGCCAATTTCCCAAATGGTAGGACTATAATAAACCGACCAGCTGGAAGGCAGGTAATCGCGATACAAGGAAGTAACAATGATTACAAAACGCTCGAACCACATACCAATATTTACAATCACGCTCATGAAGAATGTAACAAAAACGTTTCTTCTCATTTTGCGGAACCAGAAAATTTGCGGACTCAATACATTACATGCCATCATACCCCAATAGCTCCAACCATACGGACTAAACAAATATGCACGGCTATACCAGAAAGTATATCCTTCATATTTATTTTGGCTATACCAACCCATGAACAACTCGGTTAAATAAGCTATACCAACGATGGATCCGGTTAATACAATAATCTTATTCATTGCCTCGATATGACCGAGGGTGATATATTCTTCCATGTTAAATACCTTACGGATAATCACCATCAAGGATTGCACCATGGCAAAACCTGAGAAGATGGCACCCGCAACGAAGTAAGGAGGAAAGATAGTTGTGTGCCAACCCGGTACAACCGAAGTGGCAAAGTCGAAAGATACGATTGTGTGTACCGATAATACCAGAGGAGTACTTAAACCAGCCAATACTAATGAAAGGCTTTCATGACGCTGCCAGTGTTTAGTAGAACCAGTCCAACCAAAAGAAGCAATCCCATATAATTTTTTACGAAGCTTGGTAAATGCTCGGTCTCTAACAGTGGCCAAATCCGGTATCAAACCGCTGTACCAGAAAAGCAATGACACAGTAAAATAGGTTGAGATAGCGAATACATCCCACAACAAAGGCGAATTAAAGTTAACCCAAAGTGGACCGCGGGTATTGGGATAAGGCAATACGAAGAAAGCCATCCAAACCCTACCCATGTGCCAGATAGGAAACTGACCGGCACACATTACCGCAAAAATGGTCATGGCCTCAGCAGCACGGTTTACACCCGTTCTCCATCCCTGACGGAACAATAACAAGATTGCAGAGATCAAAGTACCCGCGTGACCGATACCAACCCACCAAACGAAGTTGGTAATATCCCAACCCCATCCAATTGTTTTATTTAAGTTCCACTGACCAATACCGTAGGTTACATCCCGGTAAATGGCGTAAATACCAAACAGTAAAAGAGCTACGGCAATATAGAAACCAATGTACCATAACTTACTTGGCTTGGCTTCAATAGGGCGAACAATGTCTTCCGTTACCTGGTGAAAGTCTTTGTTTCCCATCACCAATGGTTCCCTGAGCTGTGATTCGTACTTTAAATGCATCTCTACTTTTTTATTTTTCCGGGATGACCGATAGCCGATCATCTGATGGATATGTTTCTAGTATTCCGGTTATTATGCTTTTGTTTCTTCTTCCTCCAGGTTTCTAACTTTTGCCAGATAGCTTACATTAGGTAACACGTGCAGCTGCTCTAATACATAGAACTGGCGGTTCGGGTTTTCCTTTCTGGTAATGCTGATCGCACTATGCTGGTTATTGGCATTTCCAAACACGATTGCATTCGTAGGGCAAGCCTGCTGACAAGCAACTTTCAGGTCGCTGTCTTCTAAAGGACGACTATCTTTTTTAGCTTTCAGTTTGCTCTCCTGCAAACGCTGAACACAGAATGAACATTTTTCTATTACCCCTCTGGAACGAACCGTAACATCTGGATTCAATACCATGCGGGTAAGATCATCATTCATATCCAACACTACATCGTTTACTATGCCTACCTGATTATTACCAAAGCTATCTGCTCCTGTATAATCTGCCCAGTTGAAACGACGAACTTTGTAAGGACAGTTATTTGCGCAATAACGGGTTCCGATACAACGATTGTAAGTCATTTGATTGAGCCCTTCACTGCTATGGTTGGTAGCGGCTACCGGACAAACGTTTTCACAGGGTGCATTGTCGCAATGTTGACACATCATTGGCTGGAATACCACATTCGGATTATCCATATCACCGCTGAAATAGCGATCGATACGAAGCCAGTGCATTTCATGTCCGCGTAACACCTCGGGTTTACCTACAACAGAAACGTTATTTTCAGCATTACAAGCTACCACACAGGCTCCACAACCGTTACATGCATTGAGGTCTACGTTCATACCCCAACGAATTCCTGGGCGATCGTAAACCGGATAAATAGTCCCTTGTTTTTCGAAATTTTCCAAACCACCCCATGGAGCCAACTCTTCTTCACGTTCTTCACGAATCTCAGTAGGATGCTTTTTATATTCAGCCAGTGTTAGCTCTTTCATTACCTCTGTACGATTACCTTGCTTGGTATCGTAGCGGCTATGCGTTTGAGTAAGCGCCACCGGATAAGTATCATTGGTAAGGGTAATTTCAACTTTTCCCTGCGTAAAGCTAACTGCGTTGCCGCTGAAGCTGCTTAATGGATAAGCATTTTTACCGGTACCTACTACCGATTTACCCAACTTTTCTGTTCTACCATAACCAACCGCAATACCAATCGTATTTGGATGTGTTCCCGGAATGATGAGTGCAGGTAGTTCAACGGACTGACCATTACAAGTAACTTTTACCACTTTCTTAGGTGGATTTACTTCGTACGCATCGGCTTGTCCGTTATCATTTAAATCTATTTTCAATAAAGTGCGGGCAAGAGCTGGAGAAACGATCACATAGTTATCCCAGGTTGCACGGGTTACCGGATCGGGCAATTCCTGTAACCAGGGATTTGCAGCTCCTTGTCCGGCACCAATTCCAACTTTCTCGTATAAAACCAACTCAATAGGCTCATCTTTTTTAGCTGCAGCAATAGCTGTAATGGCTGCTGCAACGGACGCTCCACTAAATGCGGCACCACTAACAACAGGAGTAGTGGAAGGATTTAACACACCATCCTGCAAGGTTTTATCCCAACCAGATTCACCACCCAGTTTAGCAGACCAATATCCCTTCAGGAAGCTTAGATAATCGGTTGTAGCACCCGACCATTTCAATAAGCTATCCTGCCATTGACGTGTTTTGAAAAGCGGATAGATAGTAGGTTGCATGAAAGAGAAATAACCTGTTTTCGCTTCTGCATCTCCCCAACTTTCGAGAAAATGATGATCGGGAATTATATATTTACAAAGCTGTGCAGTTTCATCTAATTTACCGGCAAAAGAAACGGTTGTTTTAACCTTTTTCAAAGCCTCTGTAAAGGCTCCGGACTGTGGCCATGTATAAGCAGGGTTTGCTCCATGGATCAACAAAGTTCCTACAGAGCCGGCCTTCATATCCTCAACCAATTTCGCCATATCAGCATCTATTCCCTGACGAACATTATAAGTATTTCCAAAATTGATAGTAGTACCAATAGCACCGATTGCCTGATTAATTGCATTTACCACAACTTGCACATGCATATCATTACTACCGCAAACCACTACTGAAGATCCCTTGGCGGCCAGTAATGCCTTCGCGGTTTTTTCGATAGCTTCTTTCAGTGATTTATCACCTACACCGGTTATTTCCTCACCATTTACTGCACTTAATAAGGCAACTGCCACTGCTCCGGTTTCGGAAGGGCGAATCAGGTGTTTTTCATCGGCATTAGAACCTGTAACGCTGGCAACGCTTTCAAAATGAATATGCTTACTCATTTCGGGCTTCTGCTCATTTATTTTTTTGCCGGCAGCGTACTGACGAGCAAATTCAACCGGAGCCAACCAAGTACCGAGAAAATCGGCCTGCAGACTCACAATTACAGATGCTTTATCAAAATGATAAGCAGGAATAGCTTTTTTACCAAAACATGATTCGTTGGCCAGAAGCATTCCTGTATATGAAACTGCATCATAGGTTACATGACGGCTTCCGGGATATTTAGCCAAGAATTGATTAATGGCTTCTTTAGTAGTTGGTGAAGTAATAGAACTGGTAAGGATTACAACCGGACCAGTAATCGAAGCAGCAATTTCTTTATCAACTGCTTCGAAAGTAGCTTCTTGTCCGCCTATTAATGGAAAACGTAAACGGGCAGTATCATATAAATCGAGTACTGAAGCTTGAACGCGGGCCGAAGTACCATTTCCGGTAAGTGGGCTCAATTCATTTCCTTCAATTTTTATTGGACGACCATCGCGAACTTTCGCTAATACTGATACCACATCTCCATCTTGCACATAGGTTGTAGCATAATATTTTGAGATGCCTGGCACAACATCTTCCGGCTTATTGGCAAACGGTATTGCTTTTTTAACCGGAATCTCACAACTCGCTGCTACTGCAGCAGCGGCAGTAGAAAAGCCGAGGTATTTAAGAAAGTCTCTGCGGGGTGCTTTTGCATCCAGCAAACCGGTGTTTTCTTCCACTGCGGGCAGTTCTTCCCTGAATTCGTCCTTTACATCTTTGTTGTAAGCTGCAGACTGATTCAGCTCTCCGAAACTCTGCCAATGCTTTTTTTGCTCCATAATGTAAATCCCAGATCCCCGGGGGGATTGATTTAAAACCGTTACTTAATATATATCCCTGTCAACTGAAAATTACCTTCCTTTGAAGGCAGTTGATTTCAGTATTAGTAATGACATTTTTGACACTCGGTACCACCAATTTTTTCTACAGTTACACCCTTTGTGCTATCCATTTTACCACTCTTCAAATCCTGGTGATATTTTTCATAAATACTATAGAATCCATTGTCTTTAAACTGCACTTTTGTTTCGCGGTGACAGTTTACACACCAACCCATACTGAGGTTGGAGAACTGCTTCACTTCGCCCATTTTTTGAATTTCGCCATGGCAGGTTTGGCACTGAACTTGTCCGGCTTTCACGTGCTGAGCGTGGTTAAAATACACATGGTCGGGTAAATTATGGATGCGTACCCATTCAATTGGTTTTGCATTGGCTGCATCCCAGGGTTTTCCTTCAACAAATCCTGCATATTTATATAACTTCTTAATTTCAGCGGTACCATCTACTTCTTTCCCTTCTTCGGTATAAATTTTTTCACCTTTGTATTCATTAATTGCTTGGTGACAATTCATACAAACATTTACAGAAGGGATAGTAGCCTGTTTTCCTTGATATACTCCGATATGGCAGTACTGACAGTTAATTTGGTTAACGCCGGCGTGAACTTTGTGAGAATAGTAAATAGGTTGAACTGGTTGATAATCGGTGCTTCGGCCTAAGTTCATAGCACCTCGGGTTGTATAGTAACCCCCTACCAAAAATAAGATTATAGATAAGAAGGCGATGTTGCTTTTATTTTTAAAGAAAGAAACGGGCTTTTCCGGATCAATTCCTTCGCGCTCATCCGCCATTTTTTTCAGGTTGGAATTCACCTGTAATAAGGTAAGGGCAACTACTGCGAGAATCAGGGTAAGTACTCCGAATAATAATGTGTTGTCGCTATCTTCAGCCGGAGCTCCTGCAACAGCAGCACCTCCGGCAGGGGTAGCACCGGGTGCAGGAACTGTTTTGATATACCCTAAAATAGCATCAATCTCAGCATCGGTAAATGCTGGAAATTGATTCATCGCTACTTTATTGTACTCATTGTACAGGTTATTCGCATAAGCATCTCCTGTTTTCAGGAAAGCAGCACTATTGCGAATCCAAGCATACAAGTTCTTTTTATTGGGCCAGCGATCCTCAACACCGGCCAATGCTGGACCTGTTAATTTTTTATGAACCTGATGACAGGAGGCACAATTTGTCTGGAAAAGCGCCTTTCCATCCTGGGCCTTCACTGAATTTCCGGGAAATAAACCGGCCATCACTAATAATATCGCACAGCAGAGTCGGGTAAACCGTTGAAAAGATAACATATGCACTAACGTGGTTCTTGGTGTAGAAAAAATTCCGTGAACGCCGCAAAAATATGACAGGATGCTGACAAAAGAGCAACGATTTAAATTTTTTTTTGCAGTTATTAAAACTGCTTTTCAACTCTTTACATACAGTTTCCCATAAAAAGGCAATAAATGCTTACTTTTTAAGATTTCGGGGTGAAGTTTCGGGTAGTATTGGTTTTTTAATTCAATTTTGCGGCATGCTACAAAAACTGCAGAAAAAGTGGGGGTTGAGTACTCGAACCTTTTGGATTGTGTTTATTGCTTTCGGGTTAACGGGCACTACTACAGCCATTTTAACTCGCTATGTAACGGGCTGGTTAGGGATGGATGCCAATAGTGAGTGGTATCTGCGTTTAGGGGTGCGGATTTTTATGTTACTTTTTGGTTATCAGGTTATCTTGTTGGGATATGGGTTTCTGTTAGGCCAGTGGGCTTTTTTCTGGAAATATGAAGTAAAATTGTTGCGCAGGTTGAAAATTCTGCCTCCTGCCCCCCAAAAAACCGCTATTGCCATTTTTGCATCGGGATCAGGATCGAACGCATTAAAAATTATGCAATATTTCGAGCATCATCCTACCATAACCATCAGCTTAATCGTATGTAATAAACCTGGAGCCGGTGTAATTCATCATGCAGAGAAGTTGGGTGTACCGGTATTGTTGATTGAAAAAGAACGGTTTTTTAGCGGAGATGCATACATTGATATATTGCGGCAACATGGTATTTCTTTTGTTGTGTTGGCCGGATTTTTATGGAAAATTCCCGAATTATTAATTGATGCATTCCCCAATAGTATTGTAAATATTCATCCTGCCCTCTTACCTAAATTTGGAGGTAAGGGCATGTATGGAGAAAATGTTCACCGGGCTGTGCTTGAATCGGGCGCTACAGAAAGTGGTATAACCATTCATCGGGTAAATGAACATTTTGATGCCGGTGAAATTGTTTTTCA
>Ga0214923_10006373_pt1 | contig 13297 bp, 14 predicted proteins | sample LL1510_MetaG_FD_177993 | JGI IMG/M metagenome (GOLD analysis project Ga0214923, IMG submission 177993) | Freshwater microbial communities from Lake Lanier, Atlanta, Georgia, United States - LL-1510 | ecosystem: Environmental > Aquatic > Freshwater > Lake | place: USA: Georgia | collected...
ATGCCAAAGGCCGTAAATTGGCCGCTAACCAGCGCATTTGCGCCGCGCAGTTGGAACGCATTCGCGCCCCCGCTGGGGACGGTAAGCGTCGCGGTGTAGATGTTTTTGCCGGATATGTCCCCGCTATGCGCGTTTCGGAGCAATCCAGTTTTCAACCCAACGATGGCGGTGCCCGCCGTCCCATAAGTGGCTTGAATGGTGTTGCTAAATGCCTGCCAACTACCCCACGTGGTTCCGTTATCGCCAGAAAGCCGAATTTGCGCAGCGTATCCCCCAGAGCCGGCGTTATTGGCCATTCCCCAAAAAAACACCACACCATCCAATGAGCCGAGCGAGCTGATCCCGACGCCCGTTGTCCCACTCCACGCCATGTCACCTAAAAATAGATCAAGCGCCAACGGCTGCAATCGCGGTGCGCCCGTCGCGCCTTCAAACATGGCGAGGGGATTGTCGCGCATCGCAATACCAGTGCTGCCCAGAATGGGCTTGCTGGCCAAGAACGTCGCATCTGGGATCGTGGTGTAACTGGTCATCCTCGCCTCACTGCCATTGCATCCCGGCTGACCCGTCAGCCATCAAGCCATCCGCCCCGGCCCACCATGCGCCTTGCGCCTTCTGCGCATCGGTCGCCGTCTCCCATGTCGGGGAGCCGTCAGCCATCCAATAGGCGAACGCGCCAAGGTAATCGTAGGTCTGTAGATCGACCGCATAGACCTCGCCGGGGGTGATTTCCTCCCAGCTAATGATCTGCCAGCGCGACGTATCAATATTGCCCTCGCTGTCCACAATCTCACGCGCCGTCACGTCGCAAACCTGCCCCACGGTCAACGTGCGGTCCTTGGCGTCAAGCCGCAGGGTCAGAAAGCGCGGGATGGTTTTGTAGCGCGACAAGATGCGGGTGATAACCTGCACCGCATGCGCTTCGGTGTTGATAAACCGGCCATAAATGGTCAGCGATTTCGCCCCATTGGCCGCGTTCACGCCCTCGCTGTCGGCCTCAATGCTGCCCTTTAGCGTCTGGTAATTTGATGTCGTTGTCTTGGAAACGGTCGGGTTGATTTGGCCGTAATAGACATAGACCCGCGTAACCAAATCGTCAGGGCTGCGGGTCAAAACCGTGCTGCCCGCGACAATGCTGGATTGCCATGTCAGGTTGGCCACTGCATTGCCCGGGGGCCGCACCGCCAGCATTTTGACCTGTTGCGCGTATTCATCCCACCAGAAATAGAACTGACCCTGTTGGCATGCCTCGCCCAATAGATCGTCAATCGTTTCCGCGCTGGTGATCGTGATGGTGCTGCGCAGGGTCGGCAAATAGGTGTCGCCCTCGGCATACCATGCCGCAAAGTCCACGAACGCTGACGGCAGCGCGGAATGTGTCACCAACAGGTCATAAGCGATCTGCCAAGTCGGGGTGTCCACATAGCGCCCGATGCGCTGGCACGCTGCCCCGCTTGAGCCGGTCGCTGCCGTGGTGCCCAGCGCCGCGCGGGTGCAGCCGGTCAGCGTATAGGTGCCGTTGCCGTTATCCGTCACGGCGGTGTAGGTGATAATCTCCGACCCGATCTTGATTTGCAGTTGGCCAGAGTTGCCATATGCCTTGGTGAGCTTTGCCGGTTCCGATGTCGTGACCGTGATTGACGTTTGCGCCGCCGTGATGGCCGACGTCAGTGTGACGGTCATTTCCTCTGGGAACTTGGCCTTTTTGCTCGTCACCAAAAGCAGCGGGTCAGACCCGGTGAGCGTCACCTTGCCGCTTGCATCTGGGCCGTCCACGCTGTCCAGAACGAACACACGCTGCCGCATTTCGGCCAGCGTTTGGCCCGCATAGCCGTCGTAAATCCGCAGCCACATCGACCCGAAAAACGCGTTACGCGCGGTCCATAGCGCCCAGAACGTGCGGTCAGCCGTCACCGTGCGGTCGGCCTTGTAAAAGTCCCCGATGGGATCGGGCCACGGGATGTCATCCATCGTGACCGTAATCGTTGACCGCACCCCGGCGGGGCTTTTCCCGTCCAGAATGCCCGCCGCGTTCAAGCTGCCCTTTGACACGGTGACAGACAGCGCCGCCGTGGGGATTGCATCGGTCGCGGGGTTGTCCGCATTGGAATAATCACCCACGGCAAAAAGGCCGGGGCGGGATTGAATGAACCGCCAGCGGATCGACCCGGTGCCGGAATAGGCCGACTTGACCTTGCACGTGGTCCAGGTGTTGAAACACTTTGGCGTGCCGGTTGCTGTGCAGGCCCCGACACCGAACCGCAGCGCGCAGCGCGGCTGTTCCAATTCAACGATGGTGACGGGATCAAGCAACATGGCCGCTAAACTCAATCGAAACTGACACCGCCACGTCAGCCTTGGCTATGTCGCGGGTCGGAACGGGTTGCTTTGTCGCATACCCAAAGATGACCGATTTCGGGAAATCGCTGGGCCGCTCTGCCGCGAAAACCGGGTTTAGCCGCAGATGCGACAGCAACGGGTCAAGCGTTGCGGCCTTCCACATCTCCGACAGGTGCGACACCGACAGCGTGACCGGCTGCGATTTGCGTGCGACGTATCGGCCAATGACCGCGCCACCATCTGCCGCATTGGTGCGGTATTCATCGGTGATCAGGTCTTGCCAATCGCTGCGCCCGGTATAGGCCGCACGCTGCGGAAACTCGGTCACGTCGCCAAAGAAAATGACCCCGATTGTGGGGGCTGTGGCCCCGGTGAACCGCAGCCGCGCTGCCGTCAGCGAGCGTTGCGCCACAAGCCCAAAGATGGGCTGGTTATCGGTAGGCGTGTGCGTGAGGCGCGTTGTCCAGACGCCGCTGACCAGCGTTTGGTATTCCACCGTGCAGCCCTGCGTTGCAAGATCGTGCGCCGCGATGCCAAAATAGCTGACCGGGCTTGTCGCCGTGAAGGTCAAGGTCCATGTCGCGGGCATGGCCGTAGGCCGCCAGAACGTATAGGTTTCCACGCCCTGCGCATTGGCCGCGCTATAGCCCGTGGCCTCGGTCGATCCTGCCGCCGTGCCCGCGATAGGAAAACCGCCAATGCGGGGCGTGTTCAGCGCCGCCGCAATGCCGGAAAAACCGCTTTCGATGCAGATCATGACGCCTCACACAAAATTTAGGCGATAGCCCTGCGAATAGCCCTTGTTCAGATCGGAAAACAGGGTTGCTAGGCTGGTTTGGGTCATCGCGCCATTCCACGTGATGTTGACATTCGCCGGGGTCGCCGCCGCCGTGCTGGTGGACGTGGTTTTTGTCGATGACGATTTGCTGGATGAACTGCCGCCCAGCGCCTGAACCGCGCTCATGCCCGATGCCAACGCCGCCGTGGCCGCAGGGATCTTCTGCCACCAAAGCAAGGTCGGATCGGCCAGCGTTTGCGAAAATGCCCGCCATGCGTTCACCAGCGCCTCGGCTGCGGCAAACTTTTTGCCGATGGCCTGCATGCGCTCATTTCCGCTCTGCAAGGCCGTGGCCATGTCATCCATATACTGCGTGAACTTTTGTTCATTTGTGCCGTAGCGCCAGACGTCAATCTTCGCCATCGCCTCTTGGTGCTGGGTTTGCAGCTCCAGCGCCATCGCAGCGTATTGCTGCCGCGTGGTCAGGCCCGCTTTCAACGCCTGTTCAAGCAAAAGCTGCCGCCGCTGATAGCTGGCCATCTCGGCCTGTTCTTCGGTCATCAGCGAGCTTTGCAGTTGCTCAAAGCGCGACTGCAACGCATTGACGCGCGACCCGCCGCCGCCCGCTCGCGTCCCGGTCCGCGTCGTTGCCGTCGGCTTTGTTGCCCCCGGAACAAGCTGATCTCCCGACATGCCGGTAAGCGCGTTCGGGTTGCCCGTGTCCATGCCCGCCGCGCTTGCCGCGACTTGCGCCGAGGCCGTGGCCGCGATCCGCGCCTGATCGGCCACGTCCTTGAACGCGTCCGCAATCGACCGAACGCTTTCGCTTGCCTTCGTGCCCTCTGGCGCAAATTGCTGCAAAAGCGCAAGGACGGCCCCGACCGAAGTGGCCATATCCTGCGCGGTCTGCGCGTTTAGCGCCGCGTCAAGCGCGGTTTTCAGTTGCGCCGCTTGCTCCGCGCTTAGGCCAAGTTCTGCGGTCGCGTCGGTCAGTTCCTGGGTAAGTTGGGCCACCACATCAAGCGACGCCTGCGAATTGGTGACGTTTGCCGCCTGCACCTGCGCGATTTGCTGGGTAAGCGAAAGCACATTGTCCAATTCGCTACTATTCGCCGCGATGACCGTGCGCAAGTTTGAAAACGCATCCGCGAGCTTGATTTGGGCCATATATATGGCCTCGGATCGCACCTGATCCGCGAAAATGCCGTATTTCTCCGAAAGCTGATCGGTCGATTGCATCGCAATGTCGGCGTAGGATTTATAGTCAGACAGCGCCGAATTGAGGTTTGTTTGTGCCTCTTTCAGGTCTTTCGCGCTGGTTCCAGTGTTGGAAAGCGCCCCGATCAGCAACGGCAAGCCCACAGTCGCCAGCGCGCCCACGGCAAGCCCAATAGGCCCGAACGCGCCGCCGATGTCGGCAAGCTGGATCGTGAACGCCTGCGCCCATTGCCCCGTCGCCGCGCCCTGTTGGGCCACCTGCGACAGTTGCTGCATGAACATCTTGGCGTTGCCCGCGCCTTTCGTGAAACCGCCAGAAAGCGCGGTGCCCGCCGTGTCCGCCTCAAGGTAGGCGGCCTTGACCTTGGCCACCGTGGCGGTGTGTTCGGCAAGACTAATCGCCCCGGTGTCTAGGGCCGCGTCCAGTTGCGCAAGCGCCGCCTCATATCGCTTTGTCGCGGCATAAAGCGGATCGATGCTGGCCCGCAGGCTTTCCACCTGCGCCTTGGAACGGTCGAAAGCCTCAAACGCCGCCGCGCTGGCCTTGGCGGAGTTGCTGAACTCGCGCGTGACCCCCGTTAGGGAGTTGACCTTGTTCTGGAAGTCAACGCCAGCCTGCCCTATCTTGGTGATCTGCCGCTCAAGATCTTTCGCGGCCTTCTCCATTTCGGCAAGCGATTGACCGCCACGCTGCCCCGCAGCGGTCAGGCCCGTGACGTCGGCGCCGATCATGAAAACGATGTCAGATGACCCGGCCATCACAAACCTTTCCGCGCCTCTCGCAACATGTGCATAAGCTGCGCCTTCTCATCGGCCCCAAGCGACCCGCCCGGTTCCGGCTTCGTTCCCTCTTCCAGCGTCTCCAAGAGCCACCAGAAATGACGGGGGGGCATGCGCCAAAATTCAGACGGGGCAATCCGCAGGCGCGCGACCGCGATTTGATACGCGGCCTTTACGAAGCCTCGGGCTTTTCCGGCTGATTGTCGCCGCCCGCCTTGTTCTCGGGGGCACCGTCCATCAAGACGGTGACAAGCAAATTCAGCGCCTCGAAATGCGCCCCAGCATCGCCCCGCGTGAAACCCGCCATCATTTCGCGGTGGATTTCCCGGTCAGTCGCCGTGCCGCCCGCCGCGCGCAAAAGCACGCCGAAACAGCGCGCCATGGTATGAAATTGCGGGCTTTGGCCCCAAGACAGGATTTCGGGCAGGGTTGCAACGCGTTCCACGCGCTCCCCCACCTCAAAGGCCCGTTCGTCAGGGATGCGATATTCCGCCCCTCGGAAATTCAGAACGATGTCCATCAGGTCAGCGTCCAGGTGCCAGAGGAAACAAATTCGGCCGAAAACGTCACCGCGTCATCGTGGGGGTTGCCCTCTTCATATGACGTCATGAAGAAGTTCCCTGCCAGAATGTCAGCCGTGGTCAGCGCATCGGCGAACTTGAACGTGAGGTCGGTGATCAACGGCGAGCCGGTGGCCGACATGGCGATCGTGCGCAAAGTGGCGTCGGCGGCAAGCCCTTCGACCTTGAGCGTAATCTGTTTGGTTTTCGCCGCGCTCAGCACTTCGATGATGCCCGCGCTGTCCTTGTCGGTGACGTCGATGCTTTCGTTTTTAACCGAAATCGTGGTGGTCTGGACGCCAGCGATCGCGACCGCGTTCTTGTAAATGACCGCCAAGCGGCCCGCTGCTTTTGCCATGGTGAACACTCCATCAATAGGCTGTGGCGCGATGGCGCTTGCCTAAGGCGCAGAAAAGGCAGCCCCTTGCGGGGTTAAACCACGTCGGCAAGCCCGCGATATTCGCAGACGCCGTGAAACGATCCATCGGGCGCGTCCAGAACTTGGCTGCTTACCCGGCGGATCAGGATGTGATGCAGGCCCGATATGGTCAGGTCGCCGCGATGCAGCCGCCCGTAAATCTGGCCTTGGATGTCCTTGACCTCTTTCATTGAGGTGGACCGGCTGCGCGTGTGGATGCGCGCCACATAGTCAAACCCATTTTCGCGCGCCGTATCCATGGCGCTCACGATGATAAAGCCGACCTCCACGAAGGGGTAATCGGCCACAGACCCGCCGTCTGCGGCCTGCGCGGCCCGGTCAACAACGCGCAGCCCAAGGCCCGACAGTGCCGTGAACAGCGCGCCCTGAATTGCCGTTTCCGCAGCCATTACCGCCCCGCCACTTTCTGGATACGCGCGGCCAGACGCCGCACAAAAGCGCGCGTTGCCACCTCATCGATGTTCGACATGACCAGCTCGCGCGCGCGGGCAAAAAACGCATATTCGATGCCGTCTGGCCCGTCGCCATATTCCAGGAACCGCCAGTAAAACGCCCGCTTTTCAACCCGCACAGAGGCTTGCCCGACGCCGTCTTTGTCCTTTTCCTGCCGCGCCTTGGTGGACCTGACCAAATCGCCTTGATCGACCGGCATAAGGGGTGTGGCCTGGTCAACAATCGCCTGCGCCACGTCCTTCGTGGTCTGCCGCGTCAATAGCCGCGCCTCGCTGGGCAGAAGGTCAGACAAGACGCGCCGCACACTGTCTATGCCTTCAATTTTCACGCTCACGACGCAACCCCGCGCTCGGCCTCGATCACCAAGAACAGGTTTCGCGTGCCTTCGCGCCGGATGCCCCGGATGTTATAGGGCGTGCCGCCAAACATGATGCGGTCAGTCTCCAGAATGTCGGCCCGGTTGTGGACCGTGAACACAGAAACGTATGACGCCTGCATCCGGCCATCGTTCATTGCCTCGCGGCCAGACTTAGCCACCACATTTGCCCAAACGCTCGGAACGCTTGACAGGTCAGCCCATGTCTTGACCGTGCCGCCTACGCCATCAGCCGTGTCTGTCTGGCGCTGGAACGTGATGCGCTGATCAAGCCGCCCGACTTCCATTTGACCGGCCATCAAAACAGCCCCCGCGCAGATCGTGACGCGCCCAGAAGCAGCTTCATTGCCAGCGCCCCGTAAACCTGCACAGTTGACGCCGATGCGCGGTTTTCGAACATCTCGCCGACCATCAAGCGGCATGCCTGCAACACGGTCTGCGGCACGTCCGTTGCCGTGCCATAACCCGCGACATAATCAATCCAGATCGCATCTGACCGCGACGCCAAAGACGGCCAAGACGCGCCGCTGACCAGTTCGACAGCGCCGCCCAGCGTCAGCCGGTAATTCGCCGCCGAAAAGGTCTGTTGCGCGCCCGCCGTGTCGTAATAGCCGACCGAAACCACGGATTGCACCGGGCCTAGCGGCAACTCCACCGCGCCGACCGGGGCCACGTCCATGGAATAGCGCCACGTCTGCGTAACCAGCGCCTCGCCCAGAACACCGTCGCGCGCGTCAAGATAGGCCGTCGCGGCGCTGACAAGCGCGCTGATATAGTCGTTTTCCGCATCGTGATCGACCCGCAAATGCGCTTTCGCCTGCGCCAGCGTGATCAGATCAGTTGCTGGCGCGGTAATGCGGGTCAGGGTCATTTGTTTTCGGGTGCTTTTTTGGCAGCTTTGACTTCTGCCGGATCAACCGCCCCCAATGCGATGGCCGCCGCTTCGAGTTCTTGCGGGCAGTCCGCCCCGGCTTCGATGACGCGCGGATAAATCTCGCCTGCAACCACGCCCTCGACGTCTTTGATCAGCTTCATGGTTTTGCCCTCTGGGAATGAAAAAGGGGGGCAGGTTTCCCCGCCCCCGCGCTCGTCACGAAGCTGCGACTTTCAACAGCTTGATCGCGTTGGTGTCTTTCAGCTTGCCGCCGACGCGCTTGGCCATCGGGAAGCGCACATAACCGGTCTTGGTGAGCTCATCGCGCAAAGCCCACATGCCGGGAATATCGGCAATCAGATAGCCTTGCGAGAAGTCCCCGACCGCGACCGGCAGGGCATTGGCGGCAATGCTGGGCATGTCCTCGGCGATGACCACCGGGCGGCCCAGCATGGTGTCGGGAACGCCCAGCGCGGGCGATGCCTGCAACAGGTAACGGCCCGTGGTGTCCTTGACGTTCACCAACTGCGCCAGGGTAAGCGAGTTCAGCACCCAGCGCGCATTGGCACGGTAGCCCTGCTTCAGCGTGAAAAACAGGGTGTTGAACGTGTCAAAGGGGTTGCTCGCAAGCGCCGAAGCCTGACCCGATGCCACATATTGCAGCGTGCCAAAAGCGCGCGATGCGTCTGCGGTCGAAACGGGCGTGCCGGTCAGGAACCCGGTCGGCTTGTTGGTGCCGTTGCCGGAAACAAACGCCGCGCCCTCGGCCTTGGCAAACATGGTGCCCGCCGTGGTCACAAGCCAGCTTTCAACGTCGAAAAACAGGTCGCTGATGGCCTGCCGAGTGGCCTCGGGCTTGGCCGACAGTTCGCCAAAGGTCGGCACCACGTCGTAAAGATCAGACGTGTTGGTTTGGTTGCGCGTGTCGGTTTCACCAACCCATTCCGTCGCAAATCCGGTCAGGTCAACCAGTTCGTGGTAGTCGGTCGTGCCGGTTGCCACCACGCGGGAAATGCTGCGAATCGGGGAAATGTCCACCGCGATCTGTGCAATTTCCGCCGCGATGACCTTGGGCAGGGCATAGCCGCCAGACGCGCTGGTGGAATAGCGCACATCGGTTGCCTTTTCATGCAAGGACAGCAGCTTGGCTTCTGCGCCTGCGTGCTGACCTTTCCGCAGGAAGTCGAAGAACGCGGCCTTGTATTCGCCGTCATCGCCAGCAGCGATGACGCCGGGGCGGTTGGCCTTGGCCTCTTGTGCGGTCAGGCGGTTTTCCATGGCGGCCTTGAAAGCCTCCATTTCCTGCTTCACCGACAGGACATCGGCAAGGCCCGCTTCCATGCGCGCCAGCTTTTCGCGCGCCACCACGTCGCCTGATTTCACTTCTGCGCGGATTTCTTCAATCACGCGGTTGCTGGCCTCGACGGCCTGCTTGATTTCTTGATCCAGTGCCATGGGATAGCCTCCATCAATGGCGATTAAAGGGAGGCGCGCTTTCGTAGCAGCGCCAACAGCTCTTCATCCGCACCATCGGCAGCGCCACGCATGCCCTTGATACCGTCAAACCCGCCAGCCAACAGGCCACGGGCAACAGAACGCGACAGCCCAGCGCGCAGCGTGAGCAAGCGTTCCAATTCCGGGCGCGACAAATCAGCGGCCTTGACCGCATCAATCCGCGCCAGTTCGTTCATCGGGAAGGTCACGACAGAAACTTCCCACAAATCCGCCTCGGTAATCACCCGAACGCCGTTGCGATCCTGCGCCGTTTTGGTCTGATAGCCGATCGACAGCCCATCCAACGCCCCGGCCTTGGCCAGCTCATGCACGTCGCGGCCTTGCTGCACCTGCGTCACGATCCGGCCCTTGACCCGCAGGCCCGTGCCATCCTCGCTGACCTCATCCCATACCCCGATCACGTCATCCGGGCAGTGATTGAACAGCATCTTGATACGGCGACCGCTGCGCAGCGATTGCGAAAATGCCCCGCGCGCCACAATGTCGCCGCCGAGGTCCACATTGTCGAAAACCGCGCCGTAGCCTTCAATCGTGCCTTGCGCGTCGGCCTTCCATTCAAGCTGAATGTGTTTGTAATCCATGCTTTACGCCCCTGTCCCGACTGCCGCGCCTTGGTTCATTGACCCGGTGGACAGTGCGTTTGCCCCTTCGGTATCGACCGGGTTCAAGCCCACCTCGACCCGCACTTCGTTTTGCGTCATCCAAGCCGGAGTGCCGCCCGCACCCAGCGCCTTGGCGTAGTATTCGGCTTGATCCTTGAAATCCCCGCGCAGAAGGTTGCGCTCATCCAGGTCGATCCGCAGACCGTCTTGCAGCCCCAGAATGTCGCGGTTGGCGGCCTGCTCGAAACGCTCAATCCACGGCCCCAGCGTGTGGATGACGTGATTTCGGAACATCTGCTCGGCGCTGGCAAAGGTCGCGGCCTTGTCGGCCTGCATAAGCATGATGGGTTGCACCCGGAACGCCCGCGCGATTTCTTCGATCTGCAAGCGCCGGGTTTCCAAGAACTGCGCGTCAACGCTCGTCATCGTCAGCGGCAGGAATTTTGCGTCACTGTCCAGAATGGCAATGCCGCCCTTGCCGCCCGGCCCATAACTCGCCTGCCAATCTTTCCGCAGCGCCGCCTTAGTTTCTGGCTTCAACGCGGCAGCAAATGACAGCACCCCCGAAGGTGTGCCGCCGCCCCATGCCAGTTCGGCTTGTTGCGCCTCAAGCGCCTGCGACAAGCCAATGGCCTCACGCGCCAGCCGCACCGCATGCAGCCCCGCATATCCATCAATCGACGGGCCGCGCAAATAGAACACCTGCGACAGGTCGAACCGGCTATACGTGCCGTCTGCCATCGTCACCCGAACAGCCAGGGACCAGTCAGACAACTGTTCCACTGTCCATTGGTTGGGCCGAACGGGCAGCAACTCCACGACGCGGCCATTCACGACGTTTTTAATCGCCAGGGCGCCGCCCGCCAGAACGGCATTAAAAATCATGCCTTCTCGGAACTCATATGCGGTCTGCCATTCGTTCGGGCGCACAGCCAACAGCCGGTGTGCCCAGTGGTCACGCGCGACAGACAGCCGGGGTAGGTTTGACGCCCGGTCAAACTCTTCTTTGACCACCCGCACCGGCATTTGCCCGATGCCCTCGGCAATGACGCGCGCGGCACAGAACACCGCCGTGATGCTCAGCGCCGTTTCATCCGTCACCATGCCGCGCGCGGGCTTTATCATGGCCGAAAGGCCAAGCTGCGCCGCCAAAGCCTCAATATTCATGCGGCTTTTGCGAAACAGTTTCAGCATCAAAGCACCAAAAGCCCTTCATCTTCCAGATAACTGGACGCAGACGCAGCGGCCCGCGCCGTGGCGGCCCCCACTGCCATCGCCAGCGCCACCGCCAAGTCGATACGTCCCGTCGCGCGTTGCTTCGAAAACCGCCGCAAATCGGCGGGCGAACGGTCAAATGTGGCCGACATCACCGCCGATTGCAGCGCCGGGTTGGCATGAACCCGCAACCGGCCTTCCAAGATCAGCGTTTCCAGCATGTCCACCGAACCGGGCATCCACAGTTCGATCTGTTCCCCGTCCGCCGTGGTGCGCTTGCGCTTATGAAAACCCTGCGGATGGTCCAGCATCGGCAAAGACGCGCCCATATCCTCAAGAACGCCTTGAAAATCAGCGATCAGGAATTGGTCGTATGCGACAAAATCCAGGTCAAACCGCGCCGCATCCTCAAGAAGATCGTGCGCGATGAAATCCAGCCGGGTCTTTTTCCCCGGCGTGGCCGTCAAAAAACCCGCATCTGCCCACAAATCATAGGGCGCGCCATCGCGTTCGGCTCGCGCGGCCATTGTTTCGGCGGGCGTATAGCCATGGGCAAAGGCCACGAACTTGGGCCGGCCGTCATCCGTCGCGCCGTCCTCAAAAACCAGCGCCTTTGCGGTCAAGTCAGACTTGGCCGACAGGTCAAGCCCGGCCCAGCATTTCCGGCCCTCGAAATCGTCAATTTCAAGGCCGGGGCTTTCCACCGACTGCCACGCATCGCGGCTGATCCATGCGCTTTCCGCGTCCGTCCATTGGCAGAAATGCAAGCGCCTGATGCCGTTTGCCTTGGCCGGAATGTTTTTTGCCTGCGCCACCTGCGTCGCAAGGTATTCCTCGGTGATCGTCACACCCAGAAGCGGGTTGACCTTGGCCCAACAGGTCGGGTCGGTAAACGGGTCATCACCATCATCTAGCGAACAGACATAGCTAAACGTCGTGTCATCCGGCACATCGCCAGCCGCGACCGCTACCGCGTGCTTCCGTTCTTGCCAACAAATCGACTTCCGATCCGACCCGGAGTTGGTGATCATGATCAAAAGCGGCTGTTCCCGAAACTTGAAACCGCGTTCAAGAATTTCGATCACGCCGCCGTCAGGGTGTTCGTGCAGCTCATCAATCAGCGCAAAATGCGGGCGCGGGCCGGAACCCGTCTTTTTTGTCTCGCGCGACACGGGCCGGAAAAATGATCCACTTTTGAGGTGAGCCAAGCTATATTCCCGACCGGGGCCGCCAGACCGCCGAAAGGCCCGGTCTAGCGCCGGGGATTTGTTCAGCATGTTGACCGCATCGCGGAACAAGATGCTGGCCTGCTCTTTCGTGGCCCCGGCGGCATAGACTTGCGCCCCCGCCTCACCGTCTGCCGCTGTGCCGTAAAGGCCGATTGCCCCGACCATCGGGGACTTCCCTTGGCCTTTCGGCTGTTCGATATAGGCCCGCCGAAACCGCCGCTTGCCGTTGGCCTTTTTCCAACCAAACAGGCTGCCCGTTATGAACTTTTGCGACGGCTCAAGAATGAACGGCTTGCCCTCAAATTGGCCTTCACCGAGGCGCAAAAGATCCTCGCAAAAGCCCCAAAACCGCTGCGCCGCCGCCACATCCCAGAAAATCCCGCGCGCCGCGCCATTTTCCAGGTCATTTAAGTGCCGATGACAAGCATCCCGCACATGCGGCCCCGCAGGAATCGTCCCGGCCACCACATCGCGCGCATATGCCGTTGCCGCGTCAGATGAGATATTTTGCCGCCGGGTCGTCGTCTTTGTCGCCGTCATCGGATGCCTTGACCTTGCTCCGCGCTGCCGGGGTTGCGCCCATTTCCGTCAGGCACGCGCGCAAGTGACCAATTTTCGCGCCGGTGAGCTGCGAGAAGTCGGCCCGCATTTCCGCAGCTATACGCGACGCGAGTTCCAGCGTTGTGCGGTCGGCCTGTTCAAGCCACGGCAATTCGGCTGCGAAAATCAGCCACGCCCGCCGCGCGCCGTCATCCAGCCATTCCGGCGGATCGCCCAAAGGTTTTGATTTTGGCGGCTTTCTGTCCCGAAACCGCTGCGGATTTTTGTCCATCGCGCCGGTGACTTTTGCCACGGCGTTAGGCGTTCTCGGACGGCCTGCCACCCCGACCCCCCATTTTGTGGAAGCGTGCGTTTGCC
>Ga0214923_10006374_pt1 | contig 13296 bp, 11 predicted proteins | sample LL1510_MetaG_FD_177993 | JGI IMG/M metagenome (GOLD analysis project Ga0214923, IMG submission 177993) | Freshwater microbial communities from Lake Lanier, Atlanta, Georgia, United States - LL-1510 | ecosystem: Environmental > Aquatic > Freshwater > Lake | place: USA: Georgia | collected...
GCGCCAGCACCTTCGTGATCGCCGCCGTCAGCGTCGTCTTCCCATGGTCCACATGCCCCACCGTCCCCACGTTCACATGCGGCTTGTTCCGCTCGAACTTCTGCTTCGCCATCGACCTCGTCTCCTCGAATGGTGGTTGCCGCCCCGTTGGTGACGGAGCGAAATCTTGACTACTGCTTCTAGCATCGCACGCCCATCAAGCATTCCGGACAACCAGTGTCTCGGAACGGCACCCAGACCCGTCAGCGCAGAGCATCAAGCTGATGCACCCAATCCGTTCGGAACCGACGGCAGTAGGTTCGGGAGCCCACATCCGGGATCGAACCGGAGACCTCAGTCTTACCAAGACTGTGCTCTACCTACTGAGCTATGTGGGCAAACACCACCGGCACGTTGCCGACATGAACACTGTCACGAAGCTTGGGCCGTGAGAAACGGCTTGCAAATCCCGGACAACCATCTGGCGGAACTGACTGGGTTGGGCATAACCGGAGCCGGTGAAGGGACTTGAACCCATGACCGGCGGTTTACAAAACCGCTGCTCTACCACTGAGCTACACCGGCGCGAAGATGAGTATAGAGTTCTCGGGACTTCAGGGGCAACCGCTACCCCTCGTCCGCGTCTTCCGGTCCAACCTTTGGAATACCTCCACGGCGCGCCTCGAAAAGCACCACGGCCGTCGCAACCGAAACATTCAATGACCCGAGGCGGCCAAGAAGTGGAATGCGTATCAGCGCATCGCACGCACCAGCTACGAGCCTGCTGAGTCCCTTCCCTTCCGCGCCAGCAACGATGACTGTCGGGCGGTCAAACGTCGCTTCAGAGTAAGTTCCCTGCGCGTCACCATCGAGGCCGTACACCCAGTAACCGTCCCGCTTCAGTGCCTGAAGAGTAGTCGTAAGATTTGCAACCTGAATGACCGGGACCGTGTCGACCGCGCCGGCGGACGACCGTGCAACGGCAGCGGTGACTGGCGACGTTCGCCTCGAAGGCACGATCACCGCCGCAACGCCAGCACCATCGGCAGATCGAAGGACCGCTCCCAGATTCTGGGGATCCTCAATCCCGTCGAGCATCACGATAATTGGGGTCCTGTCCTTCGCCGCCACTATTCCAGGAAGCTCGGTCAGGTCGCGATACCTGAAGGGGCGGACCCGCGCGACGGCACCTTGATGGAGGGCCCCACTTGTCATCCGCTCTATGGCATCTGTGGTGACCACATGAACCTCAATGCCCATGCTGATGGCTCGTTCAGCAGTCTCCTGGTGTCGCGCAGTCTCCGTTGAAGCCAACCAGAGTTCACGGACCACACCAGCGTCAATCGCCTCGCGAACGGGGTGGGTTCCCCAGCGAAGGGTTGGTGGCGGCTCGCTTCGCACTGGTCGCTCGCCGCCCGCGAAAGCTCCGGCGCGGCCACGATCGGCAGGTTCACCGCGGTCACCGCGACGAGTTCGGGGCGACGTCCCACGCCCGCGACCACCTGTGTCGGAACTCCTCCCAGCACGAGGCTCGCCGCGAGGCTTTCGCGTCGGCCTCGCCTGTCCGACGGATGGTGCATCCGCCTCTTCGCTGCTCCAACTGACCGGCGCACGGTCAGGGCTCTCTGTCCAAGGCACGAATGGAGGCCTCTTGGGGCGCCTCGCCTCGCCCCGCGTGCCTCTGGTGGGGCGCGCGTTTGAGCTGCGTGCCTGCGTGGCACGGGCAGACGGTTTGCCCGCCGACTTTGGCCCCCCGGAGGAGCGCCGTGGTGAACCCTTGCGCGCTGCCATCACGCAGGATCCGATTCTGACGGTCCGGCAGCGACACCAACGAGCCTCGTCACCTGATCTCGCAAGTCCCCAATCTCCCGAACAAGGTCCTTAGCTTCTGCTCCTCCGTCCAGCGCGGAGATCCGGGCGTCCAACTCCAGAACCTTTTCGTGAAGGCATCTGATGACCTCTAGGACCGGGTCCGGAAGGTCTACCGACCACGGTGACGCGCGATCAACCCGGCGCGCCAAGCCCGTAGTCGGATCACGTTCCACGACAACGCGCCCCGGAACACCGACGACTGTCGTGTGGGGTGGAACATCCTTGGTCACTACCGACCCAGCCCCAACGATCGCGTGTTCTCCGACGGTAATCGCGCCAAGTATCTTTGCCCCGACGGTAACGGTGACGCCGTCTCGCAAGGTGGGGTGGCGCTTCGTTCCACGAAGTTGGGTGACATTCGACGTGTGATAGATGCCGAGGGTTACTCCCTGGTACAGGGTCACGTTGTTTCCAATCTCGGCAGTCTCGCCGATTACGACACCCATGCCGTGGTCAATGAAAAAGCCACGGCCAATCCGGGCCCCCGGATGGATTTCAATTCCAGTGATGAATCTCGCAAAGTGGGCAACCAGCCGCGGCAGAATGGGCACGCCGTTGGAAAACAACACGTGCGACACGCGGTGGATCCAGATCGCGTGAAGTCCAGGCGTCGTAAGGATCACCTCAACCCTGCTCCGTGCCGCCGGATCACGGTCAATGACCGCTTGCACGTCCTCGCGCAAGGTCCGCAGAAATCGCCTGAGGTTCCGACCCACTGAACAAAATCCTCCGCTACGGTGCCCGCCAGCGCGAGACAGCCCTATAGCTTCACACGCAGACGGGATGAGCGACGAGCTGCAATGCGTGAAAATTGGCGCATCTGCTTACCTATCGTACCCCCCACCGCCGCGACCGGGTGCCTATTACCGTGTCCGCCCCCTCACCGCGGTCACTAGTGAAGCGTGACCAAAGCATGAACCGCGACGGCACGCCCCTCACCTACTGCGTCCAGGCCCTCATTGGTCTTTGCCTTTATGTTCACTGTCTCCACCCCAATCCCAAGCGCTGAGGCCAAGCGTTGGCACATTTCCGGAAGGTGCGCCGCAAGTCTGGGACGTTCACAGACAACAGTCGCATCTAGCTGAAGCGGGTGAAGATTTGACGCTGCGGCGAGTTGTACCGCTCTGCGAAGCAGTTCCATGCTGTCCGCGTTCCTGAACGCTTCATCGTGTGGTGGAAAGTGTGATCCAATGTCACCAAGTCCAGCGGCGCCAAGTAATGCATCAATAACCGCATGGGCAAGGACATCGCCGTCCGAGTGCCCAACAAAGCCCGTAGTGTGGGGGATCACAACCCCACCCAGAACGAATGTGCGTCCCGTGTCAAGGCGATGAATGTCGTATCCGGTACCGATCCGCAACTGCGAGACTTCGCGCTCCCGTGCCCGGGACTCACCACCAGAATCCCGAGCACGAAGCAATGCAGTCGCCACCGGCAGGTCATCACGAAGTGTGACCTTGAGGTTTCCCACGCTTCCAGGAAAGATCGCCACCGGAAACCCTGCAGCTTCAACAATTCCGGCATCGTCGGTATATTCTGAAGCGCGATCACCGATCAATTGGTACGCCTCAAAAAGGACAGAAGACCGAAATACCTGAGGAGTTTGCGCCGCCCAGAGACCAGCGCGGTCAACGGTGCTTTCAACAAGTAGAGGCTGGCCTACGCTGCGCTTTAAGGTGTCGCGAACAGGAATCGCAGCCACCGCCGCTCCATGGCTCCGGGCTGAAGCAAAGCCACTCCGAATGATCTCGGCCGTAACGAGTGGTCTGGCAGCATCATGGATCGCAATCAAGGTGCACTCACCAAGTGCAGTAATCCCTGCAACGACAGACTGCTGCCTCGTATCTCCGCCAGCGACTACGGAAACGACTTTGCGCCAACGGCTTTCCGACGAAAGTCTCCGTGCTTCCGCTATCCGGTGCGGTCCAACCACTAGGACAATCTCGTCTACCTCATCCACGCCTTCGAACGCGTCTACCGCGTGACCGATCAATGCACGCCCATCCAACTGCATGAAGGCCTTGTCCACCCCGCCGAGGCGGGTTCCGGATCCCGCTCCAACGATCACCACACCGATGCGCCCCGACGCCTCCGCTTCCACAACAAGATCAATCATGACATCCCTCATCAAGTTCACTGATTCGCGCGGGCAACAACGCTACATACGTTCATGCGTCATCGTCTTCGAACTGAGAGTCCTCCTGCTGCAATGCATCGGAAACTAGGCGCGTGCGTCCACCTCGCGCCAGAACATCCCCTCGCGCCCCACCAGAAGCATCATCGCGACGGCTAGACGCACGAGAACTGCGCAATGCACCTGCGCCAAATGCCTCCAGGACCGCCTCGCCCACAGTGGAGGCTCCGACGAGGGTCATACCTTCCCAGACGATATTTGCCGGCCGCTCCGAATCCTTGGAGGTTGCGGATCCTGACCGCGAGGTTGATCTCTTCGCACGCACTCCGGTGATCCGGTCCACATCACCGGCGGGCAGGATGCATCTGGTGAAACCCAAGCGGGCTGCTTCTGCAAGGCGACGCTCGACCTGCCCTACTGGTCTGAGCTCGCCTTGCAACCCGACCTCTCCGACCACAACGGTGCCATCGTCAATGGCAATTTCCTGGAAACTTGAGACAAGGGCGAATGCGAGAGCCAAGTCAACGGCCGGTTCAACAATCCTAAGTCCACCAGCAACATTGACATAGATGTCCTGTGCACCAAGGCCAAGACCCAGTCGACGTGTCAGAACCGCCACAAGAAGCTGAAGCCGGTTCAAATCTGCGCCAATCGCCGTGCGTCTTGCGATGCCAATGCCACCAGGCACGGTCAGGGCCTGGACATCCACGAGAAGCGCCCGGGTTCCTTCGACCGGCGCCGTAACGATCGAGCCAGGTTGCCTCGCTACGCGACCGGCAAGAAACGCTGCCGAAGGATTGGTGACCTCGGCGAGGCCATCGGTCGTCATCTCGAAGACACCGACCTCATTCGTTGACCCGAAGCGGTTCTTCGCAGCGCGCAAGAGACGGTAGCTGTAGTAGCGCTCGCCCTCCAAGTAGAGGACCGCGTCGACCATGTGCTCTAGGGCGCGCGGGCCGGCAACATTCCCCTCCTTGGTGACATGTCCAATGAGGAAGATCGGTACGTCACGCGCCTTTGCAACTTGCATGAGCCGAAGGGTGGACTCGCGAAGTTGCGCAACATTGCCCGGTGACGACGCAAGGGCGTCACTCCACATTGTTTGAATGGAATCCACAACCACCATCGCGGGATCGAGACGCGCTATGGCCGCCGATGCCGCCTCAACGTTTGTTTCCGCAAGGACAAACAGGCTCGGTTCGAGGGCGCCGAGCCGCGATGCGCGCAACCGCACCTGCCTCGCCGATTCCTCACCAGACACGTACAGGACCCGCGACCCACCCGAGGCGACACGTGCCGCAACTTGTAGCAGGAGCGTAGACTTGCCAATGCCCGGGTCGCCGCCGATGAGCATGAGCGCACCAGGGACAATCCCACCACCCAAAACCCGATCAAACTCGCTGATGCCGCCGGTCCGGCGTGGAGCCTCGTCGGGGTTCACATCCGCAAGGCTTACCGGAACAGAAGCACGACGGCTAGAACCTGCATCTTGGTCCCCTGCCAAAGTCGCCCAGGTCTCTCCGAACGCCCCGCCACCGCTCCGGGACGCGCTCCCAGAAGACGAGCGGGGGGAGGGGCTATCAACCCGTGCCGTCTCAACGAGCGTGTTCCAAGCACCGCATGCCGGGCACTGCCCGAGCCATTTGGCTGCCTCGTGCGCGCATTGCTGACACAAATAGACAGTCTTCGGACGCGCCATCGCTACCCCTGACTAGCGCGGACACCTTGACCGCGTCCTACATGGCAAAACGAAGTGGGGCCTCGCAAGCGAGGCCCCACAGGTACACGGTGCCACCGGCAACTGCGTGCAGCCTAGATCGGTGCGGCGGCCAACTCGGGCTCTGGTTCAGCTGGCGGGGCAATGGTCGGGGTGGTGTGAACCTTGATCTCACCCCCCTCAGACGTGACCACAACCGCACCGCCGCCCTTGAGTTCACCTCGAAGGAGCCGGTCCGCCAACTCGTCCTCGATTGTGTTCTGGATCACCCGACGCAATGGACGCGCACCGAAGTCAGGGTCGTAACCCTTGGTGCCGAGCAACTCCATGGCCTCCGGGCTGACCTCCAGCGTGAGTGACTGCTCCTTGAGCTGCTTGCGGATCCGATTCAGCTCAAGTTCGACAATCTGAAGAACGTCCTTGAGCGCAAGTGCTCGGAAAACGACAACCATGTCGACACGGTTGAGGAACTCTGGCCGGAAGACATTCTTGACTTCACCGAGCACCTTCTCGCGCATCCGCTCATACGCCTGCTGCTCGCTCCGCTCGTCGTTGCCCAAGGTACGGAAGCCAATCTGTGCCTCCCGCTTGATCATCTGCGCACCAACGTTGCCCGACATGATGATGATGGTGTTGCGGAAGTCGACAGTACGTCCCTTGGCATCGGTGAGGCGCCCATCCTCCATGATCTGGAGCAGAATGTTGAACACCTCCGGATGGGCCTTCTCGATTTCGTCGAGCAAAATGACTGCGTAGCTGCGGCGTCTGACTGCCTCGGTAAGCTGGCCACCCTCTTCATAGCCGACGTAGCCAGGAGGTGCCCCGGTAAGGCGCGCAACCGAGTGCCTCTCCATGTATTCCGACATGTCGAGGCGGATCATCGCGTCTTCTGAACCGAACATGAACTCGGCCAGCTTCCGAGCGAGAAGGGTCTTGCCAACACCGGTAGGTCCGAGGAAAATGAATGACCCAATCGGACGCTTCGGATCCTTGAGCCCGGCACGGGCGCGACGGACCGCCTTGGCAACCGCCTCAACCGCCTCGTACTGACTGACGATGTGCTTGTGCAGGTTGTCTTCCATCTGCAGCAATCGCTCGGATTCCTCCTGGGCGATGCGCATTACCGGGATACCGGTCCACATCGAGACAACCTGGGCGATGTCATCCTCACCGACTATCGGGCGGGCAATGTCTTCCTGCTTATGGAAACCTGTCTCGAGGCGCTGCACCTTCTCGCGGACCTCCGCCTCGCGGTCACGCAAGGCGGCAGCCTCCTCGTACTTCTGGGCCTCGATTGAGGCCTCCTTTTCCTTGAGAACCGCGTCAAGCTCACGCATGGCTTCCTTCAAGGAATTCGGCGCGGTCGCCCGCTGGATACGAACCCGGGATGAAGCCTCGTCAATGAGGTCAATCGCCTTGTCAGGGAGAAATCGATCGCTGATGTAGCGTCCCGCCATTTCCGACGCGCACTTGAGGGCATCATCCGTAATGGTCACCCGATGGTGCTGCTCATAGTTGGCGCGAATACCCTTGAGGATTTCAATGGTCTCCTCGACGGTTGTCTCGCGAACCTGAACCGGCTGGAAGCGACGCTCTAGCGCCTTGTCCCGCTCAATGTACTTGCGATATTCATCGAGGGTGGTGGCCCCGATCACCTGAAGCTCACCGCGGGACAGGGAAGGCTTCAGGATGTTGGCGGCATCCACCGCACCCTCGGCCGCACCAGCTCCCACCAAGGTGTGCAATTCGTCAATGAAGAGCATGCAATCACCTGACTGCTTGATCTCTTCGACGACCTTCTTGAGACGTTCCTCAAACTCGCCCCGATACTTCGTCCCTGCCACAAGTGACCCAATGTCGAGCGTGACCAGCCGCTTGTTCATGAGCGTGTCGGGAACGTCACCGGCAACAATACGTCTGGCGAGACCTTCAGCAATCGCGGTCTTGCCCACGCCTGGCTCCCCGATGAGAGCTGGATTGTTCTTGTTGCGACGGGAAAGGATCTGGATGACCCGTTCGATTTCCTTGTCGCGGCCGATGATCGGGTCAATCTTCCCTGCCCTCGCTAGGGCGGTGAGGTCTTGGCCCATCTGGTCGATCGTCGGGGTCTTAGATTGCTGCTTGCCCTCGGCAGGAGCGGTCGTCGTTGATTGACTGACAACCTGGATCACCTGCGTGCGAACCTTCTCGAGATTTACTCCAAGGCTTTCAAGCACGCCGGCCGCAATTCCCTCACCCTCGCGCACAAGACCGAGTAGGAGGTGCTCCGTTCCTATGTAGTTGTGATTGAGTCTGCGCGCCTCTTCAACGGCAAGCTCGATCACTTTCTTCGCGCGTGGCGTAAGACTAATATCGCCAATGACCATCCGGTCACCGCGCCCGATAATGAACTCGACGGCACTGCGGACCTTCTGCAACTCGACGCCAAGGTTGGACAAGACCTTCGCAGCAATGCCCTCGCCCTCACGGACGAGCCCTAACAGCAGGTGTTCGGTCCCGATGTAATTGTGATTGAAGCGCTGGGCTTCTTCTTGAGCGAGGACCAGAACCTTCTTCGCCCGCTCCGTGAACTTGTCGAACCGGTCGCTCATCGGAACTCCTCACCGCGATTGAGGGTAAGGCCCCTCACGCCAGACTATACCACCGTTATCGGTACAAAACGGGCCCGGAACGCACGAAACGACGCGCCCCCAAACGGCCGAAACCGGAGGAAACGCGTCGTCAATTCATTTCATGCAGCCCGGAGGCAGAACCCCGGCTAGGCCTCGACCGGTTCGTCCTCAGGAATTGGGACAAGACGCAAGCGTCGACGCTCACGGTCGATGGAAAGAACCCTGAACGCAATCCGCTGACCCTCTTGAAGGAGGCGCCGGTCGTTCGGTGCAATCTCAGCGTTGTGGACCAGCCCTTCGATACCCTCGTCAAGCCTGACGAAGACCCCGAACTGCGCCTGCTTGAGGACTTCGCCCATCACGATGGAATTCACCGGATGGTCATCGTCTACGCGATCCCAGGGGTCTTCAAGAGCCCTTCTCAAGCTCAAGGCAATCTTGCGGGTGTCACGGTCTACCGAGATCACGAAGACATCAACTTCCTGCCCGGGGCGCACAACCTCACTGGGATGCTTGACCCGTGTCCAGGATAGTTCAGAGATATGCACCAGTCCGTCAGCGCCGCCTAGGTCAACAAACACGCCGAAACTGGCGACATTGCTTACGCGACCACGCCTGATCTGGCCTGCCTCGAGCTCCTGGATGAGCGTGTCCCGACGCTGCGAACGCAATTCCCGATTCGCCTGCCTCTCAGAGAGGATGAGCCGGTTGCGCTTTCGGTCAGCTTCAATCACCTTCAACCGCAGCATCGTGCCGACGAGACCCTGAAGCTGCTGCTCAATGACAGCCTGTTCCTCTTCAGTCTCCCCTACCCGGGCGACGCTCGAAAGCTGCGAGATTGGCACGAATGCGCGTGAACCAAAGTCCACGACCACACCGCCCTTGTTTGCTTCAAGGACCCGCGCCTCAATGACCTCGCCATTCTGAACCTGCATCTGGGCCCGACGCCAGAAGCGCTCGGATCCAGCACGCTTGTAACTGAGGATTGGATGCCCTTCCGGGCTCTCAGTCGCAACAACGAAGACGACCAATTCATCTCCGACTTCCGGACGGCGCCCAAAGTCCTCAACGATGGTCGACAGTTCCCGATTCGGAACCACACCCTCGGATTTCAACCCGATATCCACCAACAATTCTTCCGGGTCGATGCGGACAATCACTCCGTCAACAACCATTCCACGACGAATGTCGCGGACAGCCCCTTCACGGGCATCTAGAAGTGCCTGCATGCTTTCTGGTTCGTCATCCCCTGGCACGTTAATGCGCCCGCGACCGTCCCCAGCCGCGGCGCCAAGCCGGGGACGCCCTTGATCGTCCATCGACACCCCATCTCACGGGTGAGTTGATTTCCGGTCCATTAACCTAGCGGGTTTGGTGTCTCGCGTTCGAGAACACCTCTGCCCCTGAGCGCAGGAGATCGGAAGCACTGGTGAGTATAGCCGTTCCCAGAAGACGCGGCCACCAAACGGACAGCAGCCCCTGTCGGTCGCAGTGTGCCCACACGGGAACGCGTCGTCGTCACACCAGAGCCCGCTTCATTGCTAGCGACATCGCTGTAACTATGTTGAGCGTAGTATAATGGGCATCCGCAAGGCCAATTCGCCCGGACCGGGCGGACGCCCACCGAGAATCCCTAGACTTCGGTGTCCGCCACCACGGCGGACCATTCCACACCCGAACGGGAAGGACCGATACGATGACCGGTGTTCACGTGTACGGCATCAATCACGTCGCGATCGAGACAGACAACGTTTCAGAGACCGTCGCATTCTATGAGGACGTTTTCGGGCTCAAGATGCTCAAGGGTGGCGAAGGCGCTGCATGGTGCCAGGTTGGCGAGCATCAATTCCTCGCAATCTTTGAGGTCGAAGTCCTTGCCCGAGGCCAGCAGAAACACTTCGGGTTCATCGTGAAAACCGAAGCCGAGATCAATGCCGTCAAGGAAAAGCTGCGCGAGAAGTACGGACTGCACGTCCTTGACAGCGGGTTCACGAGGTGCGACTTCGAGGACCCGTGGGGCAACCATATCCAAGTGGTCGACCTCCATGACGAGTCGCTGATATGGCTACTGCCATACAAGGAAGTCCAATCGCTCGGCATCGAGTTCGGGACACCGAAGTCGGCATCACGGCCAGAGGACCTCTAGCACCGACCGATCAAGTCGGTCATGCAGACGCGGGAGCAGTTTCCAGCGGAACCTCGTGCATTCGCCCGAAAATCCGTAGAAGCACGTACACGGCGATGCCAAGGGCGACGATCGACAGTGCAAGACCGTTAAACAGATCTCCGGGCTCGGTACTTGACGACCCGCCGCCCATCAAAAGTTGCACGGCGCTCGAAAGCAAATCTGCTTCAAATCGTAGGCCGATGACAAGACCCGTAACCAGCGTCCGGCTCACCATCTTGAGTTCTTGAGCGATCAGGATTGTGAGTGGAACGCCTCCAACGAGGAGGGCCTCCGCAGCAACGTAGCTCAACCCCTGGAGCGTTGGTTCACGCACCGCGGCACCGACTACGGACGCAAGGACCGAACCTGCCACCGCCCAGCCGAGGACCGGAACGTACCCAAACCTTTCGGCGAGAAGGCAAAGCCCGAGGATTGCAAGTACATCCACGATTGGACGTACAGACGCCGCCCAAGCCGCGCCCTTCACGATGATGGTCGTCACAAGGGTTTGAGACACCGCGTGCAGGACCACGAGTACAGCGAGGATCCCGAGCGCTCCATAACTTGGAGGTGAAGCGGGTGCGAAGTCAACACGTCGCCCGGATTGCACTCTCCGGGAGCGCGACGCCTCAGCACCGCCCGAGCGACCACGATCATTGGGCATCGACGTTCCTGTCCCCAGCAATGGTTCGCCCGCACACGTCTCCGTCCGGCAGATCAGCCGAACGACAGCCGAAACCAACGGGGCACTATCTCAATAGATAGGAACGCGCCGGACACGTCAGGTACTCGCAACCGCGAACCCGAGCCGCACACACATCACGCAAATCTGCGGGCTGAACAAGCGCATCAACCCAAAACAGAATGGTGGAGACGAGGGGACTCGAACCCCTGACCCTCTGCTTGCAAAGCAGATGCTCTCCCAGCTGAGCTACATCCCCGGGCTTTTGTGGTAGTTTACAGATCAGGGAGAGCCTCTGCTTGATCGAAATCCCGGTACCGGAAGCAGCCACACCGCTCTGACAGCCGATAACTGCGATTTCGCCAATGCGAGAAAGGCCCCCTGATGGCAACGTCCCGACGCCCACGGAGTGTACGGCATGACCCGACCCTCGCCGCACTCTGGGACAGCTATTCCCTGAGTCTCCGGGCCGAGAACAAGTCCCCGCGCACCATCCAGACCTATGGCGAGTCGGTCCGCCTCTTCATCACCCACCTCGAGGCAGCCGGGCATCCGGGCACCGCGAAGGCCGTCACCCGGGCGGACGTCGAGGGATTCGTCGCGGATCTCCTGGGCAAGTGGAAGCCCGCGACAGCCGCGAACCGCTACCGGGCCCTCGGTTCATTCTTCGCGTGGGCCGTCACCGACGGCGAGCTCGCCCGGTCGCCCATGAGCGGCACCAAGCCCCCGGCGGTCGAGGTCGCGCCGGTTGACGCGCTCACCGAAGCCGATCTCAAGACACTCGACGGTGCCTGCGCCGGCACGTCGTTCGAGGCGCGGCGTGACACCGCGATCATCCGCCTCCTTTTCGACTGCGGCCTCAGGCGCGCCGAGATCTCCGGGCTTGCCCTCGAGGACATCGACCTGAAACTCGGTGAGGTCACGGTCCTGGGGAAGGGACGCCGCATCCGCCGGATCTCGATGGGCGTGAAGACGACGCGGGCGGTCGACCGCTACCTCCGGGTGCGCCGGACGCATGAATGGGCATCGACGACGGAGTGCGCCTGGCTCGGGCTCAAGGGCATCCTGACGGAAAACGGGATCCGGCAGATGCTCGAACGCCGGGCCACCCAGGCCGGGTTGGGGCACCTCAACCTCCACCGTCTGCGTCACACGTGGGCCCATCACATGAAGCTCAGCGGCATGCCCGATTCGGACCTCCAGAACCAGGGGGGATGGAGCTCCCCGGCAATGCTTGCCAGGTACGGGGCCAGCGCGACCGGCGAGCGGGCGCGAAAGGCCCACCGGCGCTATTCCCTCGGCGACAAGGTGTAGGTCGCGGCGCTGTCCTGCGAACCCGAAAGTGGCACCTGGAAACGCCTTGGCACGACCGGGTTTGGGCCAGACGGGTGGACAGCAGACCAAGAATGGGGAGCAGCCAAGGAGGCTACAGCGTTGGACCCATTCGAACACCCATCACCTCCACCGAAGGTCTCGCATGCGCTCAGGGGTCGCCTTGGTGCGCATGTCGCGCATTCAAGGAATGACCCCCAGGACATGACCAAGGCTGCCAGGCAGGCTTTCATGTCGACGTTCGAGCGCCAGGCGGATCCCGACTGCACCTTGACCGAGGACGAGCGGGTCCGCCGGGCGATGCACTTGCGCAAGGCCCACTTCACCAGGATGGCGATCAGGTCGGCCGAGACCCGGGCGACCCGGGCGAACCGACGCCGGTCAACTTCCGAGGTGATTGTTCCGGATCCACTACAACCCTCTGAACCTGGCACGCTTCGGGTGTCGGGCCTGACCGGTGACGAAACCCGGGGATCTTTCCCCGGACCGCCCGGCCAGCTTCCCGGGAGCTGACCCACGCGATGACCGGCGCCCCCTTCCCGGGCCGGGCCGTGCACGGTAACCGGCGCAGTGCCAGCTATCCGCGCGGGGAGACCAGGCCAAGCCAGCCTGCCCCCGAGCGCGTACTGGAGTAGCGGCGTTCTTTGTCTCTACGTGGTTGCCCGCCTCCACCCTTGGGTCATGAGGCACGACCGATGCCTGACGGTGACCATTCCGACCGATCGGGCAGGGGTTGATCTCTGAGAGTGAGTGACCGACTTGCCGGACAGGGAGAACGACTGGGGCCGGGAGCAGACCCGC
>Ga0214923_10006375_pt1 | contig 13294 bp, 11 predicted proteins | sample LL1510_MetaG_FD_177993 | JGI IMG/M metagenome (GOLD analysis project Ga0214923, IMG submission 177993) | Freshwater microbial communities from Lake Lanier, Atlanta, Georgia, United States - LL-1510 | ecosystem: Environmental > Aquatic > Freshwater > Lake | place: USA: Georgia | collected...
TATATAAGTTACCCTCCTCAGACGGAGTCTGATACTCGTCAGAGTCGTCAGGCTTTATCCTCCCTCGAGGGAGGAAATATAGCCTAATTGTGGATTTCGTTCGATGCTGAAAACGGTAAACCTTTAAGCTTACGATTCCAAATCCCCAAACATGGCCAATATCGCCGCTTCATTGGGTGCGCAAATTCCGCGTTCGGTAATTAATCCAGTCACTAAGCGTGCTGGGGTTACGTCAAAGACGTGAGCAACAGCTTTACAATTGAATGTTGTAGTTTGATTTGCTCTATGTGTAGTCATAATCCAAACTCCTCAACCTTTCAATCGGTTACGTCTACGCAGTTCTCGTGCCATGGCCTCGTTCTATTATTACTCAAAGATTTATATATCGATATAGAGCTAAGGGTTTGTTAAAAACTGTTTTATTTTTCTTTCTTGTTGAAAGTATAACCTATTCCAATGCTGAAAAAGCTTGTGAAATTATAACTTTGATTGATCTTATTACCACCAATTAGTAGTAAACTATTGTCAGTGTTTTTCCAAAATAAAATACCTAAACCACCTCTAGTAGAAAGATATATATTTTTTGTAATATTATTTTTTAACGTTATGCCAATCACATTGTCAGAAGTGAAAACCGGACCATAGATTCGTTCATACTTAGTATAAAGGAAATCAAATTCTGATTGAGGGTTAGACACTAAAGTGTCATAGGCCGAATATACTTTTATTAATTGATTCATTAAAGAGATTTGATTTGAATAAAAAAGACCGATTTTAAAAAAATCATTGTTGTATAGATAATATTCAAATCCTAATTGGAGTCCAAATCGTTGCCCGAAATTCTCCGCAAAAGCTGAATTTTTGATAAATGTACCTATTGGGATTTGGTCTATTCTGTTGATATGGTATGTCAAACCCGTTGAAAAAGATAAATTTGGGTAGTGTCTTTTCCAATTAACACCTAAATTACTACCAATGTATATCTCATTGAAATTGAATTCGATTGAAGATTGAGATAGGAAAGAAAATGCTAAAAATAAGGCAAGACAACTTGAATAAAATTTCATACAATATTAAATTAAAAGTTACTGCGGGCTAAGCCTGCAGTAACAAAATTGATTAATATACTTTAGTCAGATTATACTCTGACTTCCAACTTGTAAACACAATCTCCGTTTGCCAATCGAACAAATCAAATGTGGTGGCATGAATGTTCACTGTACTTGGTATCCATTGATACCAATCGTTATCAAATCTCATTCTACCCCAAAACATCCACTCTTGTCCAAACGTTGTTCCATTTCCAAGACTCTTAATACTTCTGTTCCAATCGCGTTCAAAAGTATTCCAATATACTCTACTACTTGTATAAGGCGTAAAATTATTGGCATGGTGTGAAGTAACATAAACATTGCTGCTACTATTCACTTCATTTTTTGTTACTTCTTTTATTTCTAACGAATGGTCATTATTATTCGTTAAATGTAAAAAATTCGCGGGTGGAGATCCTTGGAGCACAATTGCTCCCCCGATACAGAATTCAGATTTTCCTGTTCCTTGTTCATGACGATATCCACTTTTGATTTTGATTCGAGTTGATTCAAAATAAGTGTTCCCAGATTTAGTAAAAGTTGTAGCGTCTTTAGTTTTTAAAATATATGAGCCAATTTTATCCATTTTAACCTTAGGAATAGAGTGGTCAAGAATGAAAATTGGATTTGCAGTTTGTGTTGCGGTTGCCTCACTTAGTATCGTTTCATTTAAAACACCATTTTCATTAAAGAACCAAGCAACGATATAATCATCTTCATTATATTCTGTTTCTATGTTTGGCGAAATTAACGCTTGCAAATTTACATTCACATTTAAAACATTCGGAACAAAAATAGATGGTTCGTAAATTTCCAATTCTGCGGTTTCCGGAAATTCAAGATTAGGTAAAATTGGTTGGTGGGTCATATTTGCTGTTATTGATTCGACGCTCAAACCTTTTAAAGCTAACTTTTGATTGATGATATTATAATATGTAAGACCTTTATCCTTAATTTCTGAAAAGTATACCGTTTCTACATTCGACTCACGTGCTAACCTGACAATCAATTCTACGAATGCATAATCCTTCAACAAATCTTTCGTTGCTTCGGCGAGTTCAAACAATTGACGATTTAACTTTTCTTCATCTGCATCGTTTTCACTTTTCATCGCAACTTCGTAATTCTGTAAATATTTTATCATTGGAATATTATCTAATCGATATTCAATTTTTGTGTTCTCATTCAGTCTTTCTGAACTTTGTTCTTTCTTACACCCAACAATCCCGACCCCTAAAATCGCTAGGAATAGAGCGCTATAAGTTAACTTTTTCATAGTACTTTGTTTTAAACATTTATTTTTTTTTGGCAACTAACCAAGCATTTTGCCTCTGCTTTTGAAACTTACAATTCTTTAACTTTTCTACATCGATATTCTTTTTCTTATTTCCATGGTTGTTTTAGAGAAAAGCTTCATTTGCAAAACAAAATTACATCGAACGCACACCTGATAAATTTATAGGAGACATTCGATTCGAATGAAAACAATCCTAGAAATTCCCAAAAGGCTTACTTTACAAAGGATAGGAGAATGTTGGCCGGTTATTTATTCAACCGAAGCGATGGTATTTATACTGAATTTTTTAGTATGAATGCGAAAAATAAAAACTGCAAAATTGATTGAATTGGTTGGGGAAAATCCTCAGTGAATTAACCAGTTCAAGTTCCCAAGCTCAATAATACTTACTAACGAAATAAAACTCCTCAACCTTTCAATCGGTTACGTCTACGCTGTTCCCGCGCCATGGCCTCGTTCTCTTCTTCCTCGATAATTTGTTCATCGGTTCTGGCTTTGTACAAGCCCAGCAACATACTTTTTCGGGCTAATTCGGTCGAGTTCTTCGCCCCAATCCGTTTGAGTAAAGCCGAGCGAATGGCGTCAATCGACTTTTTGGACAAATGCATGCGCTCGGCGATTTGCTCACTGGTTTTTCCATCGCAGATTTGTTTCAAAACCAATTGTTCCCGAGAAGTGAATTCGTATCTCAACAAATTAGATTCACCACGGATGCGTTCATCGTTCTTTGAAAACATAGCCTGTTCGACCAATTCTGTGATATGACTTCCCTTGAATTTTACATCGAATAAAGCATCCATCAACGCATCGAATGAACAATTCTTTTTCAAAAAGCTCTTTGCTCCTTCATGGATGAGTTCTGATACAATCCACGGGTCTTCGTGCATGCTTAGCATGATGGCTTTCACGTGAGGAAAATCCATCTGCAGGAGCTTCAAGGTTTCACGACCGTCCATTACGGGTAAATCCAAATCCAGCAATACGACATCTACTTCGTGATTGGGCAGTTGATCCAAGAATTCTCTTCCGTTCTCAGCTTGAAAAGCGACAATTACTTGAGGTTCCTTTTTAAGCATAAAAACGAGTGCCTGCCGCACGACGGTGTGGTCTTCCACTACGGCAACGCGAACCGAATGGTTAGGTAAGCGGAATTCTGATTTCTTCATGTATGTTAGTTGCTTCGTTCATTTTCAAGGGCATGGAGATTTCGATGCTTCCGCCCTTTGTTTGGCGTTGGTATTTCAGTTTTCCGCTGATGATGCGTAAGCGGTGTGCAATGGATTCCAATCCCATCCCATTGCCGTGATGCAATAAATATTCGTAATCTGCCTGATTAATTGCCACCCCATCGTGGTGAATATGCAAATTCAAGCAGTTTTCCTTGGTGTCTAGTTTTAGGTTGATGAATTGCGGGCGCGCATGTTTCATCAGGTTGTTCATGAGTTCCGTTGTAATGCAATAAAAATGAATTTCTTGGCGCTGTTCCAACAATATATCGGCTGAAACCGTAGCGCTATACGAACAGGGATTCCCGAGGGATTTTGCCGTTTGATCTATCAAGCGTTGAAGCGCTTTTAAAAGCCCGAATTTCAGCAAAAAGTGTGGTAACATGCCGTGAGAAATCGCGCGTATTTTATCCACGGATTGATCAAGGACATCCAAGGTGAATTCAATGTCTTCGCGCAACACGTCGTCTCCTGTCATGCTATCCAGCGATGCACTTAAATTTCTTTGCGCCATGGCCAAAATTGCCCCTACCTCATCGTGTAGATTTCTCGCAATGTTCGTGCGTTCGGTTTCTTGGGCCTGCACAACCGCGTTCATCATTTCCAACTCCTTGTTTTTGAGTTCAATTTCATAAATTGACTGCAAATAGGTTGTCTTTTTCTTAAAAAATATCAAAATAAATACAATCCCAACTGAGAGGGTGAACGTAAAGAAAATCCCCGATAAAATTAGGATCAAATTCTCTTTAATGTCCATATTGCTTTGGATATAAAAACATTTTTTACAACAAGTAGAATAGAGAAAACAGGATAAATAATCGCAAGTAAATACCCCACGTTGGTTCTAATGTGCGAATCAAATAAATTTACATAAAATGAGGATGAATTAAAAATGAAAAAGGCGGTTGATACGTAAAATAGAAATTTAAACTCCAAAACATTCTTATCATCATACCTGAATAATTGGAAAAGATGAATAAAAGAAATTAAACTGATCGACACATTGGAAAAGACAGACATTAATGTGTTATTATCCATTATCCGATTGGAAATAAATGTTTCATAAACAAAAAAGAAGCATGCCAAAGTAAATAGAATTAGGAGAACCGTTCTATGGAATTTTATAGAATAGTAATAACTAAATATAATAATTGTTGAAATAAAAACAGAAACGTGTTGAATTGGATTTGAATTACTTATCCAAAAAGCAAACACAATTTCAAGAAGGACAAAAAGAAAATCTGAAAAAACCAACACAAAAATGGGCCTGCTTACTTTAACAAGCCCACTCCTGTACTTTGTAGCGGCAATTACCGGTAACAGATAACTTAAAATTGACGCATAAGTGAATAATTCAATGATTAAATCTATCATCAACTGTTTAACGGGTTTTTTCTAGGGCATTTTGGTGGACATGGAATAACCCTTTCAACAATAACGCCCTGTTCCATGTCATTTTCATCGGCTTTAGCACCCACTAAAATTAAGTTCTTTTTCCCGTCATCACCCACGCCGTAGTAAATTCTTACGCCTATGCACTCGTCTTGATTCAAGATTTCCATTAGCTTGTTTCTCCCAACGAACTGAGAAATGATCTCACCTGTGGGAATGGTTCTTCTGTAGTTTGCTGTCCAACCGGAAGCTTCTGCGAGGGTAACTACGGACCCCTCATCTCCATTAAATGCCATCGTTCAAAATTTAAAAGTTTGTCAAATGTAAGAATCTGGATCATGCATAAATTTAGTTGCATGGGGTTGCGCAAACGCTAACGCATACGAAATCTAGTTACTGCGTTTTAAATACCACCTTAAAAAATAGTATTTATACTATTTATTTTCAGTAGAAATGCTAAAAATGAAAGTGAATAAAACACTCACAAAAACATCAAAATGCTTTTTTCATTTGGTTTCAAGTGTCACATTTATAGCTATTCAAAATAAATTAAGTAAACGGACTGAAAAAGTGGCTTTAATTGTCTGGGTAGATTTGGTGGAGAATTATTTGACCCTTTTATGATATTTCGTTCAAGAGACAATGATGAGGCTGAACACCTAAAAAAACATTAACTTCAACCAGAACTAAATCGTTAAACTATTTATAACTTAAGAAAACATGATTAAAAAAATTTTATTTATCGGAGCATTTTTACAATTAACTAATGTAAATGCTCAATCAAATGTATTACCGACAAACGGTAATGTAGGAATTGGAACTACAACTCCAACCGATAAATTACAGGTAAACGGTACAGCTAGGATTGACTCAACACTTACTGTTGATTCTGTAAGTGTTATTGGAAACACGAGATTAGGTAATGATTTAAAAGTCGACGGTAATTTGATTTTACCAAATATATCAGAAACAGGTCCGAATGATATTTTTAGTACTTTAATGATAAAGTCTGACGGAACAGTGGTTTCAACTCCCAAAAGTTTGCCTACTGCTAGCCCGTTAGAAATTCCACCATGTTTAGTAGATATGTCAGGAAACCCTGTTTACACTGGAACATATTGGACATATGACAATCCTAACCATAGTATTTATACGGGGCATTGCTATGATGCAAAAGTAGGAATCAATAGATGGAATCCAAGAGTTGCTTTGGATGTTTCTGGAACGACTTATTCGACAAGACTTGCACTAGGATTTTCCAATCCAATAACAGCAACTGATTATTTAAGTCTGAAAATCAACTCTTCACCAGCAACTGCTTATTCATTGATGTCTATTTTATCAGGGACAAATAATTTATTCAATCTTAATTCTTCTGGTTTATTAAATACAAACTATCTACAATCATTGAATCTGCAAACACAGAAAATTGGGATCAATGTAGACCCAAATACGGCAAATCAAGTAGGTTTTTTCCACTTAAAAACAAATCTTCCAAATACAAACTCTTCTGTTGCATTCCTTATTGAAAACCAAAATAGAAAGTTATTCCAGATAAACAACAATGGAAACATTTATGCCCGCCAAATTCGCGTTAATCTTGATGCTGCATGGCCAGATTATGTATTCAAACCAACTTATCAGTTATTACCATTGAATCAATTGGAAGCCTATATCCTTCAAAATGGGCACTTACCAAATGTTCCTATTGCATCCGAAGTTCAAACCGAAGGAATTGATTTGGGTGAGACGAATAGAATCATGATGGAGAAAGTTGAGGAATTAACTTTATATCTAATTGAGCAGCAAAAATTAATCGAGAAAATGCAAGCAGAAATTGAATTGATCAAAGAACAATAAAAGTAATTGAACCCATAGGTTAATACGTCATTTATGAAGAATATTACTTTTATATTATTTTTGATTTGCATGTGTTTTAATATTGTTGCTCAATCAACTAAATCGTTGAAAAACAGCATACAATTTAACCAAAGTTTATTCAATTTCGGGGATAGTAGAATCTATTTTGATTTGGGCTCTACTGATTTGAGTTACAATAGATTCTTTAAAAATTTTGGTATTGGTTTGGGAATCAATCGCATTCAGTTGGTAAAACAAGGCTTGGAACCCATCGGACCTACTGATGAAGTGGCAAGACGTGATAATCTTCATTTGTATTATTTGCAAGTTATACTATCCTATCGTTTCGTGGATTTTTGCCCTGTTAAAAACATAAACGTGAATATAGACATAGCTCCAACTTTTTTGATAGGAGGCAAAAATTCATTTTATGGGGAAATAGATCAACAAACATTGCAGCATAATTCATTTTGGAAGAATCCAAGTCGAATGGAATACGAAACCAAGTTTAATATTTACGGTAGATTAGGTATTTCATATGTTTTTTTTAGCAAATATGAATTAGGAATTAACGCAAATACTTATTTGAAATATATAGCACCGACGTTAATGCATATACCTAAACCATTTAGTCCATATCCAAGTCAGATAAATAAGAGTTCATATTTTTCAATTTCATTTAAATTCAACTTTTAACTATGAAAAAAATCTTAAAACTTATGCTATTTGTGATTTTCGTAAACACAAATGCATTTTCGCAAAAAGAATGCGATGTCTTATTTCCTAGTCCTCCCATTTTTGTAAACAATCAAAAAACAACTTTTACGAGTTACACTTTTAAGGTGTATTATCATATCATTCGAAAAAATAATGGTAAAAAGCCATCAACTGATTATACATCAATTGCAAATGCACACAATTTTTTGAATTCTTCTTTTATTTCGAGTAATATTTGTTTTGTGTGGTCTGGTACTGATTATATTGATGACAATGATTTTTATAATTTTGACTTTTTCAGTGTAGCAGCTGCTGATCAAGAATCTTCAGAATTGTTTCAAATTAATGCTCATTCCGACGGGATTGATGTGTATATCATTCATGAATCTACCTCACAATACGCTTTTAACGGAAGGGTGAATACTATACCCGGAAATGGGATTATCATTCAGAATGTAAAGTTCCAACAGTCTACATTTCCCCATGAAATGGGACATATTATGGGCTTATATCATGCATTTGAAGAATCTATTTGTATTGAAAATCCTGATGGCTCAAATTCTTCAACTTGTGGAGATCTTGTAGAAGACACTCCAGCTGCAACTTATTCTTGTAAATATTTAACAACAGCGTGTCAATATCCATGTAGTGTGAGTTATAACGTGTCCGTATTGGAAAATAATTTCATGATGTATGCTGAAAACTTGAATTGTAGAACAACTTTTACGGATGGTCAAAAAGAAAGGATGTATGGAGTTATAGATCAAACTTCTGATCTTCAACAGCGTTTGGTACCGTTTGATAGGACAATCGCTTTTCAGAATATCCCATTTAACATTTTTCTCGGAATAACGATTAACGATATTGTCCAAGAGGCAAAAGGCACATTGACTCTTCAGGATGTTAATATTCAATCACCGGGAAAAGGAGCATTCAGGGCAGAAGATGAGATAATTGTTCTTCCTGGTTTCGATGCAATAGAAGGATGTAGGGCATTGTTAATTATAGAAAACATTTGCAAGGCTGGAGAAACACAAGCAAAAGCCGTAGAATCAGTTGTTGAATATTATGAAAATGAAGGTTTCCGAGTTGATATTTCAAAAGAGGAATTTGAAACATCGCTTCAATCGGATATTCAATCTTCACTTTCAGAATCAATATTTAAAATTTATCCGAATCCATTTACCGATTTATTCAGTATTTCGATTGAGACTCTAAATGAATATGAAAATACAGAAAGAGTGTTGGTTGAAATTACTGATTTGAATGGCAAAGGAATAATACTAAATAATTACACTTATCTTGAATTAAATCGAGATTTGGAAATAAACTCTTCAAAACTTCAAAATGGTTTCTATATTATTAAGTTTACAGTTGGAGAAGAAGTTTTTATCTCAAGAATTGTGAAGCAATAATTGATTATTACTGTTCATAACCACAAACAAGCGCAAGCGGCAAACGTACATTCGTGTTAGCCGCCTAGCGCCTGTTTGTATCCCGTTTCAACTGTTGGGAGAAACGCTGATTTATCGATAAATTGGAGCAGAACTGGAGGCGGAATTGTTAGAGCAATGAATTGTCAATTTACTAATAACTACAGGTCCTTTGAGTTTATGAAATACCTACCCGTAAATATTCAAGGAAATCCGACAAACGATTTAGGAGGTATTTCCAATTGTACGTTTACTACCGATAATAATTTCGGCGATGGAGGAAGTTTTATTAACCCATATGCGCAAATCACCATGTGGAATACCAGAAATATTAGTATTCTCGGAAATAAATTTGAAAACTTAAGACTTAATGTATCTGAAATAGACAGAGGTATAGGAATCGTCGCCATAGATGCTGCTTTCACAATAAATCCCGGTTGTAATACCCCAATTATATCTGCTTCTGGATGTCTTTTGGTCAATCAAATAAAAAATGAATTTCATAACTTGTACACTGGCATATCGACATCGGGAGTAAATGGCGCTTCATTCACAGTAGATAATGCACTTTTTACGAATAATTTATACGGGATTAGAATTGAAGGAGCACAATTTGGGGAAATAATAAGATCAACCTTTAATGTGCCATTTTCAGCCATTCCAGGTGAAACAAAATATGGTTTTGGAATTTATGCCACCGCCGCTTCTGCAATTAAAATTGAGGGCAATGTTTTTTATGGCTTATACAACACAACAGGCCGTAGTATTGGCGTTTTCATGAATAATAGCGATGTCGGTGGTGGTGGAGTGTCAAATTATCGTAATGATTATTTAAACTTATCCATTGGAACCCAAGTGGCAGGATCCAATACAACTTTGGAGATTGATTGTAACCGTTTTTATAAACAAACCTCAGTAAGTTTTGCTGATATTCATATGGCAAATGGGGTGTTGGCGGTGCAAGGAGATTGTGGTATTGGTCTTCAATATGTTCCAGCAACATTACCTCAAGCAAATGAATTTTATGGGATTTGTAACAATACATCTTTTAATCAGTTGCGTAATACAAGTTCTACTTCTTTCGAATATAACTCTTATCCACAAGCAGATGTTGGGTTTGATACAAGTTGTATTAATGGAATTATTCTTGGCGTTCCTTGCGAGAACACCCCTATATATATTAGAGGTGAAGCATGTCCATCGACAATTACAACCATTGGAAGCAGTGTTGATAAACTAGTTAAAATCGAGGAAGATAAAAGTCAAATAACCTTTCTCCAAAATAAGGTAGATGGTGGCAACTCCCTTGAGATTCAACAATTAATCGCTAATAGCATAGACGCTAATAATTTAAAATCACAACTTGACAGCATCGAACCCTATTTAAGTCAACAAAATCAGTTAGCCGTTATCAATAAAAATATGCCCAGTGTCATTAAAAAACAAATTCTAGAGGATAATGCTGCTTTTAAACCTGAGGTCTGCAATGGAATTGTCAATTCAACTATGTCAAATGCTGTTAAGAACCAATTGATGGCCATTGCCTGCGGAGAAAGTCCTTTAGATCGATTAGACAAATTGATTCATCACTACGAAAATGAATTGCGTTTGGCATCGAATGATTTATTAAAAGTATATCTGGATTCAAATTATCTAGATAGTGTTTCATTCGCCCTTACAGAGCGTTTAAGTATAGAAGAGAAGAAATTAATGGTTCCTATTCTAATTCAAATGGATCAAAGTTCCGCTCAGAATTACTTGTCAGAAATTTTAACTTATATTTCAACCATTCAAGCAAGTAAGCTCGAGGAAGCAAATGAACTTCAGGCATTTTATGATTTTTATTCATTGCTATTACCGATTTCAAACAGTGCCGGTGGTTTTTTTAGCCTGACACCCTCTGAACTTCAGGAAATAAAAAACACAGTTGATCAACGAAATTCCATGTCCGGTTATGCTTCCTCCATTATACACTTTATAAATAAAAATCATCCCTATGTTGATGCCTACGATTTCGATGGGACAAAAATAATTACGCAGCCAATTCAACAAGAGAAATGGGTTCCTTTGCCGGAAGAATCCGTTTCTATGAGTGTTTATCCCAATCCTTCTACAGGGGTATTTGATTTAATTATCTCCGAAAGTACAGCAGTAATTAATTCAATTTTGGTTTTCAATTTGGAGGGACGATTACTCTACGAAAGTCAATCAGCAACCAGCTCAGTAACTATTGATTTGTCTGATTTGGATCATGGGATTTACCTTTTGAAGATTAAAACCCTTATTGATGAAACTGAGATTAGATTGACTGAACGAATAATAGTTTCAAAATAAATGCTTAAAAATTGTATATTACTGCTCTATATCTGGGTTAGTGCTTTTTCACAAGCACAGTCAAATTATTATAATAAAACCATTGATATTGAAAATTCAATTAATGCAAATGAAGACCTCTTTATTTTAAATCAAGATACGTCAATACTTACCGGATTTTTACGTGATGCAAATGGTAAACGGTCTAACACTTACACTTTTATCAATAATCAAAATGGTGACACAATTCGAAGTTTTAGATACGGCAGAGATACCATTGATATTTATGGTGGAATCGCTAATAATATTCACATCATTAATAATATGCTTTTTTCATGTGGAGCATATTATAAGAACAATAAGGCATATTCCAATTTTTTGAAGTTCACGTTAGATGGAAATATACTCCTCGACTCTGTATATTTTGAGCAATTGTATTGGTCAGAATTCGAATGTATTTTGCCCACGAATGATGGTAATTTTTTAATTACTGGAAGTAAAATAACGACCCTTGGGAATCGAGATGGTTTGTTGGTAAAAATAGATCAAAACGGAAATATACTCTGGGAAAAAACTTTTAATTATTCTACTTATGACGGAGCGATTAAAATTGTGCCTCATCTCGATAACTTTTTAATTTCAGCTGGTAATAAAGATCATTTATTTAATGAGATTGATCTATGGTTAATTTGTGTTGACCACGATGGAAATATTGTTTGGGAAAAAACCTTCGGTGGACCTTATTACGATGGTGGCAATGCAATTTCCATTTCGAATAATGAAATACATGTAAGCGGTTGTAGAGAGTATGCTTCCAACAAATACGAATCTTTTATAATGCGATTAAATAGCGTTGGGGAGTTGATTTGGGAAAAATCACTATTTCGCTTGGTCACTCCCCATGCTCAAAGTGATTTATCGCACTCCATTGAGCTATCGGATGGGTCAATAGTAATGGGGGGCACTACTTATGAGAATGATTCTCCTGTAGATTACCCTATCGCAAGGATTTTTAAAATGAATCAAAATGGTGATAGTCTTTGGACAAGGATATTAAAACTTAGGAATAATGACAATTATCTCACAGATATCAAGGAATTAGAAAACGGTGACCTCTTAATATCCGGATTCGTTTTTCCTGATTCTCCAAACAACACCCAAGACGGATGGATTATGCGTACCAATTGCTTGGGCTATTTTGAGCACCCAAAAGATTCCATTGTATTGATTGGCAGTGGAGAGAACGTACTTTCATTGACAAATTATTCTTCTTATTACGACTATACAATTGTTGATTGGGGAGATAATTCAAGTGATACCGTGTATGCCTCTGGCAATCAAAATATAATGCATGAATATACCCTTCCTGGAAACTATTCTATCAACACAACTACAATTGCATGCAATGATACTATCCACAAAAGTTCTGAGTACCTTGTAATCCCTGAACAATATGAATCCAGTGAATTGGTGATTTTCCCCAATCCAAATCAAGGGCATTTTGAAATTTGGCTTGATTCACCTGATTTGTATTCTTTGGAAATTATGGATTTAAACGGGCGCATTGTGAAAAGCGCTTTAAACGTTAAAATGAACCAAGGTTATATCATAGATTTAAGTGAATTAGGAAGTTCTATTTATTTTGTAAGGGCTTTCTCAGGCGATAAAATCTTTCAAAAAAGGGTAGTAACAATTGATTATTAATGCAAAAAAATATCCAAAATATTGCGAATGAAATCGGCCCAATGGCGAACTGCCCTAATTCCATTATTAACTTTATAAATAAAAATCATCCCTATGTTGATGCCTACGATTTAGATGGGACAAAATATGCAAAAGTTCACACAGAACAAGAAAAGTGGATTCCCCTTCCAGAAGAATTACCAAAAATAACGGTGTTCCCAAATCCATCAACTGGGTGGTTTGAAATTTCCTTTGAAGAACAAAATGATGCAACTAAAACTG
>Ga0214923_10006376_pt1 | contig 13294 bp, 9 predicted proteins | sample LL1510_MetaG_FD_177993 | JGI IMG/M metagenome (GOLD analysis project Ga0214923, IMG submission 177993) | Freshwater microbial communities from Lake Lanier, Atlanta, Georgia, United States - LL-1510 | ecosystem: Environmental > Aquatic > Freshwater > Lake | place: USA: Georgia | collected 2015-10-15
CCGCGCACGAAGTAGAGATTCATGCCGCCCATCTCTTCAACCCATTTGCGTTCTACAGCGTCGATCCAGACAACTTGATCACAACCCTGAGCTGCTGCAGCTTTCTGCGCAACTAACGAAGCGGCATAGTTGCCACCACATTTTGCTTCACCGGTACCGCCTTGAGCAGCGCGAACATATTCAGTTGAGATCCAAACGCTAACTGCTTTCGATGGATCAAAATATGCGCCAACCGGGGTGGCAATTAATAAATAGGTTGCCTTATTAGTTGGGCGAACACCCAGACCTACTTCAGTTGCGATCATAAATGGGCGAATATAAAGGGCTTCGCCGATCTTGCCTGGAACCCAGCCAGCATCAGTTTTTACTAGCTCCTCAACGGTCTCAATGAAAAGATCGATTGGCATTTCCGGAAGGGCGAGACGGTTGGCGCTTCGAGCAAAACGAATTGCATTTGCATCAGGGCGAAAGAGTGAAATACCGCCATCAGGTTGGCGATATGCCTTCATTCCTTCAAAGATCTCTTGGCCATAATGAAATACCGCAGTTGCTGGATCTAAGGTAAGTGGGCCGTAAGGAATTAACTCCGGTTCGGCCCAACCAGTTGCTTCGCTCCATTCGCAGATGACCATGTGGTCGGTGTAGTACTTACCGAATCCAGGGTTTGCAATTTTTTCGGCACGATCAACTTCAGATACAGCAGTTGTAGAAAGGCGGTACTTCATGGTAATTCCTTTCCTTACCTCTTTACCTAGGCAGTTAGCAATGCGAGAAGTGCATCGCCAACTTCGGTAGTAGAACGTTTCTTATTACCACGATTAAGAAGATCTTGAGCAACAGCACCTTCAACTTCGCGAGCTGCTTCTTGCAGACCAATGTGGTCAAGCAACATGGCAACTGACATAACGGTCGCTGTTGGGTCAGCTAAATTCTTGCCCGCAATATCAGGCGCCGAACCGTGAACTGGTTCGAACATTGATGGGAACTTTCCAGTTGGGTTGATATTTCCAGATGCCGCCAAGCCAATGCCACCACAAATGGCAGCTGCGATATCAGTCAGAATGTCACCAAAGAGATTATCTGTTACAACAACATCGAAACGTTCTGGGTTAGTCACAAAAAACATTGATGCCGCATCAACATGTAGATACTCAGTGGTGATATCTGGGAACTCTTTGGCAACTTCATTGAAAGTGCGAGTCCAGAGACCGCCGGCGCGGGTAAGCACGTTGTTCTTATGAATCAGCGCTAACTTCTTACGATCACGCTTGCTGGCGCGAGCGAATGCATCGCGAATAACGCGTTCTGCACCACGACGAGTATTTAGCGATTCTTCAGTTGCGATTTCGGCATCGGTGCCCTCGGCAAGTACGCCGCCAGCGCCAACATATGGACCTTCGGTACCTTCGCGAACCACGATGAAATCAATTGGCGCTGTGGTCGCAAGTGGACCAGTAACGCCTGGCATCAACTTAGCAGGGCGTAAATTAATGTAGTGATCGAAAGCAAAACGGAGCTTTAGTAGAAGTCCACGTTCTAGAACTCCGCTCGGAACAGTTGGATCGCCAACAGCGCCCAGCAAAATTACATCTGACTTGGCAAGTTCAGCCAATGTGGTATCTGGAAGTACTTCACCGGTGCGATGCCAGAAAGCAGCACCAAGATCATAGGAAGTTTTATTAAATGTCGCGCCATGTTTTGCCGCAACACAATCTAAAACTCGAAGTCCTTGGGCGATAACTTCGGGGCCAATTCCATCGCCAGCGATTACCGCTAAATTGAAACTCGCCATTAGTTCACCAACGCTACGGAGCGAACTGAACCGGCACCCGTCTCTTTTGCAACAGCTGCGATTAATTCTTCAGATACCGCTGAATCAACGGTAAGTGCCATTAACGCTTCTCCCCCAGCTGAATCACGAGCAACTTGCATACCCGCAATATTTACATTGGCAGCACCAAGAATATTTCCAACTGCGCCCACAATGCCCGGGCGATCGGCATATCGAAGGAAAAGCAAATTATCAGTTGGTGGTAAATCGAGATCGAATTGATCTACTGCAATTATCTTTTCAACTTTACGAATTCCCATCAAAGTACCATCAACCTTTAGCGATTTTCCATTGCTAAGTGAACAGTGCAATGAGATCATGCTGCGGTACTCGGGGCTATCTGGATCAGTAGAAACTGTCGAAGTAACTCCGCGCTCAGCAGCAATGCCAGGTGCGTTTACGTAAGTAATTTCTTCGGCGCCAGTTGCAGTTAGTGCGCCCTTGAGCGCACTGATTGCCAATACTGATGAATCATGACCGGCGATATCGCCGCGAACGTTGATCGACATTGAGACTGGTAGTTCGCCGGCAAGTGAGGTTGCGATCTGAGCCATCTTCTCGACCAACGGCAACGATGGTCGAATATCTTCGTGAATGGCTCCGCCTTTTACGTTTACGGCATCTGGAACTAGCTCGCCAGCTAGTGCTTTGCGCACTGAAACAGCTACTGCGATTCCGGCACGTTCTTGAGCTTCATCAGTTGATGCGCCTAAGTGAGGTGTGGCAACTACTTGATCAAGAGTAAAGAGCGGTGAATCGGTGCAGGGTTCAGTTGAAAATACATCAAGACCAGCACCTGCAACGCGACCTTCGGTGATCGCGTCATATAAAGCCGCCTCATCGAGAACTCCGCCACGGGCAGCGTTTATGATGCGAACTGATGGTTTAACTTTCTTGAGCGCTTCTACGCCGATTAAGTTGGCAGTCTCTTTGGTCTTAGGCAAGTGAATCGTAATGAAATCACTCTGCGCCAAAAGATCATCGAGTTCAAGAAGTGTCACACCAAGTTGTGCGGCACGAGCAGGCTGCAAGTACGGATCATAGGCAACCACATTCATGCCAAATGCCTGCATGCGATGTGCAACTAATTGACCGATACGGCCAAAGCCGACGATGCCCAATGTCTTTTCGAATAACTCAGCACCGGTATACTTCGAACGCGCCCACTTGCCATTTCGAAGTGCAGCATGTGCAGGTGAAACAAAACGCGCAGATGCCAAAATTAGCGCGATCGCTAATTCAGCAGCTGAAACTATATTTGAAGTTGGTGCATTAACGACCATTACACCCGCAGCAGTTGCTGCTGGAATGTCCACGTTATCTAATCCAACACCAGCTCGAGCAATTACTTTTAGTCCTTTGGCGGCAGCAATTGCTTCAGCATCCATCTTGGTTGCAGAACGAATCAAGACAGCATCAACGCCGGCTGCAAGAGCTGGCAGCAGTTCGTCACGATTTGCGCCATCGCAATGACGAACTTCAAAATCTGGACCAAGTGCTTCCATTGTCGCCGGGCTTAACTCCTCGGCAATTAATACGACGGGTTTAGCCACGGGATGCGCTTCCTTCTTTGTAATCATCGTTGCCAGATTGCTTCATCCAGCTGAACATCTTGCGAAGTTCGCGGCCTACTGACTCGATTGGATGTGATTCGCCCTTTGCACGAAGTGATTTAAATTCAGGGGCGCCAGCCTCTTGATCATCGATGAAGCGCTTGGCAAATGCACCACTCTGAATCTCAGCTAAAACAGCCTTCATATTTTCCTTAACGCGTGGGTCAATTACGCGTGGGCCAGAAACATAATCTCCGAATTCAGCTGTGTCAGAAACTGACCAGCGCTGCTTTGCGATTCCGCCTTCATACATCAAGTCAACGATCAACTTAAGCTCGTGGAGACATTCGAAGTAAGCAACCTCTGGCTGGTAACCGGCCTCAGTAAGAGTTTCAAAACCGTACATAACTAGTTGTGAAGCGCCACCACAAAGAACTGATTGCTCTCCGAAAAGATCGGTTTCAGTTTCTTCAGTGAAAGTGGTCAAGATACCGCCGGCGCGAAGTCCGCCGATTGCCTTGGCATAAGAAAGTGTAAGTGGCCAGGCATTGCCAGTTGCATCTTGCTCAACTGCAACTATAACTGGAACTCCGCGACCAGCTGCGTACTCACGACGTACGAGGTGTCCTGGGCCCTTTGGCGCAACCATACAAACATCAACTGATGCAGATGGCTTGATGTAACCAAAACGAATATTGAAACCATGACCGAAGAACAGAGCATCGCCATCTTTTAGGTTAGGCAAGATTGATTCGGTATAGATGTGGCGCTGCAGGTGATCAGGAGCCAAGATCATGATGACAGTTGCTTCTTTAACTGCCTCGGCAACACTTGTTACACGCAAGCCTTCTTGCTCTGCCTTTGCGCGTGATGGTGAACCATCTTTTAGACCCACGCGAACATCGACGCCGCTGTCGCGCAAGTTAAGTGCGTGTGCATGTCCTTGTGAACCGTAACCAATGATCGCAACTTTGCGTCCTTGAATAATCGATAGATCGGCATCTTCTTCGTGATACATAGTTGCCATTTGGTCTTGCTCCTTATTTTCTATTGGTTTTCTTGGTTTATGTTCGGGTAGTGGTTGGTTAATTCTGGTAATCAGGTTGGGTATCGTGTACTTCAGGGGCTTGCGCAGGCTTGATTTCCTTGATTGATATGACGTTAATTAACTTATCGAGCTGGGCGATAACTTGTTCGAGGGCATGGCCCTCAACGCTAACGACGATATCCATCTGGGAAACTTCTGGGTTGCTGGTTGGGCCAACTGTTAGGCGCTCGATGTTGTACGCGCGACGTGAGAAGAGGCCAGCGACGCGAGCTAGAACTCCGGGTGAGTTTTCAACTAAAACTTCTAGGGTATGTTGGGCCATTTTATAACTCCTGTGAATCCCAGTCAGGCGCAGTTTCACGCGCGATCATGATGTCATCATTTGAAGTTCCGGCTGCAACCATTGGCCACACCATAGCGTCACGATGAACTCGGAAATCAACGACTACTGGTTGATCATTAATACTCATAGCTTTTTCAATCGTGGCATCGACTTCTTCTGGTCGCTCACAGCTTAATCCAATGCAGCCCATTGCTTCGGCCAACATTGGGAAGTTTGGCACGCGCTTTGATTCGAGGTTGGTATTTGAGTAACGACCTTCGTAGAACAGAGTTTGCCATTGACGTACCATGCCCAGACTTTCGTTATTTATGATAGCGATTTTCACTGGAATATTGTTGAGCGCGCAAGTTACTAACTCTTGATTAGTCATCTGGAAACAACCATCACCATCAATTGCCCACACCGTTGTATCTGGTGCGCCAACTTTGGCACCCATGGCAGCCGGAACCGCATAACCCATCGTGCCCAAGCCGCCAGAGTTAAGCCAAGTACGTGGGTTTTCATAAGAGATAAATTGCGAAGCCCACATCTGATGTTGACCAACACCCGCTGCAAAAATTGCATTAGGGCCAGAAATTTTTCCCAGGCGTTCGATTACATATTGTGGCGAGAGCGAACCATCATCAGGTTGGTCATAACCAAGTGGGTACGTGCTCTTTAGCGAATTTATTTGGCGCAACCAAGGCGATAAATCTGGTTGGTTCTTAGAGAGAGCTGCTTTAAGTGCAGGAATCAAGGCTTGCAACGTGTGCTTAACATCGCCAATAACTGGCACATCAGCAAAGCGATTCTTATGGATTTCAGCTGGGTCTACATCGCAGTGAATAACTTTGGCATTAACGGCAAATGTCGAAAGCTTTCCAGTTACACGGTCGTCGAAGCGAGCTCCTAAAGTAATCAGTAGATCTGCTTTTTGAAGCGCCGTTACTGCGGCAACAGTGCCGTGCATTCCAGGCATACCTAAATGCAATGGGTGGCTATCTGGGAAAGCGCCACGAGCCATCAAGGTTGTAACAACTGGCGCGCCGAGTAAGTTAGCGATCTCAAGTAATTCGCGATGAGCACCTGCTTTGATTACGCCGCCACCGACATAGAAAACTGGCTTGCTTGATTGGGTTATTAACGCCGCAGCATCTGCGATCGATTGTGCATCTGGCTCGACTTTAGGTTGGTAACCCTTTAAGTTGATTGAAGTTGGGTAATAAAAATCAGTCATCTTTTGTAGCGCATCTTTTGCGATATCAACCAGAACCGGTCCTGGACGCCCAGTGCTCGCGATATGAAATGCTTCAGCAATTGCGCGAGGAATATCGGCTGGGTCAGTAACTAAATAATTGTGTTTTGCAAAAGGCATCGTGATACCGCGAATATCTGCTTCTTGAAACGCGTCGGTGCCGATAGCTAGGGATGGAACTTGGCCCGTGATTGCAACAACTGGAACTGAATCCATAGCAGCATCGGCAAGTGGTGTTACTAAGTTGGTAGCGCCAGGGCCCGAAGTCGCAATGCAAACGCCAACGCGACCCGTAACTTGGGCATAACCTGTTGCAGCATGACCGGCACCTTGTTCGTGACGGACCAAAATGTGGCGAATCTTAGAATCAAAGATTGGATCGTAAGCAGGAAGAATTGCGCCACCCGGAATACCGAACATTACATCGACGCCAGCTGCTTCCAAGCTATTGACGAGGCTCTGGGCTCCAGTTACTTGACTCATCTTCGTTACTCCCTTCCTGTTAGTTCCTACTAGTTCCCACTAGTTCCTAGTTGGCTTCCTCTTAATCCTTAGCGTTAAACGATTAAATGAAAAAACCCTCAGTTTCAACTGAGGGTAGCGCGCGATCGATGTTGCTAGATCGCACGCTTTGGGATCACCACTGATGAACGCATGACGATATTCTCCAATGAGTGTGCGATTGAGTCAACCCCTGAGATCGCCATCTCAAATTATGAGAGGGTCTGCTGGGTCACAGTCTTAGTCGCAGACCGCGCCCTTTGATGCCGACCCAACTAGCTTGGAATACTTCGCAAGCACACCGCGGGTGTATTTATGCGGAAGTGGCTTAAAGCCTTTGCGACGTTCGGCAAGTTCGGCCACATCAACTAGTAGATCTAACTGACGAGTAACAGTGTTGATACGAACTCGATCGCCATCTTTAATAAAAGCAATTGGGCCACCATCGACCGCTTCAGGTGAAACATGGCCAACGCAAAGTCCGGTTGATCCACCAGAGAATCGACCATCTGTTAAAAGCAGAGTTGATTTTCCAAGTCCGGCACCTTTAATCGCACCAGTGATCATTAACATTTCGCGCATTCCCGGCCCGCCTTTTGGACCTTCGTAACGAATTACAACAACATCGCCGGCTTGAATCGTGCCATCTTCAAGTGCATCCATTGCAGCTTGTTCGCGTTCGAATACTCTTGCCGGTCCTTCGAATTCTTCGATTCCGATACCAGCCGTTTTACAAACGGCGCCTTCAGGAGCGAGTGAGCCTTTAAGAATTGTGATGCCACCACCAAGTGACATTGGTTTTGATGTTGCGCGCAGAATTTCACCATCTGGATCTGGTGGTGCGATCTCGGCCAAGTTTTCAGCCATGGTTTTCCCAGTAACAGTTAGTACGTCACCATGCAGCAAACCAGCATCAAGTAATGCTTTGAGAACTACTGGGACTCCCCCGACTTTATCCATATCTGACATAACAAAGCGACCAAATGGTTTTAGATCACCAAGTAGTGGCACCTTCGAGCCGATGCGATGGAAATCATCTATCTCAAGATCAACATCAGCCTCATGTGCAATCGCAAGTAAGTGCAATACCGCGTTAGTAGAGCCGCCTAACGCCATCAACATAGTGATTGCATTTTCAAAAGCCTTCTTACTTAGAATGTCGCGCGTTGTAATTCCTTGGCGAATTAATTCAACTACAGCTGCGCCAGATTTAATTGCGAATGCATCGCGACGGCGATCGACTGCTGGTGGCGCAGCAGAGCCAGGTAGTGATAAGCCAATTGCTTCGCCGATTGATGCCATTGTGTTTGCGGTATACATGCCGCCGCAAGCACCTTCACCTGGACAGATTGCGCGCTCAATGCGGTCAACTTGATCTTGTGAAATTAATCCGCGAGCACATGCCCCAACTGCTTCGAAGGCATCAATAATCGTTACATCTTTACCATCGACTTGGCCGGGCAAAGTAGAACCAGCATAAACAAATACCGAAGCCACATCGATTCGAGCCGCAGCCATCATCATTCCGGGAAGTGATTTATCGCAACCTGCAAATGTCACCATTCCGTCGAGTCGTTCCGCCTGCATTACGGTCTCAACTGAGTCTGCGATCACTTCGCGGGAAACTAGTGAGAAGTGCATTCCTTCGTGGCCCATGGAAATTCCATCGGAAACCGAAATAGTTCCAAATTGCATTGGAAAACCACCGGCGTCAATAACCCCTTGACGTGATGCTTTTGCTAAGCGATCAAGTGAGAGATTGCAGGGCGTGATCTCATTCCATGACGACGCGATGCCAATCTGAGGTTTCACCCAATCTTCATCTTGCATTCCAACTGCGCGCAACATTCCACGAGCCGGAGCTCTTTCTAAACCATCTGTGACTAGCCCGGATCGCGGTTTCATGTTCGACATGCGATAATTCTAACCTGTAAGTTGATATTCAATCGCCTAAGTAAATTAACCCGAACTGGAGTTCACCTTGTCTGCTGCAAAAAATACTGATTCTGCTCTTGATCCAAACCGTTGGCGCACACTGGCTGTTATCGCAATTGCACAATTGATGGTGGTTCTCGATGGATCCATCGTAAATATCGCGATTCCAAGTGCTAAAGCCGATCTTGGAATTACCGATGCTAACCAACAATGGATCGTCACTGCCTACACATTGGCCTTCGGCTCACTTCTTCTACTAGGCGGTCGCATCGCAGACTTCATCGGCCGCAAAAAGGCTTTCATCATTGGCCTACTTGGTTTCGCAGGGGCATCAGCACTTGGCGGAATTGCAGCGACTCAAGATCTTCTATTTGCGGCTCGCGCACTTCAAGGCCTATTCGGTGCGTTACTTGCGCCAGCAGCCCTGTCACTAGTGAGCGTTACCTTTACCGATCCAAAAGAGCGCGCAAAGGCATTTGGCGTTTATGGTGGAATCTCAGGTGGTGGCGCTGCAATCGGATTAATCCTTGGTGGCGTATTAACTGAATACTTCTCTTGGCGATGGTGCTTAGGCGTGAATATTCCTATCGCGATCGTGACTGCACTATTTGCAATTCCAGTAGTTAAGGAATCAAAAGCCGGCGGCGAACATAGCTATGACATTCCAGGCGTTTTCACCGCGACTCTAGGTTTGTTCTCATTAGTTTTTGGCTTCAACCGTGCCGCGACTGTGGGCTGGACTGCAACTGAGACTATCGCGCTACTTGTAATTTCAATAGTTTTATTAACCATCTTTGTTTTAATTGAACACAAGGTTCGCAATCCACTTATGCCAATGCGCGTTCTCCTAGAACGTAACCGCGGTGGTTCATACCTGAGCTCACTGATCATCGGTGCAGGCATCTTCTCAATGTTTCTTTTCCTAGGAATCTATTTGCAAAGCGTGCTTGGCTATTCACCTCTTAAGTCAGGTTTTGCTTTCTTGCCATTTACCTTCGGTATCGTCCTTGCCGCAGGAACTGCTTCGAAGTTGCTGCCAAAAGTTGGCCCTCGCCCTTTAATGGTCCCTGGTCTACTTATGTCAGCGACTGGCATGTTGCTACTATCTCGAATCACTCCAGATACCAGTTACATGACGCACGTATTTCCAGTATTGCCAATAATTAGCTTTGGCCTAGGTCTGGTATTTATTCCAAGTGCATCAACGTCGCTACATGGAATTGGAAATCAAGATGCCGGCGTTGCGAGTGCGCTTATTAATACCAGCCAGCAAGTTGGTGGATCTCTCGGTACTGCACTTCTAAATACCATTGCTGCAACGAGCACCGCTACTTACATCACAGCTCACGGCGATCTTGGTCCTAAGTTAATGCATGCTGCAATGACTCATGGATTCACCGTGGTCTTTAAATGCAGTGCCGGGTTATTAGTAGTTGGAGCGATAATTATCTTCGCCTTTATTAATATCGGCAAAGAAGCAATCGTTGAAACCGAAGGAGCAGTAGTCGGGCACTAATTAGGCTTGACCCCAGATTATTTACCCCAGATTATTGACCCCAGATTATTGACCTAGGTGGCCAAGTAGAAGCTCTCGTACGCGAGCAGCATCTGCTTGGCCCTTTGTCTCTTTCATGACGGCGCCAATTAAGGCACCTGCTGCAGGCAAATGACCGTTGCGAACTTTCTCAGCAGTTTCGGCTTGTTCAGCACAAACTTTTTCAATTGCCGCCATAAGTGCGCCGTCATCATTAACAACTTTAATGCCACGCTTGCTTACAACTTCAGCGGGAGTTCCTTCGCCTGCAATCACACCTTCAACAACTTGGCGAGCAAGTTTGTCGGTTAGTTCGCCTTTTTCAACTAGTGCAACGATCTCTGCAACGTCAGTTGGCGTGATCGAAAGATCAGCAATTGCCGCATTTCGCTCATTAGCTAAGCGTGAAATTTCACCGAGCCACCAACTGCGAGCCTTGGTTGGGTCTGCGCCAAGATTTACAGTTGCTTCGACAATGCCAAGCACGTCAGCATTAATCATCGCTTCCATCTCTTTTGCTGGCACGTTCCATGCTTCTTGCAATCGTTTGCGATGAAGTGAAGGGCGCTCAGGGATGCCGGCGCGAAGTTCTTCTACCCATGCAGCATCAGGAGCAACTGGCACTAGATCTGGTTCTGGAAAATATCGGTAATCCTCGGCTTGTTCTTTCGAACGACCAGAGCGAGTTAAACCAGTATCTTCTTGGAAGTGACGAGTCTCTTGAACAACGCGCTCGCCCTTATTTAGAAGTTCGGCATGGCGAATCATTTCGCCGCGTACAGCGCGTTCAACTGAACGTAGCGAGTTAACGTTCTTTGTTTCAGAACGAGTACCTAATACATCAGAGCCAATTAGGCGAAGTGAAACGTTGGCATCACAACGAAGTGAGCCTTGCTCCATCTTTACATCAGATACGCCGAGTCCGCGCAAGATGTCGCGTAGTTCGCTGACATAGGCTTTCGCAACTTCTGGTGCGTACTTGCCAGTTGCTGGAACAATCTTGGTCACGATTTCTACAAGTGGAATACCAGCACGGTTGTAATCGAGCAATGAGTAATCAGCACCGTGGATACGACCAGTTGCGCCACCAACGTGAAGTGATTTACCGGTGTCTTCTTCCATGTGAACACGTTCTACTTCAACGCGGAACTGTTTTGGACCTTCGTCGGTTTCAATCTCAACATCGACATAACCATCGACACAGATTGGCTCGTCATATTGCGAGATCTGGAAGTTCTTTGGCATATCTGGATAGAAGTAATTCTTGCGAGCAAAGCGACTAAATGGCGCAATTGAACAGTTAAGAGCAAGACCGATCTTGATCGTTGATTCGATCGCTTTCTCATTAACAACAGGCAAAGCGCCAGGAAGAGCTAAACAAACTGGGCAAGTTTGCGTATTTGGTTCAGCGCCAAAGATTGTGCTGCAACCGCAGAACATCTTGGAATTTGTATTTAACTCAACGTGCACTTCTAGACCAAGTACTGGTTCGTACTTTGCGACTACCTCATCGTAGGTAAGACTCACTTGGCACCTCCTAGCACTGGTGCTTTATCCAGAATTGGCACGCCCCACTTAGCTAGTAGCGCTGCTTCAAGTGCTGCACCTACTGCATACATGCGCTCATCTTTCATAACTGGAGACATGATCTGAAAACCAACGGGCAGACCATCTTCATCAGCTAAGCCAGATGGAAGTGACATACCACCGATACCAGCCATATTTACTGGAATTGTGGCGATGTCATTTAGATACATAGCAAGTGGATCATTTGCTTTCTCACCGATCTTAAATGCGGTGGTTGGGCAAGTTGGTGAAACTAAAACATCTGCTTTGGTGAATGCATTATTAAAATCTTGAGTAATCAGAGTTCGTACCTTTTGAGCGCTGCCGTAATAAGCATCGTAGTAACCCGAAGAGAGCGCATAAGTTCCCAAAATAATGCGGCGCTTAACTTCTTTTCCGAAACCTACCTCGCGAGTTAGATTCATAACTGATTCAGCCGATGCTCCATCGATATCGCCAACGCGAAGCCCGTAACGCATTGCATCGAAACGGGCGAGGTTAGATGAGCATTCAGATGGCGCGATCAAGTAATAAGCAGCTAGTGCGTATTCAAAATTGGGTGCTGATACTTCAACAATTTCAGCACCAGCATTTGCCAATAGTTCAAGTGACTCTTCGAAGCGAGCGCGCACACCGGCTTGATAGCCATCGCCATTTAACTCTTTAACAACACCAATCTTCATGCCTTTTACATCGCCAGATTTAGCAGCGTTAACAACTTGTGGCACTGGTGCATTGATGCTGGTTGCATCCTTTGGATCATGGCCAGCAATCGCTTCGTGAAGCAGCGCTGCATCTAGCACTGTTCGTGCACAGGGACCAGCTTGATCAAGTGAAGATGAGAAAGCCACTAGGCCATAACGGGAAACTCCGCCGTAAGTTGGCTTTACGCCAACGGTGCCGGTAACTGCTGCAGGTTGGCGAATTGATCCACCAGTATCAGTTCCGATTGCAAGTGGCGCTTCAAATGCAGCCAGGGCAGCTGATGAACCGCCACCTGAACCACCGGGGATGCGAGTTAAATCCCAAGGGTTATGGGTTGGACCATATGCAGAGTTCTCAGTTGATGAACCCATGGCGAATTCATCCATATTGGTTTTTCCCAAAATAACAATGCCATTTTTCTTAAGATTCGCAACTACGGTTGAGTCATAAGGCGGACGCCAACCTTCTAGAATCTTGGAACCGCAAGTTGTTGGAATACCTTTTTGCGCCATGACATCTTTCAGGGCAAGCGGCACACCAGCAAGAGATGAGAGTTTTTCACCTTTTGCACGCTTCGCATCGATTGCAGCCGCTTGGGCAAGCGCACCTTCAGTGTCAACGTGCAAGAAGGCATGAACATCGGTATCAACGGATGCAATTCGATCAAGATGTGCTTGCGTAAGCGCAACTGAAGTTACTTCGCCGCTAGCAAGTTTGGCCGCCATCTCGGCCGCTGTTGCACGAATCATTCTTCACCCAAAATCTGTGGCACGCGGAAACGTTGTTCTTCTTGCGCAGGTGCACCAGAGAGCGCTTCTTCCGGTGAAAGGCTCGGCACAACAACATCGGCGCGGAATACATTGCGAAGTGGAAGTGGGTGTGAAGTAGCTTCTACATCGGCGCTAGCAACTTCTTGGACGCGGGCAACTGCATCGAGAATTACGGTGAACTCATTGGAAAGCGCCACTAATTCTGCTTCACTCATTTCAATGCGGGCTAAGCCGGCAAGTTTTGCGACATCATCGCGAGATAACGAACTCATGG
>Ga0214923_10006379_pt1 | contig 13291 bp, 9 predicted proteins | sample LL1510_MetaG_FD_177993 | JGI IMG/M metagenome (GOLD analysis project Ga0214923, IMG submission 177993) | Freshwater microbial communities from Lake Lanier, Atlanta, Georgia, United States - LL-1510 | ecosystem: Environmental > Aquatic > Freshwater > Lake | place: USA: Georgia | collected 2015-10-15
TCTGAAAATTTATCTCAAGATTTATCTCAAGATTTATTTAAAGATTTATCTCAAGATTTATCTCAAGATTTATCTCAAGATTTATTTAAAGATTTATCTCAAGATTTATTTAAAGATTTATCTCAAGATTTATCTCAAGATTTATCTAAAAAAATCAATAATGATAAATATGATTACATGAAAAGTGATATTTTTGATATATTTACATAAACAAATAAATATAATATAACATATATGTCAGGTGATTATGCAATTATAAAACTGGGATTAATCAATGATAATTTTTATAAAAATACAGATAATGAAATTAATACAATTGTCAATAAAATAGATATATATGCAAATGAAACATATATATATTATTATATAAATAATGATAATACATATTTTGTTGTAACAAATGATATATTTGTGGAAATAAATAATGAAAACATATGTAAAAAAATATTTATTACGGATATTGTCAATATAACATTTGATAACAACATATGTATTTTAGACAAATATGGAAACACATATATGTGTTATATAAATAATAGTAATATATGTGAAACTTTTAGAAATTTAATAAATAAATTATAATCTTTATCTTTATCTATATATATGAAACATTATTTTGTAATGTTTGTTATTATGTGTTTATCTGGTATTTTATCTACAATGAATGTTTGGGCAGACAAAATGGATGACATTCATTTTAGTCTGAATGATGTCTATATGATAATGTTAATGAATGGTTATATGTTTTTATTTATGGGTATATTAGATGGTGCAACATCTATCACCTTATTGGGTACAATATTAATTATATTAAATATATATTTTATTAGAACACAATTTATGGTTTCACAAAATGAATATATATTAGGTATGATTCCTCATCATTCAATGGCAATTCATATGAGTAAAAAACTATTAGAAAAACAAAATGATATGAAACCATTTTTACAAAATATTATTGATACGCAAGAAAAAGAAATAAAATATATGAAATCTAAAAAAAATGATTAGTGATTATCCTAATAACATAAATAATAAAAAACATAACTTTACAATAATGTCTAAAATATATACAGTTACAGAATTTAGTTGTTCCATTAAGGATCTAATAGATGAATTATATGAAGGACAATTAATATGTGTTTCCGGTGAGTTAACAGATGTTAGTATTTACAAACAAATGACATTTATGAAATTAAAAGAAAATGATTTTGTATTAGATTTATCTTGTTTTGATAAAACAATAAATGTTAAAAAATATGAAAACAGTAATGTAAAAATTTATGGAATTGTTAATTATTTTCATAAAAAGAATTGTATTAAAATAAATGTTAAAAAGATAGATATGTTAGGAAATGGTCAAAAAAACTCGTTATATGAAAAATTATATTCAGAATATGAAAATAAAGGATATTTTAATAATAGAAAAGTTTTACCAACAAATATCAAAAATATAGGTGTAATTACTTCTATAAATAGTGGTATTGTATTTAGAGATTTTATATATATGTTAGAAAAGAACAAGTTTGTTGGTAATGTTTTCATGTATAATTGTTATGTTCAAGGAGTTCAATGTGCAGATAGTGTGGCTAAAGGTATATTATTTTTTGAAAAACCATTTAATTCAGTTTCATATATTGATTACAAAAAACTAATAAATACAGAAAATATTGTTATAAATGAAAACAATAATGTTATTAATGAAATGAATGAAACAGATGGAAATGTAGATATAATTATTGTAATGAGAGGAGGTGGTAGTCATGATGATTTGGCAGGATTTAATGAACCAGTTGTTTTAGAAGCAATTCATAGTTCTACCAAATATATAATGACAGCAATAGGTCATGAAGCAGATACAACATTAGCGGATAAATGTTCAAATTATCAGGCACCTACTCCGTCTGCAGCAGGTGAGGTTGTTACAGAATATAGAAAAGAAAAATATAATATATTAAAAGATTTAGAAAATAAGATAGTTAGTTATAAACATAATATATTAAATATTTTACATAAATTTAAGGATAGATTAAATGATATATGTTTAAATGATCCTAAGAATAGACTTGTTGAAATAGAAAACAATATTAAAGAAAATAAAAGTAATCTATTAAATATTTTACATAGATATAGAAATAGATTAAATAATATAACTATAAATGATCCAACTAAATATTTATGCGATAAAGTTATTCAAGAAGGATTAAATATTAAACAAAAATTAAACAAAATGAAATCAAGATTAGATATAATTGATAAATGTTTAACATTAAATAATATAACAAAAATATTACAAAATGGTTTTAACATTATGGTAGATGATAATAATAATGTTATAAAAAATATTGATAATATATTTAATAAAAATATTAAAATGATACATTCTACAGGAACATATAAAGTTGTTATTGAAAAAATGTATGATAGAAATATTTAGTTTATTTTCAAAAAAAATGAAAAATATATATAGAGTTTGAAGATTATGTTTTTTTATAGAACTCAACTCAATACATGTTATAAAAAATTGATTATTATAAATATCTATGATACTCATTAAAATTGATATTACAATTTGTGAAGAATCTTTCAATGGATTTTGACAATTCTCCCTTTAAGCTCTCTGGCCTCAAAGAAGTTCTTGAAAATGTTCTTAAAACACCTCCATGTACCCCTCAGAAGAAGGGAAATGCGTCTTCTCCACGTGCCCCTCAGAAAGAAGGTACGTTTAGTCGTGTCTTTATTGAGGTTCCTTTTCTGACATCACAGAAAGAGAATGACCCTTTTCTGACACCTAAGAAACAGGGAAACTATTTCCTCCACGAGTGTTGCCAATATGCTTTACCTCCACAAGTGTTGTCGAAACGCTTTAGTCTTGCACGTCGTTTGTACCGGCTCATAAATTTCAAATACGTTGATTTTAGTGAACACGACGAGGAATGGGTGTTTCAGAAAGACGGGGTGAATTCATGCGTTAAGTTTAACTACGGTGTTGAACCTGTTGACTCCGAACTCGCAGAACAAAAAGAAAGAGAAGAACAAAACGCTGGTACCCGACCTCCGTTTATCAAATATCTCAAGCGGGTGAATTACATAAAAACATATCTTAAGGATTATAAGAAGTCCCGTTCTTTAGATGCGAAACAACGGCTTTTTCAGATCGCTCGAGATGTCTACGGAGAACGCATTGGTTCAAAATTCAACTTGGTGGACGTCATCATGTCCATCTTGGAGCATTACCAGAAGCGTATGAAGCAGGAGATCGAAGCGTATTTGAATGAGCACGAAGTTCAGAAGGACTGAATTTTCTTTTATTCTTTTTTTATTTTTATGAAAAACCAATATTATATAATGCCTGAATTTTTAACAATTATTTTATTATCTTTTACACATTACCTATCAGGTTTTATAGGATATTTTATTAAGAATAATCATAAAATCATAGAAAAAGAAGTAGTTATTATTGAAAAAATAGTTGAAGAAAAGGTAGAAAATATATTAGGAAATGGTGAAATGGTAAAAACAATAGAAAGTTGTGCAGAAAGTGTATTAGAAAATACAGTTAAAAATATAGTTTCTGCAAGTGGTGTTGACAGTAATGAAATTGATTTTTCAAAAAAAACTGAAAACTAATATAATTTAATGAATAGCTATATATTTGTATATAAAAATATACAAATGTATTGTTCTAATTCACAATCTATATTATCTAAGTGTAATGAATGTACACCAATTCCATTTCTAGCACCAAGACTATCTGATGGAAAAAAGATAGGAAATATTTGTAAAAATTGTGAAACAGGAAAATGTAAATATTGCGTTTATTGTGAAAAAACAAATATAGATGTTTTATCAAAACTTAAAAACAATGATTGCGCTGAATGTTTTATAATAAACTTTCTTGCTTCCAAGCGTGATAATGGTTTAACTGTAGGTAATATATGTATTCCTTGTGAAAAAGGAAATTGTATAAAATGTTGTATAAAAGAACATTCTATAAAACAATAAAAAATGAAAAAACAATATATTATCAATATAAATATAAATATAATAATATAAATTAAGAATGAAGTCAAAAAAACAACCTATTAAAAAAATTCAAGAGGATATATCATATGTTCCTATAACTGAACAACAAATTAGTGATATTGAAAATAAAGTTAATGTATTAGAAACAATTAGTAATTTAAGTGAAAAAGTTTCTCTACATACTGAATTAGTTACTACAATTGCTAATCTTAAAAAAGAAATTGATTTGGCAACAGAAAATATTGACAAAATATGTTTTGATAAAAGTTATCCCAAAAAAGATGTTTTAGAAGAAGTTAATATAGATGATAGTATAATTGACATTGAAAAACGATTAGAAAAACTAAGTGATGAAGATGTTATACAAAAAAAAATAGAAGAATTAACTAGAATTGCATCCATTGTATCTAGATGTAGAGAAACATTTAATGATAACATTATTATGAAAGTGTCTAGAGTGAATTAATTAATTTTTTACTTTTTTTTATTTGTTCATTATATTGTTCTACTGATAATATAGGTTCGTTATTTTTAGAATATTCTAAAACCTTTAATTGTTTATTAATTTTATCTTTTAATGAACTATAATAATTTGTTATTTTTTGTTGAAATAATTCTTTGTCTATATCTGAATTTTTTCTAATATATTTATCAATAGTTGATTTAATACATTCATAAAAATCTCTTGATGTTAATTTAGATATTTCTGTATCAATCATATACATTTCTTTAATTGTTTCATTAAAAGAATTAACTTTTTTTACATTTTTTAAATATTTTCTAACAATATAATATTCTGTTACTTTTTCATAACTATCATCATAAAATAATAAATGTTTTTTTACTTTTTGTGATTTACCAAATACATAATTATCTTTAATTCTATCAACCTCATTGAAATATAAAGCAGTTTCTTCATATTCTTTTGTATCATACATTTTTAATTTATACATACCTTTATAATTTCTACCTATTAATCTCATTTCTGCAGACCATATAGGTGCCCACACTTGTGTAACTAATTTACCTTTTAAATAAGGAAACTTACCTATACCAAATTCTTTAACTATATTATCATAATCACTTATTTTGTCTTTAATATCAGTCATTGAATATGAATGGTCTTTTAAATGGTTATATGGAACTCTCATTTTTAGAATATACATATATGCTCCTAATTTTATAATCCATCTTTGTTGTGTTATCATTTCTTTATAAATTTGTTCTTCTGTATTGTCTAATCTCATATCACATATAAATAATAATTTTCTAGAACCCAATAATTTATTATTCAAAACATCTTTAATTTTATCATCAGTAAAAAATCCATCTTTTTTAGTGTGTATATCTACATTAGGATAATCTTTTCTAATATCAAATTTATTAGGATCATATAGTATCCAATTTAATTCAGGAAACATTTCAATTAATAAATTAGTATGAGTTCCTGGTGCCGAACCTATATATAGAACACAACAATTAGATAAATCTGTATGTTTTGCACATATACTAAAAAACTCTAGTTCTGAAAAAAAAAGTTTTCTCTGTCCCCAATGACATTTTGTATAATTATTTTTTTTATCATTAACCCATTCCATTCTTGGATAAGATTTTGGAAAACTTCTAAATAGTTTATTCATATATTATTATATATTTTCATAAAATATTATTGTTTGACAAGAGCATCATAATATTCAGCAATTGTTAAATCTGTATTTATTCCTCCATCTAAAGTAATCTTATTCATTTTATCAACAACATCTAATTCAGGATCGGATGTCATATTTATTTTGTTATTAAATTTAATTTGTTCATTTCTATATTCATCTATTTCATCTATTGATGAACCAGCAACAGTTTTATCTATTTCTCTAGATTGTTCTAAACCTCTATTTAATACTTTATCAATAATATAATTTTTAATTTGTTTGTCTTTTTCTTTTATAGTTACATTTTCACCAAAAACATCTGTCATAACAGCCTCTCGAATAAATGGTGCTTTAACATTTTCTTTAACAGAATTCTCCATTTTATAGTCTCCTTCAAAAATAGTATCTGAACCAGATATCATTTTATTAAATGTATTGTACCAATTTTTAGGATTTGCAGTTCTTTTAAAACCTTTAGTTCCTTTTTCTCTAAATTTGGATTCATTTGTATAACATTCTATTTTTTTACTCATGTGATGATAGAATATAATAAACATTAGAATGAGTGGTAAAATAATATTCATAATATATTATATATTATATAGTATATATAATATATTATGGAAAATGAAGAAAAAGATATGCACGTTAAGGACATTATAAAAGAATTAAATATAGATAATATAAAGACAGAAGTTAAAACAAAAAATTTAAATAAATTAATAGATTGGATAATTATAAAAAAAAAAGAAAACGAATTATTAACTTGTATTTATCCGAATTATTATTTCTTTGAAGAAAAAATAGCAGATATACCATATGATGTTAATATTAATAATATTAATACTGCTTTTCAATTTAATGATATTTTTGGAGTTAAAGACATAAAATACATAAATGAAAATATTACGGATAGTGATAAAAAATTAATTGATTCAACATATCCAATATTATATCCTTTTGAGTTTAATCAAAAAAAATACATATATTTTTCAAGTAGTATTGCAGATGACATATTTGACGAAGATGTTGAAGGTGATAATTCACAAAATATAGAAAAAAATACGGTAAATAACTGTGTAATATTAGAGATAGTAAATATAGTAGATACTAATCCAGTTATTGAACATATTATTGAAATCATCAAATATATTATGACTGAGGACTACGATATTGGTAAAAAATTAGAACAAAATATTTTTGATATTGATGATAAAAAATTAAATTATATCAAAAAATATGTTGATAACTTTGGTGACAAATTTAAAATAACATTAATTGTAATAATATTAATAACATTGTTGATAGAAATAGATGCTGATAATTATAGAATATATAAAAGTATAATAGAAGTAATTGAGCGTAGTGGAGAAAAAGAAGAAGAGAAAGAAGCAAAAGAAGCAAAAGAAGAAAAAGAAGAAAAAGAAGAAAAAAAAGAAGAAGAAGATGAAAACAAATATGATGAATATAAATTAAGCAACTTGTTATATACAGACAATGAACAAAATAAAGAAGAAATTAAAAAAAAAATAAATACAGAATATCATTTAAATGAAAATACAAATTTAAAAATATTTAAACTTTTTGCATCCACTATTGATTACAGAATGTCTGTAGTAATGAAAAATTGTCCAGACAAAACAGTAACATATGTATATAACAAAAATATATTAAAAAAAATAATTAATAATCAAGATAATCAATTGTATTGTACTACGCACGGTTCCGCAAAATTTTATAATTATTACAATTTAGCAATGACAATGAAGATTTTAAAAGAATATGATCTATATATGAAAGATGTTGATGGTAAATTATATGAATGTGTTAACAATGTTATAATGACATTTTTGAGATTTCATTACACAATGTTATTTTTGTTATGTGTATCAAATGACTATACCATTATGAAAACAAGAGGTTTTAATGAAGAATATATGGCAAATCAATCTTTTATTTATGAGTTAATAAGAAAATATAATTTTAGACATGATATGGAAACATTTTATGATAAAGATAGTAAAGATAATAAATTAATTTTATCTATAGACGATATACAAAAACATATTGCTTTAGAAAATATAAATGGAATTGAATATATGGAACGCGCTGAAGAAATAGTTAATCAATTAGATTTAACAGAATTTTGTAAATTTTTAAAAAATACAGTAGATGATATAAGAAATAACAAAATTAATGATTTAAAAGATACTATGAGTACATTAGATAGTTTTAATAAAATATTGGATACTAGTGAGAACTGGTTATATCATTTAGATGCATATCAAATATTAAATACAAGTGCAAATAGAAATGAGAATCTTGATTATACTGTTGTGACAGACAAAATAGAAGATTATATATCGAATGGGGGTAAAAAAAATGAAAATATCTATTATGATATGACTGAAAATAAAGTAACAAATGATGTTTGTTATGAATTGCATTATATTGTGGAAAGCATAACAGGAAGACCATGTTTTTATAGTTATGAGAATATTTATGTTTATAGTGAAGGCAATATATATAATGGTGCTGCGCAATATATTGGCATAATCAATAATAAAAATATTTTGGATTGGTTTTTTGCTAATAGTGATATTAATAGTTATTCTCCTATGTACATAACACGTAGTAAACCATATAAAGTTATGTTAAAAGTTGAACCTACTGAATTATTAACACCATATACACGTTATATCGAAGGAATAATAAATCAAGCAAAAATATATTTTACATTGTTAAAAGAAATATATAGTGGTGCATATAAACATGATAAAATGGTAAAAAATCTTCCAAAAATATTTCATATTAAATCATATTATAATAAAACATATACTAATACAAATTTAGCAACTATGGTGACACATTTATTAACATATACAGAAATTAAACACACTAGTTTATTTTATACATCAAAAAAAAAATTGAATAAAAGTTATTTAAATGAATATATGCAAAATATGGGCGAATATACTTATACAAAAGATATATATGACGATTTAAAAACGAATATTAACATAATTATAGAAACAAAAATTATTGACAGACATATTGAAAAATTATATCATTTATACACTAAATATAAACTATATGAAAATAATGACAGAGATATACAAAATATACGTAAAAATATGTATAATTGTTTATTAAGAATTACAAATCAAGATATATTATCAAATGATTATCTCATACCGATGATATTTATGGTATTGTCGGAATCTAAATGTTTATTTTTGGAATATGATACACCAATAAGTAAACATTATGTAAATATAATATCTACCATAACAAAAGAAACTAAAATATATATAGGAGAATTTTTAAAAAATATTGATACCATAAAAGATGTTTTAAAAAATGATGGATTAAAATATGATTATCATAAATTAGTAGATAAAGCTTTTTATAGTTATGCGAATCACGAATTTATGGGACAAAAATTTGGTCTAGTAGAACAAATAAAAGATAAATTAGGTAATTTATGGATTAAGAAAGTAATCAAATCTATTAATAATAAAGAAACACAATTATTATTATATCGTTTTGGTATAAATGTAGGTGATATTAGGGATTACAATGTAGTTAACTATCATAGATCAGATAATGAGTTAATTATCAACCAATATTGTATTATTTTAAAAAACCAAATATGTATAAAAATTAATATTGATACTGTTTCTAATAAGATATTAGACGCATATATTTATATTTTAGAAAATGACATACGACAAAAATATCGTATAAATCTAGAATGTAAAGAACCATTTATGAAACTTCTACCTATAGGTGTTCCTTATATATGCTATAAAAAAAAAGATGAACATTACTATGTAAATATAATAACATCTTCATCCGCGAAAAAAAATAATGGAAAATTATATGAAAATTTATATACTGATAAATTGTTAGAGAATAATTTTTTAGAAATTAAAATTGGTTTATCGAATGTTTTTCCGTTGTTGAAAAATATAAATATAAATTTATGGAGAATGATGTGTGATTTTTACGGTATGGATATGGAACAATTGAATATCAGTAGAAATAGTAAAATTAGTGAAGTAATAAATATTGATTTCAATATAGATATTGGTACATTGATAAAATCTATAGAAGATAAATATTTAACTACAAATATCGACAATACTACAAATATAGAAATATTAAAAAATTTTTTAAAAGAAGAATGTAAAGAAAGAAAATTTAATGATATTGAAAAAGCTGTTAATAGTTTTACACAAGAATATCGTTTGTGCAATAATGATGAAAAAATAGATAACAACCCTATAAATTTTACTGAAATTAAACTAATAGATATAAATGATATACACGAAAAATATGAAGATTATATATATAGTAATTTACAATATTTTTTAACTGTTATGGAAAACAATTATATAAAGTATTTAATTAAAGATTTAGATAAAAAGTCTTGTTGGGATATACAAGAAATTTTAACAGGATTAAAAGCAATTAATGATTTCAATATAATGTTAAAAAATGGGGAAATATATGGTTTTGAAATATTATTTTTATTACAAAACAATTATTTTTTTAAAAAATCACAATTAGATAAATACAAATCGATTGTTAAAAATTTTAAAAATAATAATAAGGAACTTAAATTACATCAATTTATGATGGGAAAAGGAAAAACATCTGTAATAACACCTTTACTTACATTAGCAATATATTTTTTAACCAACAAAAATCCAATTGTTATTACTGCAGATCATTTAGTCAAAGATGCAAAACAATATATTGATTTTACAGGTATTATTTTGAATCATAATTTTAAAGTGTGTAATGATTATGATGCGAAGGAAAGATGGATAGAAAAAACGGATAAAAGTTTTGAAAAAACAGATGTGATAGCAAATGAATACAATATTATAGATGAATTTGATTTACATTACAATTATTTACAATCGTTATTTAATTATGTTATAAATAATAAAGATATTCCTATAGAATTAGTACGATATGTGTATGATTATGTAAAAATTTCAGAAGATCCCACTAAAGTAGATAAACAAAATGAATTACAACAAATAAATTTAGAAATTGATAAAATAAAGCGTTTAGAAGAAGAATTTAATGATATAATTTTCAAAGAGAATGTTAAAAAAATATATGAACATAGTCGTAATATGAAATATAGACAGGATTATGGATTTGATTTTTTATATTCAGATAATGAAAAAATTGATAGAAAAATGCGACTATGTAGACCATTCGCAAGAAAAGATACACCTATATTGAATTCATTTTTTTCAAATATATTATTAACATTGATATTGACATTTAAAACATACATAACTACTGATGATTTTAGAGATTTAAAAAATGAAATAGATCATAAAAACATGCAGAATAATATACATATATTAAATGAACTGTTACATAAATCGGTTGACCCTAATATATCCATCATAGATATTGGGATCCAAATAAAATCCGCTAAAGATATAGACAAAGACTTAGTATTCAAATATTTGATGATAGTAAATAAAGATTATTTAAAATATACAGTTGAACAATACAATATATCATTTCAGGATATTATACATGATGTTCATAAACAATGGCAAGTTGGTTATACAGGCACAGCAACATTATCATTAACTCATAATTATGAAACTAGTGAAAATACAAATAGATATTTTTTTAAAGAAATTATATATGATCCTGATGAACCTATAGAAATAAAATTAGCATTGACTGGTTATTCTTCGGAAATAAAAGATGGTTATGATAACAAAGTTAAAACAGTGGATATTATTGTTACAATAGCTGATGAATGTTTAACTAAAATAAATGATATATTAGGAGTATTAGATAAAACAAATGATAAAGCAAATGGGTTAGTTGATACAATTGGATTATTTGCCAAATATGATAATTATATTATTGCACAAATAATTAAAAAAAAATATAATACAAAAAATATAATATATTTTAATACTAATCACGAACCAATTGTATATGATGATGATAAAAATAATAATAAAAAATATACAGAAAAAGACAAAGATAATTTTTATTATTACGATCAATGTCATTTAGTTGGAACTGACCTTAAGCAACATAATATAGGTCATATATGTATTTTAATTGATAAAAAAACAAAAATGACTGATTTTGAACAAGCATTATTTCGTTTTAGAAAAATAAACAGAGGAACATTTATGTCAATTGTTTATATAAATTATGTGAGCGAAGAAAAAGAAAAAGACACTAATTATGTTAATGTCTATAAAAGCAATGTTAATATAGGTACAAAAATAGAAAAAGATAATACAAACAAAAATACACGTAATTATTTTGAACTCAATGATATTAAAAATATAGATGAATTTCTAAATATATCAAAAAAATATAATCAAAATAATATTAATAAATTATCAGTTTATTTTAATAATATATCTTGGCCAAGAGAAAATTATTTAACTAATTCTATGGTTTATAGATTACTTGACAATAATGAAAAACTATTTAATATAGAACAACGTGCAGGAATTAAATATCAATTTTTTAAAACATTAGTTAGAAAACGTAATAAAAATTATTTAGAACGAGATTTAAAACCTGAATTTTTGAAAAAAAAGGAATATGATGATACATCTATTCAAGAATACGTTAAACAAAATATTTTAACGGGATATGATACAGACATATTAGAAACAGATCTATCTGTCACAAAATTATATAAATATTTATGTAGTAAAAACAGATTTATTGAATTAATTACAGGTTATAAAAATATAGAATATAGCAAAGAAAAAGAAGGAGATAAAGAAAAAGATAAAGATAAAGAAAAAGATAAAGAAAAAAGTAAAGATAAAGAAAGTGATAAATCAAATATAAAAGAATCAACAAAACTATTTATTACATTATATCGTAGATTGATATCTTTGAGCAATTTTATAGAAGCACAAGAGTTCAAATTTACTCATTGTGGGCGTGTTATTTTACATAATAATTGTGCGAAATGTATTTCTAATAATTTTGTGAAATTATTCAATACTGATAATAAATATATGATAGATAATAAAGAAGTATATATATCCTATAATTTATTTATAATATTAATAGATGCATTCAGAACAAAAGGTGCTATGGGTACAATTACTAATATAAATGTAGATAAAATTGACCAAGATAATAAAACAGTTTTTTTTAATGATGAATATTTGTATAAAAATAGTAGAATATGTTTTGTGATATTTGAAAATAAAACATTAATAGAAATAGAAAAGATAGCAATTGATTATTATTTACATAAATGTCCTGTGTATAATAATTTAGGAAAATTAATAAATAGTTTTATTTTTGATACAATAGATCAAAATATAGTAATAGACCAAAATATAGTAGAACTATTAGGAATGGATGCATATGAAAGACCATTTATTTCAGTTAAAGAAGAAGTAAATGTAGCGGAATGTATTTTCGATATTAATAATAAAGGATTAATATTATTATTGATAATTATAAGTGTGTATTATAGAAAATGTCATAGTTTATTAAAAGATAGTTTGAGAAATGGTGAATCATTTCAATCAGAACAATCAATGATTGATACTTTTGATAACTATCCATTAGTATATAATGAA
>Ga0214923_10006380_pt1 | contig 13289 bp, 10 predicted proteins | sample LL1510_MetaG_FD_177993 | JGI IMG/M metagenome (GOLD analysis project Ga0214923, IMG submission 177993) | Freshwater microbial communities from Lake Lanier, Atlanta, Georgia, United States - LL-1510 | ecosystem: Environmental > Aquatic > Freshwater > Lake | place: USA: Georgia | collected...
TAAATATAAATATAAATATAAATATAAATATAATAGAAAGATATAAAAATAAGATATAAATAAATTATTTTTATAAATTATATGAATGATTAAAAATATTATAATAGTTATGAGTTTAATAATAATATAAAAAAACTAAAAAATAATGAATTTATTATTTTTTATCTTTTGATGGTGATGATGATGATGATGATGATGATTTTTTTTCTTCATTTTTAACCACAATAATAGAATTTGTATCATCACAATTACATTCAAAATTTTTAGAATAATGAATATTAATTGATGATAAAATAATTAAAGTTAATAATAGAATAATGATTAAAATTATTGAATATGTCATGAAATTTTCCATTTTTATATATAAAATTATAATAGATATTTTTATTTTATCTATAATTATTTATATTAAATTATTATTATTATTTGAAATATTATTTTATTATTTTTTCAATATCATCTATTTATTTATCTTATTTAGTTAAAAAAAAATAATAATATTTATCATTATTATAATAAAATAAATTTTTATATAAAATTAAATATGAAATAAATGTTTGCAACATCTATATATAATCATTTTAGTTTTTTTAATATCATTATATATATTATTATAATATGTATATGTACATTTAACATTATTTGGTGGTTTATTATATTTTATAAAATTATCAATACATTTACATTTTTCTTTTATATTTTTTTTATATTCATCTATACATATATCATATAAAATTGTCTTTTTCATCTTATATATTATTATTATTATTTATTATTTATAATATATTATTTTCAGCAATTTTTTTAATACTTACTTATATTATTCATAAAATAAAAAATTGAAAATATGTATATATTATTATATATTATATATTATTAAATGGTCTTAATAAAAATGACATTAATTATAATATCTAATTATTCACATTTAGATAATAATGAATATAATAAAATTAATATATTTTTACAAGAATTATTAAATAATGAAACATCATGTATAGGATATTTAGTAAATAATTTTAATGTATTATATGATGAAATATATATATTATATGATAAATATAAACTATTAATAATAGATGATAATTTAAATATAATAGATTATATATATTGGATAATTAAATATGAATATAATAGATTAATAGACAAATTAAATGATTCATTAGATAATATAGTTAATGATGAAAATTATATGAAATATTTAGATATAATATCATATGTTATACAATTAAATAATATATTATATGATATGACTATTATATTAGATAAAGAATATTGTCTAAAAACTCGTATTGGTAAACAATTTGATATATTAAAAATATTAACTATAAATAATCATTATTATATAATTAAAGAATTATTATATCATGAATTAATATCTAAATATATTGTTTTTAAATATTTTATTAAATATAATAAAATAGATAATTTACATTTATTACAAGAATCAAATATATCTATATTATATGATTCATATATTGATTTTGATTATATATTATTTAAATATTTCTATGAAGATAATATTGATAATATATATAATAAAATCTATCAAGTATATAATCTAGTTATAATTCAAAAAATATTAAATTCTAATGATAATAATTTATTGAAAGAAAATATAATAAATATTTTAAATTATGATATAAATAATGATTATTATAAATTTAATAAAAAATATAATTATTTAAATCATATATCTAATAATTATATTTGTAATTATAAAAATTTATCTTTTATTAGTAATAAAGATTATGATGAATATAATAAAGATTATGATGAATATAATAAAGATTATGATGAATATAATAAAGATTGTGAATTATGTAAGAAAAATTTATGTGAATCATGTTATAATTGTTTAAATAATGAATGTGAATATTGTAATTATTTAAATTATTTAAATATATATAATGTGAGAATAGATTATATAGATAGTTGTCATGTAGAATATAAATTAGTAATATATATATTAAATAAATTACCAATATTATTAGAATATTTATTACAAAATAAGTTAATAGATGAAAGATATTATTTATCAAATTTAGTTATACCAAATATATATAATATTAAATTATTACATAAATATAATAAATTAACAAATAATTCTAATTTCAATTTTGTATTATTATCTGAAGATATTGAATTAATATACTATTATTTAGATAATAATTTAATAAAGATGTTAAATATATTACAATTATATTTAAATAATAATATATATAATATAAAAATATTAAATGATCTATTATTAGAAAATTATTATTTAAAACATGTTATTAATAATATATATGATATCAAACTATTGACATTTATATTTGATAAATGTAATATTGAAATATTTAATAGAATTATTATATTATCTAAATTTGATAAATTATTAGATAATATACAATATATTTTAAAATTTAATAGATTAGATATTATTAGACATTTATTAGATTTAATAAAAACTGATAAAAATAATTATAATAAAATAATAGATCTATCTTTTAAATATAATGCTGATATATTTATATATATTACTGATAATTATAAAATTAATATTATAAAAGATCATATTATAGATCTTATAAATAAAAAATTACCAAATTATCCTAATATATATTACATATCTAGAATTAATAATGATATAATTTTTTTTGAAGGATTTAAACAATCTAGATATAAATTTATATTTAAATATGCTCATAAATTAAACTTATTAACTAATGATATAATAAATAATATTATATTAAATAATTATAATAGTGAAATATTAATATATCTATTATATAATAATCTTATAAATATTAATGATGATAATCTTATCAAAATATTTAATACTATTAATAATATAATTAATAATAATAAAAATTATGTATTTATTAATTTTGTAAAAAAATATAAACATTTAATAGATGAACAACAATATAATAATTTTAATAATATTAAAACTATATTAAATCAATATAATATTAAAAAAAATAAATTTATAGAAGATCATAAACAAATATTAAATGAAATTAATATAGATCAAGATTCATTCAATAATATTGTATTTGAATATGTTATATCATTATAAATCTTTTAAAAATTCATAATCATTATGTAAGACAGTTAATTATAATCTATAAGATGAATAATATAAATATATTAATATATTTATCTATTTATAATCTATAATATTATTAGAATTTATATTATTAATTATTTTATTTATAAACTCTTATTGTATAAACAGTGCTTTTTATAAAACTACTCTAATAAAATTTGATTATTTATATTTATCTATAATAATATCTATATTATTATAGATAAAATTAAATGTATCAAATACATATTTTAATTGTATATTTCCATCTTAAGTTTCTATACAATTTAAATAATGTCTTATATTTTAAATTATATATTACTATTAATCATTCATATCTTTCATTATTATTTCATTATAATATCTATATAATTATCTATCTATTTATAAATCTATTTTGTTATTATGATATTATTTTATTTAATCTAATATTTCTATTATTTTCTATTTTAAAATATTCATATATTCATCATTTATATCATTTTTTTATTATGGTAATATTACATTAAATGATTATAAATTTAATCTCATAGACATCAATTATCTTAAACTAAATTTATTTATATCATGATAATTATATTAAAAATCAATACATAATATTTAATTTTTTCTCTTAAATATTTAATATACAGTGTATTGACTATAATCTAAATCTATATAATTTAACTCTTTTATATCAAAAATATAATAATCAAGTTATTATATTATTTTTATTAAACTACCACTTAATAATCTAACAAATTATTCTTTATTATTCATATTTATTATATTTATTATATTTATAATTATATGATAATAACAATATATCTATTTTATCAATTTTTATTATTATTATTATCTAATAAAATATATATAAAAATATATTATTATATCATATAATATATGATGATAAATTAATATTAAATTATTACATAAGAAGAACTATTATAAGAGATATTATTATATCAATAAACTTATAATATAGATAAAATAAATGAATAATTAGAATATTATAAATACAGAGATAATAATACTTATAAATTTATTAAATATCTAAATTATCATTTTATATCATAAATATAATAAAATAATAATAAATATGATTTCTCTTTTAATATCAAATATTATCAAAATTATAAATATGATAAATTATATAAAATTATCAATCTTTAATATATTTTTAAAAATATGATAGATATCTAAACATATGATCAAATGTTAAATTATATTTAAATATAAATTAGTTAAATTAAATTAAATTAAATATAATAATAAATTATAAATAATATAATAGAAGTATTAAAATATATATAATAAAGAAATTGTAATATATATAAGATCTAATAAATTATGTAAAATGATAAAATTTGTATTTTTTTATAAATATAACTAATTTTATAATTATATTAAATTAATATATCATATGAATTATTTTATAATTTTAATTAAAATGATGATAATTATCATTCATAAATTTTATATATTTATAATAATTTTATTGATAAATATCCATAAATATAAAATAAGATATTTAATTATTTTAAAGATCAATATTATTATATAACTAATTAAATTTAAAATATTATATAAAATATAAATAATAAAAATATTTTTTTTTGTTTATTTAGTATATTTACCTCATATACTTATAATGATATTGATATCAAATAAATAATTATTGATAATAAAGATATTATTATTGATAAAATAAAATCATAAAAAATGTTTTAATTGATAAAATTGTTAAATAAACAAAAACAAGATCATAAATTAAAAAAATAATATTATAGTAATATATTTAATAATTTAATTTATTATTGTATTATATTTTCATTTATTGATATTATGAATATTATATAATAATTTATTTATTTATATGATGATAATATTTTAGATGAATAAACTTTATAAATGATTAAATTAAATATATAAAAATAAAAATAAATAAATAAATAAAAATATCAATTTATTATAAAACCAAAAATATCATATTATAAAAAAATATGTAAAATATGTAATTAAACTATAATTCCATAACATACATCTATTATATAATGTTATAAATGTGAATTATATATTTGTTTTAATTGTTTTTTATATGATTGTGATCATAAATGAATATATAATATAATATTTACAAAAGTATTCATAACATATCATTAGTTATTGTGATTTAATAAATTATCAAAATCTTCATCATTCAAATTAATATCATTTTAATTTTATTACTCAAATTAAGCATTAGCTGGAAGTTAAAATGGTTTAATATTCATCTATGGTTATGGTATAGCTTAATCTTTAACTTTCTTAATTTTTTTAATTGGTGCATTAAAATTTGGTATTATTTATGATGCTTTTGGTGATTCAAATGGATTAGTTGCTTAACTAATTTATTATTTAGTTGGTGTTTTAACAATTTATTATTCCATTTTTTGATATGATTTTATTTTAGTAAATCTGTAAAGTTATTTTTAGAACTATATAGCGATTTTAGAGATATATATATACTAATTATGATGAATTATATATATAAATTTTTTTTCAATTTTTTTAAAGTTGTAAGATTAAATATTATATCTAATAACCAACAATTAGTGATTAATAATATTTTTTTATATTTTATATATTTATCAGATAATTATAAAATTTATCTATTTTTGATAAATTTTATTTTGTTTAATATAATTATATATAATATCTTCATTTTTTTCTAATAATTGTAATAAATCAGAATATTGTTTATTTATATTATATTTTTTATTACTTTCATATTTTTTATATTTATTATGTAAAAATTTAACTTTATATTTAATAATATCTTTATATTTATTTTCATTTATATTAGTAAGATCATTTATTTCTCTAATATTATATAAATAATATAAATAGTTCTCTAAATTTATTTTATAATCTATAATATTATAATTTTTATTTATTATAATATCATTAAATATATCATAATTTATATCATTAAATAATAAATAATTTATTTCGTCATCATTTAAATAATATTTATCAAATACAAATTTTATATAGTCATTATTTTGTAATTTATCATATAATAAAATTTTATTACAGATATTATTACAATATAATGCATCAACTTTTATAAATCTAAATTTTTCTAATATATTATTTATTTTATTATTTGATATTTTATCATAATTATTAAAATATTCATTTTTTTGTTCAATATCATTTTCTAACTTTAGAATTGTATCTTTATATAATATTTTATTTTTTTTAATTCATTCAATTCATTCATTTTTTTTAATTTATTAAAATATATTTCATCAAATTCATTAATATCTCCATTTTTTTTTTGATTTTTTATAAAACCATCAATTAATGGTGTTTTAACTGATTTTTTATTTGCACTTTTATTAAAATTATTATCATTATCATTATCATTATCATTATCATTATCATTATCATTATCATTATCATTATCATTATTATTATCATTATCATTATATTGATTATGATTATGATTATTATTATTATTATTATTATTATTATTATTATTATTATTATTATTATTATTATTATTATTATTATTATTATTATATCTAAGTTGGTTTTGATTATTATTATAATATCCACGTTGGTTTTGATTATTATTATAATATCCACGTTGGTTTTGATTATTATTATATCTAAGTTGGTTTTGATTATTATAATTGTTTAAATAATTATTATACATTATTATATATAATAATGTATAATATAAAAATTTACTATCTATAATATTTTTAATAAAATGAAATTAACAAAAATTTATGATAAATATTATGATTTAACACATTTTAAACATCCAGGAGGTGATGATGCTATTTGGCATAGTTATAATATTGATTCTACTTCTTTATTTGAATCTTATCATATATTATCAGATAGATCTAAATTATTAAATATATTAAAGAAATATGAAATAAAATCAACAAATAAAATTAAAAATTCTGTAGAAAAATCTAATATATTATTTAGATATAATACAAATTTTATAAGAGAATTAAGAAAAGAAATGAGAGAATATTTCAAAGATAAAACACATAAAGCAACATATAAGAGATGGATATTGATAGTTATTTTATTTATATTTAGATTTATAAGTATATATTATTGGTTAAAAGAATCATTATTAGGATTATTATTATATCCATTATTTAGTTGGTTATCTATAGTTAATATATTTCATGATGCTTGTCATTTCTCATTAAGTCATAAACCAATAATAAATAAGATATTTTCATATATAGGTTATGAATTATCAACACCATTATTTTGGTTTTATCAACATAATTTAGGTCATCATATGAATACTAATATAGAAAATAAAGATCCAGATTTATATCATGGAACTTATATATATAGAGTAATAAAATCAATAGAATATAAATATCAACATAGATTTCAAACATTAAGTTGGATAATAGTATGGATATTATCATATATTGGTATGATAATTAAACCATTAATTGATAATTATTTGTATAATTATTATTATATTTATATAAGATTTAAAGATGATAAATTAAGTTATATAGAAATCAAAGATAAATTATTATTATTGATATATTTATTTATAAGATATATATTATTATTTTGGTGGTTTGATAATAAATCATATATATTCATACCAACTATTATTTTTTCATTATTATTTATGATTAATTCACAATTAACTCATTTACATGAACATAATTATAAAATAAATAAAGATTGGTATAAACATCAAATAATAACAGCATCAAATTATTCATTAAATAATAATATAACATTTATATTTTCAGGTGGTTTAAATTATCAAATAGAACATCATATATTACCAGGTATAAATCATTGTCATTATCCATATATACAACCTATTATAAAAAAATTATGTATTAAATATAATATTCAATATAATGAATTTTCATCTTATTATCAAGCATTTAAAAGTTATTTAAATAATATAAAAAATCTTAGTTATGAGAAATTAGATTAAACTTTATTTATTTATATATAATAATAATAATATATACAAATAAATTAATTAATTATTTTGATTTTGATTTTTTTTGTTTAACTTGTTCAGGATTTTCATTCTTATTCATACCAACACTAGGACGAGCTTTCTTTTTATCATTAATTTGTGCAAAATTTTCATATAAACCATTATCTAATGAATTTAAACTGAAATTATCAAAAGATTCATAATTATCATAATTTTCATAATTTTCATAATTATCATAATTATTATAATAATCATTATTTAATTCAGTTTCATATTTTTCATTAATTTTTTTATTATGATGACAATTACATGAACAAGAATTTTCAAATAATAAATAAATAATTAATAAAAATAAAATACAACAACAAACTTTATACATTTTTATTTCTTATATTAATATTTTATATAATATTTTTGAAACTGATAAAAATTATATTTTTTTAATAAATTCAATGATATTATTTAATGAAATATTATATGTAATAATATCTTTTAATATTAAAAACCATTGATCAGTTTTTGTATCTAATTTATTAGATAAAATATTATATACAAAATTATAAATATAATCTTCTCTATTATTCACTAATTTAATAATATTATCAAAAAAATTCATATCATATTTATTATCATATATTTTATTACTATAAAAATGATAACCATCAGATAATATATATATAAATAATATACCTAAAACATATATTTCATTTTTAATTCTATCATCATATAATAATCTTTTACCTTTGTAATAAGATGGATATGTAATATTATAAGTATTTAATAATAATAGTTCTAAATCTAATAAATTATTATCAATCCATTTTTTATGTATTTTAATATAATTCATTTTAATATGATTATAAGTTGATATAGGTGTTATAAATGGAAAAGTATTTAAAATATTTTTATCATTAGTAATAGATTTAGTAACACCAAAATCTAAAATAATAATATTAGGTATATAATTGATCATTTTAATACCAATATTATATAATTTTAAATCACCATGACATAAATTTCTTTTATGTAATTCATCAATACCTTCACATAATTGTAAACATAATTGTTTTTTAATATTATAATCATATTTAGATAAATCTAATTTAGTAATATCATAATCACATTTATCAGTAATAATACATATATTTCTAATTTTTGTAATATCACCAAAGGTACTTCCAGTATAATCCAATATAATATAGAAATAATCTATTAATTTTAATAAATGATTTGATTTATTTTCTTTTAATATTTTAAATTCACTATTTATTTTTATATCTAATTCATCATATATATTCTTATTTTCATTTATTAATTTATCTATATTACTATCTTTATTATATTCAATATCTCTTATTATTTTTAATACTTTGATATCATTTTTATTATCTTTTTTATAACATGTATAAACATATGAATCTTGAGTATAACCTATATGATCTAATATAGTATATTGTGATAATAATGATATATTATTTATTATATCATTATTATCATTATCTAAATTTAATTTAATTATATAATTCATTTTATATTATTCATCTATTTATTATTATATTATATATAATCTAATTATTTTATCAATTTTTTACACATTTAGAACAATCATAATTACAAGTATGATCTGGAGTCATATAATTTGTACCATAATAACATTTTAATAATTCATGAGGTTTATTAGGAATATAAGTATATCTACCTAAAAATAATACTTTTTGTAAATTATCAATCCAATTTTTAGGCATATCAACACAATTTTCATTTAAATAATATTTAGTATATAATTTAGATACATCTCTATTATAATAATAATTATTTAATGATAAAGTGAAAATATCAGCAGAAATACCTGTATTTTTATGTATTAATTTTGTTGATTTCATATTCATAAAATCTTTTATTTCTATTTCTATATCTTTATTATCTTTCAAATAATTTATTAAATGAGTTTTAAATATTTCATAATCATTATTATTAATACCAAAATCAAGATCATAATCATAACAAATTAAATCTTTATTTCTAATATAACCTAATAAAGTACCATATAAGATAAATGGTTTAGTATTTGATAATTCACTTATATTTGTTATTATATTATATAAATCTATTAAATTATCTCTTCTAATATTAGTTTTAACATCTTTACGTAAATCTATTTCTAATATATAATAATAATCATATAGATAATAACAAATACTTAATAATAATATAAGATTAATAATATAATAAATCATTTTATATAACTAATATTATATAAAATTTATCTATTATAATTATATTAAAATATTAAAATGAATAAGAAAAAACATTTTTATTTAATAAATAAAAATATGAATGGTGGTTATGGTTATAATACAAAATATTGGAATGAACATGGTTTATTCAAAAAATATAATAATGATAATTTAAATTGTTTAATTTTGAAAAATGATTATAATAGTGACAATACACAATTTAATAAATATTCATCTATTTTAAAAGAGTTATTAAATTATAAAAATTATGTGATAAATATACAATTTATATCTAACTTTTTTAGATATATTTATTATGATATTAATAATGATTATAGTTTACAAAAAAATGGTGATAATTTTGTATGGTCAAATCCTAATATTACTAATTTCAAAATTACAAAAACAATTATTCAACCTCATGGTAATACATCAATATTATTTTTAGAAAATAATGATAAAAAAGATAAAAAAGTATTAAAAATATTTAATAATATAAGTATAAGTGATAATAAATATAATGATAATAATTTAGTTTGTATTAAAGATTATTTATCATTAGAAATTACACGTATTGGAGATAAATTTTCATTTCAAAATAATAATTTTTTTATTACACAAGATCAATTTAAATACATTAATTTTAATAAACAAAAACATTTTATAAAAGATCAAAATGATAAAGATATTATATTATCTTGTAAAAATAATGATGCTATTAATGATTATATAATTAATTTAATTTTACAACAAATAGAACAAGATGATCAATTAAATAATTTTAAATATGTAAAATATCATAATTTATTTGTAACTAAAGTAGATGATAAATATAGATATTGTATTATAATGGATAGTATGGATGGATCAATAGATGGTTATATAAATGATAAATTTAAAGATTATAAAGCAAATATAAATAATGACAAAACAAAATATACAAATACTATGAAAGATATATTAGAACAAGCAGAAAAAAATTTAAATTATATAAAAGATCAAAAATATTTATTTACACATACAGATATGAAAATTGAAAATTTATTTTATAAAAATAAAAATATTGGAACAAATAAAGATCCAAAACAAAAATTAGAAGTATATTTAGCTGATTTTGATAAATCTAGTATATCATATCATAATATTAGATTTTATAATGATATAACAAAAACAGATAATAAAATAAAACAATCATTAAATAATAGAGGTTTTATATTTAATTATATAAAAAATGATTCATATACTATAGATAATATTAATGCTGATAAAGATAATATTAAACAGAAACATTATAGATTATCTAGAATAGCTGTCAATTTACAAAATGATTTAAATACTAAAATTGAATTTGAACAATTATATATGAGATATAATTTCACACCATATTATATATCATTTGATATGTGTTCATTAATATTATCATTATTTTATTATGATAAAAAAGGTTTGATTAAATTAGAAGAATTAAAAATATTAGAAAAATATATTTTTAATGATATAAATGTAATATATAATTTTTATAAAAATTCATTAAGTTTAGAAGATAAAAAAGGTAATTTTGGTGAATTATTGAATATTATATTAAATAGTAGTAATGAAAATGATTATTTTATATATAATAAATTAGATAATGAATATGTACATATAAATAAATTATATATAACAAATAATAGAAATAAATTATGTATTAGTTATCCATTATTTAAAGATAATAAAAGTAATCATCATGTTACAGATAATATTTATATAACTAAATTTAATTCAATTCCACAAGAATATATCAACAATTATAATATCCAAAATGTGTATGATATATATACAAGTAATAATGAATATAGTAATAATATCAACTTTGATACAAAATATATTATTGAATATAATGATGATAATTATAATATTAATTATTTAGGTGCTACTACATTTAAAGAATATTATGTTAAAACAAATAGATATAGTTACACTTCAAATTTAAATATTTCACGTATTAATGAATTTGATAATATTACAATTGATGAAATTGAAAAAATAGTTGATATTTTTCAAAAAAATAATAATTTTAATAAATATGAAATTAAATATGATAATAATAAAAATTATGATTTTGAAATAATAGAAAAAAAAAATGATGATTTAAAAATAATAAATAAAAAAAATGATGATTTTGAAATAATAGATAATCAAATTAAAATAATAGATAATAATATTGAAATTAAAATAGATACAATAGATGATTTTATTAGTTTATTAAATGAATTTATAAAAAAATATAATATTAATAATGATAATATAGATAAATATATAGATAAAGAATATATAAATATTAGAAATATTTTATGTGAATATTATAAAAGTAATAAAATAGAAATAGATAATTTATTTATTATAAATAAATGATGATGTAATATATATTAACATCATAGATGGAACTAATAATCTTAAAAATTTATTTTTTTCATAATAATTTTCATTATAAGTTTCATCAATAAATTTAGGTATATAATTTGTTAATTGATAATTATAATAATTATTAAATTTATTTGGTGTAGTTGAATAATTATTATATAAATAACCTCTTGAAAAATTATAATTATTATTATTATTATAATTATATAATGATGGTTTCATATAAGAAAAATTATTTACATATGTTGGATCATAAAAATTTCTATTAAATCTAAATATATATCTTAACATTTTTTTATTATTTATAACTATATTTATATTTTTTTTATTATTTCTATAACTAATATATATAATTATAGAAATGAATAATAATTATTATAATTATTATAAAACTAATATTAAATTAGATAATCAAAATAATTTAAATATTTATTCATATTGGATCTATTCTTCTCATAATACTATATTACCATATGGACAAATTTTTAAATCTGGTAAACAAATAGAAGATGCTAATTTATGTTATTTTAATATCTTATTAAATAATAATATTACAGGTAGTTTAGAAATTGATATAAATGGTTATGATGATAAAACAAAT
>Ga0214923_10006382_pt1 | contig 13287 bp, 13 predicted proteins | sample LL1510_MetaG_FD_177993 | JGI IMG/M metagenome (GOLD analysis project Ga0214923, IMG submission 177993) | Freshwater microbial communities from Lake Lanier, Atlanta, Georgia, United States - LL-1510 | ecosystem: Environmental > Aquatic > Freshwater > Lake | place: USA: Georgia | collected...
AACCAATTTTCATATTTAATAACCTAATTTATTTTTTAGTAAAAAATGATTCTTTACGATTTTGCTATAAATGTCAAATATAACACGTATATTTGACATTTATTTGTTTGACATTTATATTTTACGGATATCCATTTTTGAAATGACTTGGGCAAGGCCTTTTTAAAATCTTAGCAAGATGTATAATTAGACAGCCCTTAAATTAGACAATTTATTTGTAGTAATAATGAATTTGATTATTAAATTAAAATCAAGTCATATTATAACTTTAGTATCTAATATCAAAATAACTATTTAAATGTTCTTGATATTCAAAATAATAAATAATACAATGAGTTATTATTGTGCTAATATATAGTACTATATAATAAATAAAATTGAGACACTATTTATGTTAGCTAAAGCTAAAATAGTTAAAGGTGGTAAAGTTTCTATTCCTGCCATTTATCGTAAATCTCTTAAACTAAAAGAAGGTGATGAAATCATTTTTAATCTTAATAATAATGAACTTACCTTAATTCCTATTAAGACTAGTTTACAAAAAGTACGTGAAATGATTAATCAGTTTCATGACCCAAATAAAAGTTTGGTTGATAAACTAATTCTAGAGCGTAGAGCAGAGGCCAAAAATGAATAAGGTAATACTGGATTCTTCAGCTTTGCTTGCCTTAATAAATAATGAAGAAGGTAGTTCTGTAGTGGAAGAATTATTAGGTAGTATAATAATGTCTAGTATAAATATTTCAGAAGTAGCCTCTATTCTATTAGATTCTGAGATGGACACTGAGCAAGTAAGCAAAGCTATCGAGCCGTTTATCGATTCCATAATAGATTTTGATTTTGAATATTCTATTCTGTGTGCTAGCTTAAAGAAATCCACCAAACATTTAGGTTTATCTCTTGGAGATAGAGCTTGTATTAGCCTAGGAATAAAACTTGGACTACCAATTTATACGGCTGATAAAATTTGGGCAGAAGTTAAACTAGATAATATCGACATTAGGTTGATTAGGTAAGTGTTACGTTACGAATCATTACCTAGAATAAATCTCCTACACATTATTTTATTTAGTTTTTATGCCATTTAATTGGCAAATTCACAATTTATCTTGGCACGTTACACTCAAATATCCAATAACTTATTCCAATTATCTATACAAGTTTTATCCCTCTGTCTTATCTTTTCTTGCATAGGTGTCACTTAATATGACCGGATTATCTTATAATGTATAGATATATTATGACTATATAAATTACCAATATGCAAAAACAAATATCTGCCACTGATTTAAAAAAAACACTTTTTACAATTAGTAGATGAAGTGAAAAATAAAAAACTGGTTTTACCATTACTAAAAGAAAAATGCCGGTAGCACAAATCGTTCCTCTAGACAATAACGTCAAAACTGAAAAAACTTATTTCGGATTTATGAAAGGTACCACTAAAATAAAAGGCGATATTGTAAATTGTTCTTTTGAATCAGAGTGGGAGATAAATAATGAATAATACATCAACTCCCACTTTGTAGAAAATAGAAAAGCTAGTAATAGATACTCATATTCTGATCTGGTATTTAGAAGGAATAGAATTATCCCAGCACCAAGTGTAGTTATTATCGGAGAGAAAAAAGCTTTTACCATGGCGGTAAAAGACGGAAAAAGTTCCTATAGATACTCCAAGTTAAAAGATTGGTTACAAATGTAATATTAATTTTAATCCGCATAAATTATTATGTCATTTTGTATAGAAAACAAACTCCACTGGCTATATATAGACATAAATAGCTACTTTGCTACGATAGAGCAGCAGGTCAATCCAGATTTAAGGAATAGGCCCGTTGCAATCGTGCCTTTATTATCCGATAGTACTTGTGCTATTGCCGCAAGTTATGAGGCAAAACTCACGGATGTTAACACGGGTACAAAAATTTATGAAGCTAAAAAACTCTACCCCAAACTTATTTGTATACAGGCAAGGCATGAATTATACATTCAGTACCATCACAAAATATTTAACGAAATAGACCGCTATCTACATGTCGATCACATATTTTCCATAGATGAAGGAGCTTGTCGCCTAACCGGTAAGTATTGCCTACCGGAAGAAGCTTTGAGCTTAGCACGAATAATCAAAAAGGCTATTAAAATAATATCGGTGACTATATTACCTGTTCTATAGGCATAGCTCCTAATCGATATTTAGCAAAGATTGCATCAAATATGCAAAAGCCCGACGGTTTATCGATAATTAATCCTACAGAGTTACCAAACAAACTTTATCCGCTCAATTTAAAATCTTTGCTGGGCGTCGGTGCAAAAACAAGAGAGCGATTAATGAAAAACGGTATATCGTCTATAGAGCAGCTATGCTTGCTTGATAGATCAAGATTAAAGACCGTATGGGGTAACGTTTGGGGCGAGAAAGTATGGTATTTAATTAGAGGGGCGGATTTACCTTTAGAAAAAGTGCAAAAAAGTACGATAGGACAAAGTAAAGTGCTAGGTGCTGAAGAACAAGAGGCGCCTAATGCCAGAAATATTTTAATAAGTCTTATGCAAAAAGTGACAAGTAGGCTTAGAGACAAGGCTCTATTTACTACTGGGGTATTACTAATCGTCAGTTTTAATTCGCGGAGATCCGTTAAGGAGAATAGTAGAATTAGATTATCAAACGATACTAGCACGCTTCTTAAGCAAGTATTAAAGTCTTGGGACAAAATATTAGGAAACGTTGATACTAAAAATATTAAAGTAAAAAAATAAGCGTTAGTTTTTATAACTTGCAGAGCGAGTCAAACCAGTTATCGTTTGATGACTTGTGTAAACAACGCAAAAATCAAAAAATATCGGGTCTAATAGATAGTATTAATAAAAGAATGGGAATCAATACGGTTTCAATAGGGATTAATACAAAAACATACACATCGGAACAGATAGTTGCACTCGGTCATATTCCAAAAATTAACAATTAGGAAATTACTGACTTAATACTACAATAATTGCGGCGAAAAGATTCGTTATATTCTACCTCTTTACGTAGCTATAACCATACATGTTATGATAAACATGAGGCGTAAATACCCTAAAACTACCTTAACGCCGAAATAGATAAATTAAAAGCAAAATTTATGATTTACGGATACGTTAGAGTCATTACTAAAGAACAAAGCATCGAAAGTCAGAAAATGTTATTATTGTATCAATTGGAGTTAGTTGAAATATATTGTTGATTTTTATTATTTTTAAGTGTTCTCAATACGCAAAATTTTATTGCTAGAAAATTCTCTATAATCTGTTAAGCTAGACGCATCTAGGATCTAGTGGAATGATATTGGATTATGTCTCTAAATTTAACGATCACTGTTGCTCAATTTTTACAGAACAATCCTGAACAGAAATTTACAGCTAGAGAAATAGCCGAATGGATATATGCACATTATCCAGATCGCTGCTGGCAAAAACAACAAAAATCAAAAGCAACGGCAATTCCCTTAGATAACGATCAAGCCCTATTACGACAAATAGCTGCAGAAATCGGATCACAGAGATCGACTTTACAAACAAAACATCCCAAAATAAAAACCACGGAAGGAAGACCAAGAAAATATTACTTCACAGAATCAACCGATAGTGCAGAAATAGATAAATCAGAAGAAGACTGTGCTGGTCATTCTTTACCTACAAACCATATTACAAAAGAATATCAATTATATACCGTTTTATCTGAATTTCTATGCTCGGAATTTCAAGTTTATAGCAAACGCATTGATGAAAAACGATCAAGTAATAATAAAGGTAACAAAGGTAATAAGTGGCTATATCCAGATCTTGTAGGTATGGAAGATCTTAGCCGTGACTGGCATAATGAAATCAAACATTGTGCTAGAGAGTACTCGGATAAAAAAACCAAACTCTGGTCTTTTGAGGTAAAGATGCTGATCAATCGCTCAAATGTGAGAGAAGTCTTTTTTCAGACTGTTAGCAATTCTTCTTGGGCAAATTTTGGTTATTTAGTTGCAAAGGAAATTGAAGGGAGTGATACATTAAAAGAACTACGAATACTTTCTAGCTTGCACGGTATTGGTTTTATTAAATTAGATACGGAGGATAACCCCTCTGAGAGCCAAATAATGATACCAGCTAAAGAAAAAATTAAGGTTGATTGGGATACGGCAAACAGATTAGCCGATGAAAACAAAGATTTTCTGGAATATATAAAGCTGATACGTCAATTCTATCAGACTGGGGATATTAAAAAATCTGATTGGGATATATTTTCCTAATATCAACTTTATCAGATAATATATTTTAAGCTAAATAACTTGTATGATTCGGTAAAAAAAGTATAAAAAATCTTGTATAGATATTACATTCCACTAAACTGATCTATTTTAAGTATATGTATCGAGAGAAAAAAAGGCAGAAATTATAAAAGAAGTAATACAAGAAAATTGTGATATAAAATTATTAGCTGTAAAACATCAAATAACGGCAAAGACGCTACATAAGTGGAGAAGCGATTACTATAGGGGGGGAAAAGCTAGAGGGTTAAAAAAACCCGAGCAACGGTTTGTAGAAGTACAAGTAGAAAATACTATAAAAAGGAACCGCCTTAAAAAAATAGAGTTATTATTGGATAACCATACATGCATCGTAGAACGAAGGTTAAGTAGCGAGCAACTTATCAAACTGGTACAATTACTGAAGGAGGCATGGGAGCATAAATATTTTATTGATTTTTACCATTTTTCGGGTACTTTAATCGTGTAATATTTTTGTTAGAAAATTTTTTATAGCCTGTTATGCTAGACACGGCTGAGGTTTAACGAAAAAATAGTATAATTACAAAAAGTAGGCACTTCAATAAAATATTTATGCTCCCTAACTTGATTAAATATTTACCTCTTAAAAAGTACATAAAGATATAGATTTAACATGTTTTTGTTGTTTATACATGAACAATTCCTAAATTAATTAAAGATAAAATGCTAAATAATTTATAAAACACAATTACTTGTAAATGTTAGGAGTTAGAGGAAGAGATAAATAGTGTTTCAATTTTTTTAAGATAATAAAACATAGGAATAGTAAATAAAATTACTAAAGAAAAAAGTATAGCCCAACCTAAATAATCAGCACACCAACCAGCAAATAAGGAAATTAATATTCGAAAAAATGATCCACAAGAATAGAACAATGTAAAACTTGTAGCAGAAAAAGATATTCTACAAAATTTAGATAAATATGCTAAAAAACCTACAGATCCAAAACCTGAAGCAAAGCTTTCTAAGCCTATAGTAAATATTAGGCATAAAGTATTATGTCCTATATAAGTTTGTATAATGAACATACATGCAGCCATAATTTGTAAACATCCATAGGATTTTAAACAGGATGTCAAGTCCCAACGTTGTATCCATGTTCCTCCCATTATACTACCGCAGATCATCATTCCAATACCAAAAAATTTTGATATATTAGCGTATTCTATTTTAGTAAAACCTAGATTATATATAAACGAAGCAGATATGGAATTAAGTGTACTATCCGCAAACTTAAAAAAGAATATAAAAAATAAAAGAGAAGAAAAGTATGGTTGAGAAAATATGTTATAGAAAGAGTAAAAAAAGGTATAGGTTAATTTATTTTTAAGTACTATTGATTCAATAAATTGATTGTTAATAGTTTTTTTATTAATTATCTCATTTTCTTTTATGGTACAAAAAATATGTAATATCAAAAAGGTTATACTTCCTATAAAAACTATACCTCCCATTGTCGTATAAGCTATTGGCCAGGAAAAATACTCAGCAATATACAATGTACCCGCCCCAGAAAGAAACATACCTGTACGAAAACCTATAGATTCTGCTGCAGCCATAATTCCTGAAAGCTTAGATGATGTTAGTTCAATACGTAAAGCATCTATTACAATATCTTGTATGGAAGCAAAGAACGATACTAATACTGCAAACATTACAGTACTAACCAAATTATGTCCTGGGTTACTGAATCCTAATCCTATAATGCTAATTGTTAAAAAAATATTAGCAATAATTCCCCAAAAACATTTACCGTTCTTTAATCTATTTAATAATCCTGGTTTAAAATTGTCTATGAATGGTGCCCATAATAATTTTAAGCTGTAAGGGATAGTAACAAACGTTAATGTTCCAATAATAGAAATGGGTATTTGTAATTCAGCTAACCAAAAAGATAAAGTGGACAGTACTAAAAGAAAAGGAATACCACTTATAATGCCTAAAAAGAAAAAAATAAAAGCTTTTTTCTTATAATCCATGATATTTACAATCATAATCTAACTATACATGACCAAATTAATTACTTGAAAGAATCTTGGAAGTGGCAAATTTTTCTATTCTATCTATTACAAGTTTTAGTTTAGCTCCAGCATTATGAGCTTGAATTTTCTTATTATGAATTTGTGGATCATTAGATGTAACGGCAATAACATTGGGTCTAACATCCTGTACGAGTTGATTATAATCTTTAAAACCATTCAACCGTGGAAGAAGTATAACATAATCTACATACCTTATTGCTGTAAGATTTATAGCCCGCTGAGATTGAGTATGTATAGGTAAACGTTTTTTTGATAAAAAAATCAAATCATCTGGCTCCAAAGCAACTACTAGTAAATCACCTACTGCTTTTGCATTTTTTAAAAAGTTTATATGACCATAATGTAAGATATCAAAACATCCTCCAATTAAAACTACTTTCTTGTTATTAGAAAATGATAACTGCTCATATGGTTTATATTTGATTATCTTTGAGGGATAATTTGTGTGGCAAGAAGATAAAGCAAATATTGAAATTATTAAAAAAAGCTTTATAGAATTCACTACTTTTGCTCTTATAAGCCGTAATTTATGCATACTAATATTAGTTTTAGTTATTTATGCTCCCACTGACCCTTGCATATCCGATTAAATTAGACATATTCTCATCTATTAGCATTTTAGCGGCAATATTAGACTTTGTTTATTGAGATGTCAATATATCACATAATAAAGGTGCTTTATTGTGTTGCTTTGTTTATCTCATTAAACGGTCGTTTGTTAAGACTCTAATATCTCGCTTATGATTTGTAGCCGTATTGCTTTTATGTTATAATACTCCTTGAGTAAGCTATCATTAATAATATACTGAGTAAAACTCCATGAGTGATTTAGTCTCCTTTGATTATGCCATCAAATACCTCCTCAAAAACAAAGGAGATTACGATATAGTAGAAGGTTTTATTTCTGCATTAATAAGCTCCTGCGGTTATAAGCCGGTAAAGATTAAAGCATTACTTGAATCAGCTAGTAATAAAGAATCTAAAGAGTTAAAGTCAAGTATAGCCGATCTTGTAGTAGAAGACGATGCGGGTAATAAATATATTGTAGAAATAGACCGTTCCTACACAAGCCTATTTTTACACAAGGCTTGTTTTAACAGTTCCAGATTAATAGTAGATTCTATCTCTAGCAGCGATGATTATTCTACAATTAAGAAGATTATACATATAAACCTACTATATTTTCCGTTCGGTAATATAAAAGCTCCGCTACATTACGGTAAAACTATCTTTCATGAAATAGATAAAGCTCATCCCCAAAATCTACATATTGCGGATCTTGGAATGAGGTTTTTTGATGCTCATAATATCTTTCCCGAATATTTTGTAATATCGGTTCCGCTATTTAATGACGTTATTAAAGATGAATTAGATGAATGGCTCTACATGATGAAACATTCAGAAGTAAAAGAAGATTTTAAATCTCCTTATATGAAAAAAGTAGCCGATAGATTAAACGTCTTAAAAATGACTCCCGCCGAAAGAAAGGAATATACCGCTTACCGCAATGAATCATTAAAAGAAAGGGATTATATAGTTTCAGCAGAAGAAAAAGGTATAGAAATCGGTAAAGCTGAAGGTAAAGCTGAAGAAAAAATTGCAATTGCCGTTAAAATGTTAAGTAAAGGCAAGGATATTGAAGAAATCATGGATTTTACGGGCCTATCTAGAAAAGAAATTGAAAACTTAGAATCTAAAACTAAATCTTAATGATTATGAAAGATTCTCTTATTCCAAAAACCCAAATAAAAGTCTATTCTTTTGCTTTCTCAATTGATACTAGTTTTGGAATAGTTTTTCTGAGAATATAGTTTAAAAAAAATGGATGTTATTTTGGGATCCCAAAAACATGTGTTTTTGATACTGCTAAGTTGGTGCGGGGTCAGCATAATAATACTATTATTTGTTGAGAAATATCCCAATATATGCTATTTCTAGCGTAGAATTTTTAGTTTCATGAGATACCTTATTAAGCCTACTAAATATATAAGCAGTAACCTTGAAAGTCCCATCGAGGAGATTCCATAAAATAATGTGTGTGAGATTAATATTTAGTAAGTGCTGTAAGCACTAATACAATTACCCTACAAGTATATAAGTAGTCGTATGAAAATTATAAAAATTGATAAAATCAATAATTGCCGCACCTTTGTAGATTTTTCCTGGCCTTCTTCTCTACAACCTTTTGCAGATTATAACTTGATTTATGGATGGAATGGCACAGGAAAAACAACCATCGCTGACATTTTTAGAGATATTGAACAAAATAAAAAATCATTTTCTGGGAATTTTGAAATCACACTCGAGAAAGAAGGAGTTAAAGTAGTAATAAAAAGTGATACACTTGGCTCTGCTAACACGTATTTATCAGACGAATTACAAATTCGTGTATTTAACCGTACTTATATAGAAGAGAACATTTTTGTAACAAATAATAGTCCAATAAAGCCCATTTTTTTCTTAGGTAAAGAAAATGTGGGAAAGCAAAAGCTTGTAGAAAAAAAAACTATTGAGTGTAAAGAGGCGGAAAAGAATCTTGATACACTCAACAGAGGAAAAAATACAAATAATATTCAATTAGAAAAGCTTAAGACTACAGGAGCAAAAGCAGTAAAAGATGCCTTAATTGCAACTTCCGATCCTCACTACAGTAATTACAATAAAAACTCTTTTAGTAAAAAAATAAAAGAAATGATAGAAAGTAATAAAAGCTCCGATGCTTATACTCAAAAGGATGATGAACTTACTGCGCTTAGACAACGCTTTGATAGTTTTCCTAAAGAAACCTTGTCTATACCAACTATTACTTTGCCAGATTTAGATTTTTTATATAAATCCACAATTTCTTACTTAGAGAAAACCGTTGTTACAGCTGCAATTGACTCGCTAAAGGATAACGAAATACTTTCAACATGGGTAAAGCAAGGCTTGAATATTCATCAAGATAAAGGTTATACAAATTGCCAATTCTGTGATCAACCTTTACCAAAAGCTCGTATCGAGAGGATCAAAGATCATTTCAACAATGAATACAACCGTATGATTGCAGAGATTACAGCACTGATTGAGAAAATTAACAATTATATAAGAGAGTTGGATATTACCTTTCCAGATAAAGTAACTATATGTGATCATCTTAATAATAGCTATGTAACCGCATGCTCAGATCTAAGAGTTCTAGTTGAAACATATTCGGACTTTCTTTCAATATTACGCAAGAGCTTGCAGCAAAAGAACTCAAAACCATTTCAATCTTTTACCTTTAATGAGCGTGTACCAGAAAGCGGCACCGCTAAATTGAAAGCATATATAAATATTTTGAAGGAGCATAATGAATACTGTCAAAACCACAGTAAATTTGCTCAACAAGCAATAAAAACATACGAAGAATCAATTATAGCTGGTTACCTTGAGGAATACAAAAAGCTTGAGCAAGAAATCAAAGAAGCAGAAGCTTCAATATTAAAAACTACTGAAAATATAAAAAAACTAACAGAAGAAATTGAAAACTTCGAAAGTGAAATCAAAGAACACCACAAAGCTGCCGAACAGATAAATACAGATCTTCTATCTTACCTTGGTCATGACGAACTAAAATTTATACCTCAGGACAACGGTTATGTAATACACCGTTTTAAAAAACCAACATCAATTAAAGAGCTGAGCGAAGGTGAAAAAACTGCAATTGCTCTTCTCTATTTCCTTAAAACGCTAGAAGATAAAAGTTTTATGAGTAAGGGTATTGTCGTGATTGATGACCCAGTATGCAGCATGGACGATAGATCATTATTTCATGCGGGTGCATATATAAAAGAAAAAACTAAAGATGCTAAACAGTTATTTATCCTTACACATAACTTTACGTTCTTTCGTCAGGTAAGGAGGTATTATAAAGATTTAGATAAGAAAAAGATAAGTTTTTACCAAACCCAATGCATAAAGAGTTCAACTGGACGTATTAGTAATATTAAAGAATTAGACAAGTTATTAGTAGATTACGAATCTGAATACCATTATCTATTTCAAATAATTTACAATACTGCAGAGCAGGAAGATTCAGTAGATCTTGCAAATTTCTATCACGTACCAAACGTTGCCCGCAGAGTGTTAGAATCATTTCTTGCATTTAAAAACCCTCATCATTGTCAAAACCTACTCAGAAATTCGCTAACAAGAGACAAATTCGACTTAGTTAAGAAGCACCGAATCTTAAGGTTTATTAATGCTCACTCTCATAAAGATAACATTGGAGCCCCAGAGCATGATGCAAGCATTTTATCAGAAACTAAGGAAGTAATGATAGATATACTAAATCTAATAAAAGCATTAGATAAAGATCATTTTGAGGGAATGGAACAATGTATAAAGAAGGTAAATCAATCTCGCTCATGAAACAAACATACACAGACCTCTAAAACTATCCATTAAATCGGGAAGTAGTCTCTTGTGTCTATTATATATTGATTTGCGATTTATTACACAGCTTTTTTAAGCATTTTCGAAGTGTCTACAATATTATAAATTCGTAGACACACGATAAAAGAATATTTATCCCTCTATTAATTGACTTTTTATTGTACTAATCTTTTAGTAGTAAATTTATTACAGTTCTATTTTTAATATTATTAAATAATATATAAGTTAATTATAAATATCAAATATACTTGACTACTATGTTTGACTATTTTATTATTAGAGATATAATTTATTGTAAGCAAAAATAATGTCTACTAAAATAGCAATCAGTCAATTTAAATCACATTGTCTCGAAATAATTGAAAAACTACAGACTAACGGGCAATCAGTTATAATTACTAAAAGAGATAAAGCAGTAGCTAAAGTATTGCCAATCGATAACAAAAAAATTTCTTTATTTGGTATATTAAAAAATAAAGCTGAGATAAAAGCTAATATATTAGAACCAATTGACGAAAAGTGGAACGCAGAGAATGAATAACCCTATTGTACTCGATACCCATGTTTTATTATGGGCATTACTACAACCCGAAGAATTATCAGAAAATATTAAACAGCAAATAAATTCAGCGCAAGATAATTCACAATTATTCTTAAGCTCTATTTCTCTATGGGAAATTGCCATGCTGAAATTTAAAAAGCGCATTAATATTTATGAACCTATAAAAGATTTCCTGGAATCTATAGCAAATATTAACGGATTATTGATTAAAGATATTTCTCCGGAAATCGCAGCAGAAAGTGTTTCTCTGATAGATGACTTTCATGGTGATCCGGCTGACAGAATTATTGTAGCTACCGCAAAATGTTATGGGGCAACACTACTTACTAGAGATCAGAAAATCCTTAGCTGGGCTAATTTAGGGCATATTAAATCATTATCAGCTTAAAATGTAACTGATATATATATAGAATTTGTTTTTATGAAGATATTACCGGAGAAGTTACTTCATCACCACTTCCTTTTGGAAAAGAAGCTTTTAAAGCTATGATTAATGTTTTAGATAGTATCAATTGATTAAAAAAATGCGTAAAATATTTTCGTACAAAACAGGCAATTTGTTTTGGCTCGTTACAGTTACCTGTAGTTTTTATGAAATCATAATTACCTACACAATTATTAAAAAAACATGAACTAATTAAACCAGAATAAAAAAATGAATAAAGCGCTAGAAAGATTAACAGGAATCCCAGAAATGTTGGGTACTTTGACTATGATTTCATTATATTAGCCATGATAAGCAAAACCGAAGTTTCAGATATACAAATATTAAATGTTGACCCTTCAACATGCAAAAGATGGAAGTTTGCTGATAGAATTGAAGCTGACTTTTTTAAAATAGAGGAACTCGCTGAGGATATTTTAAAAAATGGGCAAATAAATCCTGTACTAATTAGAGCAGTTGACGATGAAAATTTCAAATATGAGATAATTGCAGGTAGTCGTCGCTGGAAAGCATGCCTACTGGCAAACATCCCTTTAAAAGCTATTCTGACAGATTATAACGACACTCAGGCCGCTATTGCTCAAATTAAAGAAAATGAGAAAACCGGCCTTTCAAATTATAGCAGAGGTATTTCTTACTCCATACTTTTAAAAAATAAAATATTAAGCCAAGAACAACTGGCAAGTTCCCTAGGCGTATCAAGATCGAAACTTCAAAGTTTAATCTGTTTTGCTAAAATCCCAGAATCTGTAATGGATGCAATAGGCAACCCCGAAAGAATTTCTGCAAGATCAGCTAATAGCATATATTCCCTTTCAAAAAAAGGAGAAGATCACATTAACGCATTAATAGAGATTGCGGAAAAGATTAAACTTGGACTTGCCAGTTACGATATTGAAGAAGCAGTAAAAAATATTGTTGTAGGTAAAGAGGATTTAGCAGACAATGACATAAGAAACTCTAAAGGCGAAGTTATTGCTAGATGGCGGATGGGTTCTTTAATTATTAGAGCCAAAAACAGTGCTGATAGAAAAAAACTTACTAAACTAGTAGAATATTTTTTAAATAATTAAATTATGTCAGTTGATCTGATCATGCTATTTTAGTTGGTTAAAATTAGGAGATTAAAATATTTCAGCAATAATTGGTATGCCACAACTAGTAAACATTAGAAAACCTATTGTTAGAGTTCAACTTATAGTATATAATGTGCAGTGCTTAATTATGGAATACATTTATGGTTCTAAACATTAAAATGCAAATACTTTTATCAAGATATTTTCCATTTCCCCCCTTTTGGATTTCCCTTCTAACAGGATTATTATTCTTTAACAATATTTTAAAATACCATATATTAAACGATTTTAACGCCGGCTTACTTCATGCTTTAATTTGGATGAATATCTTTGCCTTTTTCCTTTTAAAATACAAAAGATATCAACTGAAAATCAGTAAGAAAGACTGGCAAGAAATTTGTGCTTTTCTTAAAAGAAAATTCCC
>Ga0214923_10006383_pt1 | contig 13286 bp, 9 predicted proteins | sample LL1510_MetaG_FD_177993 | JGI IMG/M metagenome (GOLD analysis project Ga0214923, IMG submission 177993) | Freshwater microbial communities from Lake Lanier, Atlanta, Georgia, United States - LL-1510 | ecosystem: Environmental > Aquatic > Freshwater > Lake | place: USA: Georgia | collected 2015-10-15
CGGCTGCGCGACTGTAGGCGTGGAAGCTAGTATCATTGGCTGCACAGATGGTTGCGCGACGGTAGGCGTGGAAGCCGCCGCCACTGCTAGCTGTGCCAGTGCCTGAGTGGCGGGCGACGGTTTGGTGCTATTCCCTGTTGTGATTCCTGTCCTCGGCTGGATCTCCGGTATACCAGCAAGCTTCCCAGCAGCATTTACAAAGCGTCCCTTCACGGGTATGCGAGCGAAAGCCAAAGCTCTTGCTTGCCAATGGGCTAACACGACATCGGAGCGAAATGTTTCAGCGTAAACCTCTAATGCTCGGATAAGGGAATTCGTCAGAAAGCTCTGTTCGAGAAATTCCTCCTCCTGTGACGTGGGCACTTCACTGGGGGTTATAGGAATTTCCTGCATTCGTGCGGGTCCGGAGTCTCCTGTAAGCACAATCACTGCGTTCGGGCTAGACTCCTGTTCCTCCGATACTGTGACAGCAGCAGAGAGGCCAGAACTTCCCATGCCTTGAGCCACGACTCCAGGCCCACTAGTTGCGAGGAGTTTACCCAAAGCAGAGGCCCCAGCCTGTCCATCACTTGCATCCAATGCCAGACCAGCGGGCTGAGAGGCTGCTGGGCCAAGGCCAAGAGGTTGGAACAGGAAGTTACCAAAGTCATTTTGGCCACCAGAAGAAGGATCGGCAATAGGAGGGGGTTCGTCTATGAGAGCTGACCAAGACAGGAGATCTTCTTGATCAAAAGTGCCTGTAGATGTGAGTGTGGGAGTGGCTTGGATTCGTGAAGCCCTGGGTGTGTGGGAAGATGGGACTGGCGGAGCCGGGGGTATGGGGGCAGATGGGACTGGCGGAGCCGGGGGTGTGACGGCAGATGATGGGACTGGCGGAGCCGGGGGTGTGACGGTAGATGGGACTGGCGGAGCCGGGGGTGTGACGGCAGATGATGGGACTGCCGGAGCCAGGGGTGTGACGGTAGATGGGACTGGTGGAGCCGGGGGTATGAGGGCAGATGGGGTTGACCGGAGTGGAAACGCGAAGCCACTGGCTTCCACATGCGGAGATTCATCGAACGACCATCTTCTACTGTGTTGAGGCCCGTTACCGGTAGTTGGCAAAGTCGCGAGCGTAGACGAAGCTGTGGTTACAGGCGCGGGGGTACCACCCGAATGTGCTCTCCCGTGTCCGACGTTACTCGTGGACGCTAGCAAAGTCGCATCGACCTCTGGGGGTTGAAATGGCAATGGAGTAGATGTGGAAGCCCCTTGTCCCATGACTACACCAGCCGTGGCGCCCGCCACATCCCCAATTCCACCACTGTTTCCCTGCACTGGCGGCGGGTTAGCCACTAAGGTTGACTGGTCAGTCAGTTCCCCTGACGCACTAGAAGAGACAGGAACATCGGTCGGTCTCTCCAGCGTATTCTGGGGAAGCCTTAGCTTTTTCCCTGCCTCATAATGACGGCCTGAGGATGGAACCCCAGCCTTGGCTAGGGTAAGATGCTCATCTCCAGTAAGCGGGTAACTCGGGACTCCCTTCTCGACGTATATTCCCAAGGCCTGAATAAGGGCATCTGTCAAGAAGTCTTGCTCATTATTTTGACTGGAGGACATGGTCACCAAATGACTACACGTTTATTTCATATGTTAGGTCGTTACGGCAGTCCCATTCGATGCAGCCCATCTTCGTTCATTCTCCGCTGCGATTTGTCTGAGATGACCAAGTCTCCCGCCGACAAATGCTTCTGTATTTGCGTGTATCTCGTCGACCAGGATCTTTATGTATTCATCACGCCGTGCTAAGAGCCTGTAGAATTCCTGTTTTTGTTCTTCAACATCGCTCTCCAAGTACCTCCACCCTTGGTTTACTGCCATGAGCGGGGTCAAGCCTCGTGGTTGATCACCTATATCGGTTCTTACGGGAATCGGCTGGGGGGAAGGGTTGGGTTTGGGGGCTTGATCGCTACCCTGGTGGGTCACTTTGAGCCCTGGGGCTGGAGCGTTACTCCTGCTTGCTGCGGACCCTCGGAACAGGTCACCCCCAGCGTATCCCAAAGCATTTTTGTTGGCGTCGCTAGAATGGTCCTTCCCACCTTTACTGTCTTTCTGTCGATGGTCAGGCACATCGTTCTTCCTGGTTGTAGTTCTTTTCTTAATAAAACCTAGGGTATCCACAACCGCATTGACTGCAGAAGCCGGCTTGCTAGCGTGTCTGTCAGGGAGCTGGTATTGCCGATACTCGCGATCATCACCGAAGGATAGTCCCACTGTAGCTTGGTTTCCTCGGGGGTGGCCTCCAGTTGGCATCCCTCTCTCAATTCTTTGAGAATGACTTGAAAGCCGCTCTACACTTAAGTCTTGTTCTGGAGGGGCCTGACGTTCTGCATCTCTGGGAGTATCACTTACTTGTGAGCCACTCGCTTGGTTAGTCGATGCTCCTCTCTTAACAAACTTTTGTACAACTGTAGGCCCGCTCATTCCGCGTTTGTCGGCAGAGTAGGCCTGGGTACATTACATAATAACTCGACCTACATCATAGTGACAGCCGTGCAGGCGCAGCGCACGCAGACACGGCACACACTTCAACATGGACCAAGACTTCCTCAAGTGGTTCGATCGTCACAAGAATGAGGCACACTGGTCCGCAGCAGTTCGTGCCTATGTCAACAGCGAGCACTGCATACAGCCCCTACGCGGGACTGCACAGGACCTGCTCACACCCTCACTCCCAGACCTGGCCAAAGTGGTGGCCAGTGGGGCTCCGCACCCCAGTATTCTCGCATACGCAGCCTTTGTGGGGGCCAGATTGGGCCTTACTGTTACCCTCGTCCCCTGTGTTACTGCCAGGCTGGAGGGAACTCACTGGGTTATGCTAAGTGGCAACTGCCGTCAGATCGAGTGCGAGCTGGACTCATTTGACGGGATCAACGCGATTATGCATGTCACTAAGAGCGTTAACATTACTACACAAGAGCTAAGGTCAAGGGCGCCATACCTGAGAACGGGACCCAACTTCAACACCGTGCCAAAGAATCTCAAAGTCTCAACCCCTATCATGGCCAAGACTACCGATGACGGGCAGACGTTCCAGCTCACCCACATCAATGGGGAAGAAATAGGAGACTTGCAAATTACTCCTCTGCAAATGATATCGACTCTGACGCAATAAAAAAAGCATGGCACCATGTTGTGGGAATCGAATCTAGGTTTGCGCCACGGCGTCCGGGAATGCGCCAGCGGTGAGTTTCCAAACCTCTGGATTATGGCGAACTGTGATCAATCGATTGCTGTAGAAGACCTCATATTGGTCAGTCGTGGAATTAGGCAGAATGATATTCAATTGGTTACGCATCTTTTGCAACGGGAAAACCGAAAGGACTTTATTAGGGCGGACGTCTTTAACCGGATGGTCCAGTACAGAAGGCGCGAGATGGCATTGCTGTTTATCCGTAACGGGGTTCTAGACACTCAGCCCATTGCGTTTGCGTCGCACGTACTGGTGAGCACTTTGATGAACTTGCCATTTGAGGACGTTACACGAGCCATCCTCGATCACATAGGCACCCATCCCCACAGTGTTAGTATCTGGGGGGACAACAGCTTCTCTCGAGTGCCAATGCTTTCGTTTGTCAAGATTCTCCCACAATACACGAATAACCCTGCTGCCATCGCCAAGGCCTTGATCGAGTTCGGTGCTAACCCTTCAGAGATAGTGGGTACCTACTCTCTAGAGACAGGGAATGTCCAGGACTTTGACATACTTTCCAAAATCTGCTATTCGAATAAGGATACAGTGGACTCAAATGACACCGGCTTTCGCGAGCTTGCCAAAGTGTTTATTGATGCTGGCTGCAATCCGAAGCTAGAACATCTCCCCCCTTCCCAAGGCAAGATTGTTGGGGACCTCTTGCATGAGAGGGGGGTGAGCCAGTCCCTTCCCCTTTGGGTGTGCCTTCTCTCTAGCGGGAAAGTATCCTCAAGTATATCGAGTATCTCTCGCAACCCACTGTTTACTAGAAATGTGCTGCGTTACGTTCATTTATTCACCTTACCCGGGCTCAAGTTAGGTTTCCTCCGTTCTCAGGCTTCCAAATAAAATGGCATTAGCCAGGAATGTTTTGCTCACGATAGAGAGGGCGATGTACCCCCAGGCACGTGCGATGTTTGACATACGCACTGCCGCAAGTATGCCAAAGGAGAGCATGGCCAAAGTCATAAAGAGGATGATGACATGTACGAGAGCGGGGACTCCAGTTTTGTGTGTCACCACTGTGATGTACGACAGGATTATGGTAGACTGCATGAACAGGAATACGACGAATCCCACGGAAATGGCTACAGGCTCACCCGACCTGGAGTCTGTGATAGAGGAGTAGCCACCAGGGCCAATCTCCGAGGCATATCCCGTGAATTGCAGAGCCACGTTAGCCCCGATCATTAGCAGTAGGGCCCTCGAGTCACCAATGCCACTCAACATCCCTAGGATGACAAACATGAGTCCCGCACTCAGGGAGTACTCAATCCAACGGATGGCGGGGCTCCTGTACCCACAAAGGAAGAGTGCATGGTTACACGTGGAGAGCAAAGGGAAGTACGGAACGAGAGATTTAACGCGAAACCAGAATGATGGACCGGGTGGGTTAGAGATCTCCACCTCCAGCCCGGAGGAGTCCTTGTACACGTAGTACGCAGCCACGATGAACATGGCTGTGTGGATGACAGCCGCCACCAGGTGGCCAACCCATAGGTTCATCTTTGGGTTACACGGGCAGTCGCATTTAATAGCTGATTGCGTGTTCTACCCTTTTTCTTCCCCGTCTCTTCTTGATGTTAAGAACTGTTACAATGCACGCACTGTAGGATACGCAGATGATGACCTGTATCAGCACCAATGTCGAGACACTGTTGCCGGAGAGGGGAACCCTAATTTCGTCGTCTTGGGGAATAGTCCTCTCACAGAAGACGCCCTCCCTTCCAGCCTGGCAGACAGGCCTTCCAGTAAAATGCTCATCAACCAGAACCATCGTGATGGTCCCATCGTAGGTACTGCAGTTGGCATACTGACCGTAGCCTGCGTTACACTGACAGCCCTGGTAGCGTGATAGGCACTGGCCATTGCCGCTACACCGCTCACGCGAACACTGCTCCTGTGAGAGCTCGCAGTTGATGCCGTACTTTCCTATAGGACAATTCTGTGTTGTAACCAGAGTCTCGCAGAACTGGCCAGTTGACCCAACGTCACAGAAGCACCCCTCTGCCCCATCCGCACGGCAGATACCTCTCGAGTTACAGTAGGTGTCTGCACACACGCGTGGTGCGCTACTACACCCAGGATCCGCAGCAAAGGCGGGACACTCGTCACAGTTGGGCCCACCCATGCCATTGTCACATGGCGCGGGACAGACGTTACCAGAGCAGTGCCACATATGGAGGCCCGAGGTGTCTATGCGAGCGTTGAACGAACGCAAGTCATAAGCCCTCTGTCCAGTAAAAATGTTGTACACACCATTAGCGGTGTAGGACATATAGCGGCTGTCGACGGCACTGTAGAATACGCTCATCCGCTTCCAGGTCTGCTTGTCCACCACCACGCCTGTGGCAAGTAGGCGCGCATCCTGAATGCAGTTGTCGATACCCAGTGGCACGTAACCCTCAGAGCATCCACAGTGAGACCCAAAGACCGACGACATGCATATCATTCCTGCGCCTTGGCAGTCATCATCGTTGCGACAAGTCCTCCAGTCAAGGAGGGCAAAGGTACCAAGCCTTGGCTGTTCTGTCGGCACGTCGCAGCGTGCACCAGCCCAGCCAGTGTCACAGCGACAGCTCCAGTTCTCGGTACAGTGGCCATGGATGCCACACCACACGTCGCACGTTACGCAATACCGAGGGATGTCAAGGACGGAACCAGAGAGGATTGAAGCTACCTCATCACTCTTGGTACACCTCCACGTGACTAGGAATTCGGCGATCTCCACGAGAGCGGGTAGGTTATTCCATCCCACGAGAGGGTGCGCCAACTTCTCGATTCTCTCATAGAAGAAACCGCTAAAAAACATGTTGGGAAGTACGCTCCAGCAGTACTGTGACTCTAGGCTACATCTCCAATTCTGAGGCAGTCCTAAGGCAACTGCTACTGGGATAAAGACATCCTTGTATGTTTGGTTGTTGTCGCACCTAAGGAACTTCATGTCGTACGATTGTCCTGGTCGGCACTGACAGGTGGCTTGCCTACCCAACCCTCTGTAATCCCCACACAGTCCATTCTGGGGCAGACAGTCAGCATGTTTTGTGCAGGGCACGTCTAGACTTGGTAGCTGCGTATAGACCCCCAGAAACATTAGCGCCGCCACAAAGGAATACAATTCCTGTATCATCATGGTTCCGGACTAGCAGGAGTCTACGGAAAGCTATTAATAGGTTAGAGACACTTCTTCAAAAATGCACATCTCGGCAGCGCTTGGGGCGTTGCTTGTATCGGGGGACGAACTGCACGTACTACGCAATCTCCTGCGGGCGTGGTACTACAATGACAGTAAGTCATTTCAGATGTGCCTGCAGTCTTGTGGGGCGAAGGACGGATTACCACCAGAGGTGAGAGCGAGGGATCTTATAGACAAGTACCCAGATATTTCCGCTGTTATAGACCGCCTGTTACTTACGGTCTCAAAGAAGCCTTCGGCCCTAGGGTGTTGCCGTGCTTCGGATGCAGCCTTGGCAGAGTTCGAACAATGGGTAGATTCTAGGCGTCACATTAAGTCTCGGGCATCTGACCTAGTGCTGTTCTTCAAGGAAAGGCTCTACCGTAGTAGATGTAATCCCTTTGCTAAGGGTCGCCCCACATCCTACAAGAAAGAGCTATTCAAGTCCGTGTTCATCACGTGCGAGGCCTTCTCTCGCGAGGGGGAGATTGGGATAGTCATTGGACCGGACCCTGTTCCCAAGGATACCATCAATGCTTGGGCCCACCTAGTCATGTGGGTTACAGGGAAGACGCACGTTCTAGTCTACGAGGTCCGACATAACATTACTGTCAATATCGTCTTTAATGACACCGTGTGGCAAAAGGCATTGAGTCGCCTACAGCATAGATTGTGCCTTTCACTCCCCCTGATCCAAAGCTTTCCTAGCTTACTCTGCGATGCAGCTTCCTGCACTACGCAAGAAGCGGCCTTTGAGTTAATGGGGCGCTGGAATCTGTGAGGACTTGGCTGCGTGATCGGCAAAGAGTCCATGAGGGTCAAAGCGGGCGGCATATGACACCTGCATCTTGCGGACGAACTGGTCAATCCCCTCGTACTTTAGTTTGTGGTTGTCGTCAACCTCTTGACAAAAGCTATGCTTCCCCAGGAAGCACACACTGAATTCCGTGTTGAGCTGCAGGAGGAATGGGTCTATACGGTGACGTACGCACTCGGCCAGTGCCCTCTCCCTCACCTCCTTTACAAAGCATAGACAAAGGAGGAATATCCATAAGTAAATGTCTCTTGGTGGCGGTTTCTTGTCGAACAGTTCAAGTAGTTCGTTGTCGCAAGCGGGGAGGACAGGATGCTGACGGCGTATGCACGCGGAGAGCCATGCCATAGTCTCCTTGACAAAGCGCGGGTCGCGGTTGTCCATCACAGTTGTCACGAAGTCGGGTGGCTCTTGCATTCTATGGGTTATGCATGCACACGCCACACCCCCTTTTAAATACCAGAAACCTAGGACCAGAATTTCTGTCACATCACACTCACCATGAACCGTGGGCCAGGCCTCATTAGCCAAGACTCTGGATGCTCCGTCTGCGGGGACACACCCGAACGCTTCTTCCAGATCAGATCCACCTTCCCCTGCTTTGGGTTCAGTGTGTGCCACAGATTAGGGTGCAAGGACTCCCTAGAGCATCTGATGTCGACTACAGTCCTACCCGCCAAAGTCATTCAGCAAGTCTTCCCACACGGATTGGCAAGTGCGGACAATGGCAGGATCAAGTGCGTGATCCTAGTAGACGGATACAGCCGCGGACTACAGGACGAGACTCACATTACTGTGATGGATATTGTTACCATGAGATATGAATTCCTGCCTCTGTCCACCCTACTCCCCTACTTCCCACAGGAATTCCTGTTGGTGGACGATGCGACGCCGGCCGAGAGGTGCCAGTACTGTAACAAGCTCAAGCAGAAGGGTGAGGTAATGAGGGTTCGGGGTTGCGAGATTGCGGGCATGCCTGTCTGCAAGAGCTGTCGCAGGAATGGTCACTTTATTGCTTCCTGTATGGTCTTCTCTGGTGATAATAAGTTCAATGTGAGCGATTTCGACGATATCCCCCCTGATGGTACGTGGGTCTTTGCGTCTCACAGTAGGGTGGCCAGGGTGAAGGACGTAGGCATCATGGCCGTCGTCGTGAGACACGACAGCCTTTCGAATCTCTCGACACGTGGTGTTGTACTCAAGAAGGATATCTAGTCTGTGATATCGATTCAAACCTATCGGAGTACCGCCGAGTATCGAAGTGAGGCTTCGGTCTACATCTTGTCATAAAGAAGTTTACGTAGGCTTGGTGTTCGCTATTGTTAATGTCCATAGTATAACTCTTTGAGGACGTAGCCCTGACGTTGTTCACGTTTGCATTGTAGTTCAAGGTATTAGCTACAAGGGCCGCAAATGCCGGACCCGCAACATCACTGCAGATAAAGTCGTAGATAAGGATATCACTACGGTTATAGATATGGGACCCACGCAAAAGGCTATAGACACTGCGGATACATGAGTCGTAGGATGGGTAGACAAACTTCTCTAACGCACGATCAAAATAGGTTCTGCGAGACAGAAGTGATTGCCAGTAAACCTGACACTTGTAGTACATGTCCTCTGCCATGCCACCAGGTATATGTGCCCGCGCCCGCATCTCCTTAAGTGCCTGCAGCATTCTCCTGTCCTTGGGCGGAAGGTCCGCCTCGTCAATAGAGTCCAAGGCGCCAAGCCTAATGTTAAACTCATCTGAGAGTATAACGCCCATTGGACTCCTTCCAAAGAGAAGTTGGGTATCCACCGCCTCGACGAGATTCCCGTTCACTTTCCCAACCACCAATCTCAGAAAGTGTGTCAACCTTTCCAAGGGCTGTGTGTCGAGGAATACATCAATGAATTGGAAATCCGGTGTAGGGCGTGCCATTAGATCCCTTAAGGATTCGTGTCCGTCCGAACCTCGAAGCTTAAAAACAACATCGAGATCTTCTGTGATATATCCCGGTAATAGAATTAGGCTTTGACCCTTAAGTACATCCACCTTTCCGTCATTGGCAGTCGCATTTCGTCCCTTGCCTTGTAGCGCTTTGCCGCGTGTCCTGTTGTGTCCCAGGCCTTCCGATTGCATTTCCTCGGCGAGCTTGGCAAGGAACCCGGAGGAGACCCTGTTCAGGTCCCCGTCCTCCTCGAGTTGTCGTAATAGGAACTTTCTGTCAAATCCTTGAGCATCGGCTATCTTGTTCATGTGGCGAAGTATCATTGCAGTCTTGCTTGACATTTCGTCAAACTTACTTCTCAGCGTCCTATTCTCTTCCATGATCCGTCCCATCCACTTTAGTCCAAGGTACCCCTTTGCCCTTTGATCTGCACTGAGCTGGGCCTCTTTCAGGAAGTAATTGTATGTGTCCTGCAGCGTCTCGCGCCCCCTTGCTCTGAATACACTTGGATCGTTTTGTAGCGTTTGCTGCAGGTCCTGTAGGATGTCTCCTGGAAACATCTGGGAGTGCAGGAGTTCTGCCATTCCTCTTGCCAGTGTGGCCTTATCGTTGTCTGTCCTCCTTTGCGACGCAATCATTAGAGTGAGAAGGTTCCTTGAAACCACCAACAGATCGTTGTAAACCGGGCGATGGAATGCCATCGCCACAGCCACAGCTTCGCTTGTCTCAGTCGCAGCAGTCCGCATATCCCGGGCTATATTTTCCACCTCCCTTTGGATGTTCGTAATGAACTGCATACAGTTGCCATAAGCAGTGGCTATCCTGCGGAATTCGGAATAGAGGGTATCAAGTGCGTGATGCACTTGTGCGCCTCGGTCCAGGAATCCCACCCTCTCGGGTGCGAGTATATCGTGGAGATATGTTGGGAGAAGCTGTGTTATTCCTTCAGATATGGCTACCATAAGTGGAGTGCCTCGGTTCGTGCTTTGATTCTCCAGTCTGTGTTTCACTTTGGCCACAAAGGCCCTGACGGTTGCGGAGTTAGTAAACCGGTGGTACTCATTTAGGAAATCGTCAACATTATCGGGCACGGGATCTCTGGAGACCATGGCAGCTTCTGCTTCTGTTTGTATTTGTGTTATAGTCTCTCTTGCCATTCTGATTGATTCGTCCCTGAGCATATTTGCATCTCCACCACTCTGCACACCAGCCTCCACATCCAGCATTCGGGCGACGTCAATCCCCAGGTCTCCCTTAGCGTTAAGGATGCCCATGAGGCGGGTCATTGTTTGTCCTGCCCACCTGGTGTACAGATCTTTCCTTGCCCTCTCTCTTGCATCCTTGCTTAAGCCACGCATAAGCGCGCCTGCTGCCTTTTTAAATTCTGACTTGATGTCTTCCATCAGCCTCAGTACCTCGGTCTGGTTTTGTCTTTGGTAATGCAGGATCTCGTTTGTGGGCATTTCCCGATTATTGGATATGGCATCGTCCCCAAGAAACAACATGCTTTCAACATCAGAGGCAAGAAACATGTCCATGTTGTTTGACACCCTCTGCAGGAGGTCCATGCTTCCCTCCTTCCTAGCAACCAATTCCCTATATCTCAGTACCAGATCTCCCTGGCTTAGGGCCATAATGTTTAACAAGGGGAATGGGTACGTGCAATTTATAAGATGAGTAACAATTCTAGGGCATCCTGGCAATGTATTCTATACTAGCCCCCCTAGCCTCGTCTCCTAGTGACGCATACTTTTCCTGAAGTCTTCTGATTGTGATCTGTGCATAGTCAGGGGCATTCTCCTCGGAAAAGTCCAGGACTTCCTGTAGTTGCTGTGCGCGTGCGGTCACAAACTGTGCAACTGTCTGGTTGGGGTCCGCGGCATTTAGGGCATTGATGCTGTTCAGGTGACAATAAGTAGAGATCTGGCTAGCTCTGTATGCTTGTTGGTCAGTAGACAGTCTTACGGCTCGCCTCAGGGGTCTGGTGGTCTTAAGCATACCTGACACGCCCTGAATAAATCTTCTGTACCTCGAGACCTTCTGCCTCAGTTCACGTATCTCCTCTTGCGCAGGCGCAGAGCCCCGAAACTCTTTCGCCGCATCGGATAACTTCCTGGCGATTTCATCTCCGAAGCGCCTGACCTTCTTTCTAACCTTATCTGCAATGGCGGTTGCTGTATCTCGTGGTATTATGCTCCCTTGCTCAAGGAGAAGCTGGTCCAACTGTATGTCTGGCACCTGGACCTTCCCGATGCCCAGGAAGCTCTGTCTCTCGAGCTCAAGTTCTTTGCATAGCGCCGAAATGCGACCGACATCCTGTGTGTTGCAGAAGTTAGTGAGTGCCTTTTGCACCCTATCCCCTGATTTTTTGAGCCTCTGTATCGTACTCGCTAACTCCCTATTCTGACGGTGGCACAGCACCTCTGCCCCTTTCTGGGCTTTCACACTTTCAGTGGCTATCTTCCTCCAGGACTCTGTGATTTTAAGCATCTGCTGATGCCTCGTGGTCATCGACTCTATAGCCCTGGTAGTCTTGGATACGAGCAATCTAGACCAAGGTGTTTCCCTAACCATCGCCTGATCCAGACCTTGGTTGACCCTTAAAATCTGTGTATGCAACATTTGCATCTGCGTCTGTTGTGAATCAGCCAAATCCGCAACAAGAGTATGGAGCTCTGCCCTTGCATCCACACTACTGCCCGCCAAGTGGAGCACTGCCCAGCCTGTGCTTAGTAGGCTAGGGTAAACCATTTCGTCGGTAGCGCATTGGATCGCCTCATCCGGGAATGCCTTTGCAAGTGCCTGGTCCACTATCCCGTGTATACTGGCCGGTGGTGTAATACTTCCAGAGGGCTTGATAAGGTGTGCCTGCACTGCAGTAATCCGGTCGTTTAACATAGCCAGTGACCTTGCCTTAAGTTCCCCTACGCTACCTACACCGCACATCCCAAGAAGACCTACTCCGAACTGCGTTCGTTCTTTGTCATCTAGAAACTGGGAGTACCTCAGTGCCCACTTCTGTATCTGATACAGATCATCTCCACTGTCAGGGTCGTCGCCCTCCTCTGCGGCATAGGGGCTCCTTACACTTTTGAATATGCGGTCGAGGTCCTGCTCCGCTTTGAGGCTTCTTTCCCTCTCTACTGCTATCACTGCAGCCTGGTAGCTACACGCCCTCGCAAATGCAATACAGGCCCTGCCTATATCCGAGTTAAACCCAGCAAGTCTACTCGGTTCCTCGCCCTCCTGGATATAGGCTACGTGTTTCCTAATTTCCTTAGGCCTATTCCTCATACCCTCGTCGAGGTCCCTCAGCATCCTGTCAACTTCCGGACTAGAGATGGCACCACTCGCATTACGAGGTGTATCTGCTTGGGCCGCACGCCTCGTGGGGGCTGGCGATGCAATGGGAGTAGCTAGGGGCATGTACACCGCCTCTCGGCTCCTGTCGTATTGTATGTCCCGGTACATTTGGATGTAGAGCCCGAAGTATGCCTGAGACAATCCTGCTCTTACTGACGGGTCGGACACAACTCTCTCACACCTATACATGAAAAGTCTCTCATTGTATATGTCATACGCCATTTCGTTCTTGAACCCGTTTGCACGACCTGCTCTAAATTTCCTCAGGGCCTTTATCCGTCTCAGATCAGTCATCCTCACTGCCTTCTTTGCTGGGTCAAGTTCCCCCGCTCGTAACAGCTCATCTTCGTAGTTTCCTGCCATCCGCTTTGCGTAGGCCCCTAGGTAGTCTAAGGCCTGTTCGAATGTAACACCGAAGGCTTGTATGATCATGCGTAACTCCAGTACTAGGAGAGCCTTCTCCTTGAGTCTGCACACTTTATATTGTTGTACTGTGTGAAGGTCCACACCAGGATTATCGTGGCCCTCTTGCTCTATTACCGTGTCGTACTTCATGTACCTACAGACTTTCCTTTGTTTCTCGCGCTTTGGTGATATGCCCTTGTTGGCGCCTCCAGCACTGCCGGAGGTGTCCTGCCTCTCCCCCTCCCTGCCATGCCCTCCCCCACTGCGTGTGGGCCCCTCCCCGCTTCCGCCGCCCACAGAGTTACTTGCACCGCTTGCTTGCCCACTGCCCTGGCCAGTATCCGCTGCGGGTGCTGCATTGCC
>Ga0214923_10006386_pt1 | contig 13279 bp, 12 predicted proteins | sample LL1510_MetaG_FD_177993 | JGI IMG/M metagenome (GOLD analysis project Ga0214923, IMG submission 177993) | Freshwater microbial communities from Lake Lanier, Atlanta, Georgia, United States - LL-1510 | ecosystem: Environmental > Aquatic > Freshwater > Lake | place: USA: Georgia | collected...
CCTCAGGAAACACCAGTACCGACTGATCGTGCTCCAACAACTCTTTGCAGTTCATGGGATCTCCGACCATGGCACCAATGCGGGTGAATAATGTGCTGACAAAAGGAACTGTGGGAACCCAGCGCTACACCATGGCTCTCGCAATCCTCGGAGGCTCACCGTCCATGAATAGCGCAAGCCCAGCCATCATGGCATCCAATGGGATTTGTCCCCCATGATTTCCGATAAAAAGCGCACGTCCTTCGGGGACCCGCCCTACACCCAAGGTCTCCACTCGAAAATATTTTCGGTACAACAAATAAAGAATGGGCGCGAACTTTCTCAGCGTCTCCGGATGAAGACCCCAACGATCGAAGCCGGCCGAATTCAATTCCACCTTGAGGCGCTGGAGTCGATCCTCAAGTCCTGGAACCTCGATCCACTCAAAGTGCTCCCACTTCTTGATCAAGTCTTTCAACTGCTCCAAATCCGTTTCCATGAGTGCGCGCTTGAGGTTCATCTTCAACAGAAGATGATACGCCGAACCGGAGCAAAGCGATAGCATGGTGGCAAATTGTCGTGAAGAATTAAGCGGCTTTTCTTTGACTCAGCCACTCAATGAGTTTCGAGGAGATCTCCCCGAGCGCCAGAATCTCACTTGCTGCTCCAAGACGAATCGCCTCACGCGGCATGCCAAAGACCGCACAGCTGGCTTCGTCTTGGGCTATCGTCCGAGCTCCCGCGTTTTTTAATTTGAGAAGTCCCTGAGCGCCATCACCGCCCATTCCGGTCAAAATTACGCCAATACACCTGCCCCCACAGGCTTCCAGAACCGAATCAAAAAGATAGTCCACCGATGGCTTGTGGCGATTCACTGGGGGGGAATCATCGATCACAACGAAAGTCCGACCATCGGTACGCTTACGGATCTGCATTTGCTTCCCGCCGGGAGCAATGTAGACGTTCCCTGGCAGAACTTCCATTCCGTGGGCAGCCTCGACTACCTGAAACGGACACAGAGAATTCATACGATCGGCAAATGCCTTTGAAAAGACCGCAGGAATATGTTGCGTGATCACGATGGGTGGGATCTGGGGAGGCAACTCGGTCAATACTTTTCGAAGGGCTTCGGTTCCTCCCGTAGAAGACCCGATGGCAATCAGGCAGCTGGCATCCAAAGCACCATTCAGAGGACGGCTGGGGGGTTTACGCGGGGGAGCGCCCGCCACCCCGACGGGACCCGACCTATGGGACGACACCTTCGCAGTCGCTGCAGATCGAATTTTTTCAACCAACACAGGAGCCATTTCGGTCAACTCTGCTGCGCTGGGCTTCTGAATGTAGTCTACAGCCCCCGCTTCCAGCGCCTGAAGAACCCGGTTTCCTTCTTCAAGGCCAATTGCGGTGATCATCACGGTTGGAATCGGATGCACTGGCAGATACTGTTTTAGAAATGTGACGCCATCCACTTCGGGCATTTCAAGATCAAGAGTGATGACATCGGGCTTGAGCTTTTGAATCAACGGCAAGGCAGCGGAAGGGCGATCGGCAGATCCAACCACCTCGAGCTGGGGGTCCTCACTCATGATCTTGGTTAGAAGGTTCCGAATCGTTTTGGAATCATCTATGATGAGAACTCGCGACTTGCGAGTCACCTGGATCTTACATTCTTTTGCAAAAAACCGGACTTCAAAGATTCCCTCGCGGATCGCTTGATTCATGATCCGATAGCGAAGCTCTCCTAAGAATCTTGAAATTCTGCTGATCAGCTTCTCTGAACCCACGAGCTTAAACCCCACGGGAGTCCCGATTTCTGACTTCAACAACTCCATTCCCGCCTCAAGGTCACCCTCATGAAACCACCGATTGCTGATCCAAATGGCAGCGGATTTGCTGAGTCCCTGGGCAACCCACAGCACCCCATCAAAAAGCAACAGCTTATCCTTCTCGGAGTGGCGGTCTGAAATCACACTCAGATGCTTTAAGCTCATGACCTAGCTCTTTCCAAAAAATTCCGTGCCAATGAATCCGAAACTCGTCGACGGGAATACATCGGTTGCATAAAGCTGAAGGGTTTCGGTGCCCTTCCCGTCACCCAGATCCTCCAGGAGCAATTGTCCGAAATGCCAGCCCTTGAGGAGCTGCGCTGCGGTTTTGCCCAACTCGCCGAAGACCCCCACTCCCACTCGGTCAGGCCCATGGAGCGTTGGCAACACTCCCAATGCCTGATGGTAGTCGAGCACCCAAATCTCGCCGGGCTTGGCTTTTCCGATGATCGAAGCTGGAGCTACTACTTTCTTTCCAGTGGCCCGAGCAAGCTCGTCCGCAATGGCCTGCAGATTTCCTTCCACCCCTTCAAACAGGAGATACACGGGCGGCTGAACTCCTTCGAGGTCCTTGATGAATCCGACGGTTTTTTTGAGATGTCCCATCCCGGTGACGAGAACCCTCGCCTTGCTCTCGGGATTCCGAATGACCAGATCCTTCTTGAATTGCGAGTCTAACTCCGCTTTTCGTGCAGCCCCCACCCGCTTCATCAGAACAGCGGATTTGAGTTTCGCGCGTATTTCCTCGCCCCGTTCCTGCAACTTGTTGAGCGCGGGCTTTTCGATAAAGTCAGAAGCACCGAGTTCAAGAGTCCTCATTGCAAGCGCGGATTGGTCTCTTGAAACCGAACTCACCATCACCACCGGCGGATGCTGGGCCGAAAAGTTCTTTTCGAGGTACTCCACCCCATTCTGCTCGGGCATATGGATGTCAAGAGTGACGACATCCACATCCTTGAGCTCTTTCAATTTTTGTGAAGCCTCGACCCCATTCACCGCGGTACCCACAATCTCGAATCCAAGCTCGGGCTTTAAGACCTGTTTCATGAGGGTGTGAACACTTGGGGAGTCATCCACACAAAAAACCCGGATCGCGCGGGGAGCGGTAGCCGGAGTTCCGGCTCCACTTCGGAGGGGAATCACAGGAGCGTTGACGGGCGACTTCTCCCGGAGACCGTAAATCGACGGTCCCTCACTCTTCAGATCAAACCCCAGACCATTCAAGGTTTCTGAAATCCCGATGAAGAAGTAACCCTTCGGCTCCAAGTGGCGAAGCAACATGGCAGTGCTGGTGCGAATCTGATCCGGAGTGAAGTAAATGAAGACGTTTCGGCAGAAAATGATATCGAATTTCTGCCCTTCGAACCGATCTTTCAAGTCAAGCAGATTGGCTTGTTCGAATCGAACCGAGTCCCGAAGGCTCCCCTTCACCTTCACGAACTCCGAGATATCCCCGGTACCCCGAGCCCAATGATTGCCAAGATAGGCGAGCGGAACCTCACGAATCTCGCGACGGGGATAAACTCCATTCCGGGCAATTCGCACCGATTGCTCGTCCACATCCGTGCCTAAAATCCGGAACTTCAAGTCCGTTCCATAAGTCTGCAGGTGATACTGGAGGTACATGGCCAGAGAGTAAACCTCTTGGCCCCGTGAAGAGGCGGCGGACCAGACGTTCAAGGTCTTGTCGGCCCGCTTACGGATCTCGGGAACCAGTGCCGGAAGCGCCTTTTCCGAAAGGAATTCAAAATGGCTGAACTCTCTGAAAAAATACGTATAGTGCGTCGTGAGGAGCGAAATGATGTGCTGGATTTCACTCTTCTCGTTGGTCTCATAATAGACCTGATAATCCTCGAGCGAGCGATATCCGAGGTCTTGCACCCTTTTGTTCAATCGGGTTTGGACCATCGACCTTTGTTTGTCGCCCAATTGAACTCCCGTCATCTTGGTAACCTCGAGGGCCAGATGTTCGCATAAATCCTGATAACGGAATTTTTTAACCGCTGTGCTCATGAGTTCTTCCTATGCTGCTGCCTTTGAATTTGACTGATTTCTCTTGATTGCATTCTGATCCTCGAGGTTGAGGCTTTTCCCGATGTCGAGAAACAGAATGAGTTTTTTGTCTTTTCGATATACGCCAGTGATAAAGTCTGTCGCTCTTGAGGACTGGATCTCGGGCTTCGGCGCGACTTCATCGGCATGAGGACTCAAAACGGTATTCACAGAGTCGACCACCACGCCAATCGAAACCCCACCAAGGTCACAGATGATGACTGTGGTTTCAGCGCTCTTGGATGCCTTGACTCCAAGCTTTTGCCTCATATCCATCACCGAGATCACTTGGCCTCGGAGATTCATGATCCCTAGAAAATAAGGGGGAGTATAGGGAACCGGGGTGTATTCCGGCATCGCAATCACCTCCCGGACCGCCAGAAGTGGAATGGCGTATTCCTCCGTACCCAATGAAAAGCTTAAGAACCGTTCTCTAGCGTTCGTGTTTGAATTGTTGTTTCCCATAGTCATGCGACTCCTCTAATTTCAGGTTTCACGAGTTCATTCATTTCAAGGATGATGGCGGGCTTTCCGTCTCCGAGAATGGCGCTACCGCTCATCCACCTCAACGCTTGAATCTCGGGTCCTACTTCTTTAATCACCACTTGTTGCTGTCCCAAGATGTCATCCACCATGACGGCAAATGGCTGTCCTGAATAACGGATCACCATTGCAATTTGTTCCTTCGCCAGAGTTTCCTCAGTCCGCTTCTGCCCGAGGAGCCTGCTCAATCTGAACAGGGGTAGATTCTCTCCACGCAGAAGGAGCATTTCCCCCATGCCGGTCGAAGAATGGATATCCCCAGCAACCGGTCTCAAAGTCTCATGCACATGGGACAGCGGAACCACAAATCGACACTTCTCGTTCTTGACCACCATTCCGTCAATGATGGCGAGGGTCAGCGGAAGAATCACCTTGAAGGTGGTTCCTTTGCCCAATTCAGTTTCAACAAGGACTTCTCCTTGAAGGGCTTCAATGTTGGTCTTCACTACGTCCATCCCCACGCCACGACCTGAAACCTCGGTCACTTGTGCTTTTGTCGAGAATCCAGGATGGAAAATCAAATGGATGGCTTCTTGAGGACTGAGGATTGCCCCTGGCTTAAGGATTCCTTTTTCGATGGCCTTTTGAACCAGACGATTGCCGTCGATTCCGCCCCCGTCATCCTTGACCTCAATCACCAGCTTCCCACTCTGATGGTAGGCATTCAGCGTTACGTTTCCGGTCTCGTTCTTGCCCGCCTTGATGCGATCTTCGGGGCGTTCGATCCCGTGATCACACGCATTTCGGATCAGATGCACCAACGGGTCGCTGATATTCTCAAGCACGGTTTTGTCGAGTTCGGTTTCATCTCCCTGCGTGCTCAGCGCCACACGCTTATTCAGCATGTTTGAGGTATCGCGAACAATTCGCTGCATTTTTTGAAACGTCTGGCGGAGCGGCACCATCCGAAGACTCATCGAAATGTCCTGAACTTCCTTGGTGACCTTACCCATCTGGTGAATCGTTTTACGCAGCAAATGCGAACCCCCGCTCAAGGATTGCTCGCGCAGGACCGTTTGCAGAATTACCAGCTCGCCCACCGAGTTGATCAGTTTTTCAAGACGGGACAACGAAACCCGAATGGATTCGTCTTGCGCCGCCGCTGGAGCCGAAGGCTTCTGAACCTCCGGACGCTTCAGTTCAATGACGGGTGCGACACTCGCCACGACCGGCTCCGGGTCTGGAATGACCAAATTCTCTTCCTCTCGAGTTACCTCCAATGCTGGATTCGGTAAATCATCGAGCGAGTCATTGACGAGCTTCAGGAGCTCAAGTTCTTCCTTGCTTGGGGGTGGCTCACCTTCGAATCCGCCCACCACTTCCGATTGAGACATCTCACTCGATTCAAAAGTCTGTCCTGAATCCGGATGGAAGGTTTCCTCCATCATTGCAGCAGCAGAGCCTGCAATCATCGGTTCGAGCGTCTCAAATCCATCTCCGCTGGCAGATTTCGAAATTGAGGGTTCTGATGCCCCAGCTTGCGCCGGCTCAGCGCCTCCCCCGGCAATCATGGCATCGATCATGGCGAGTTGCGCCGTACTGTCCGTACGCGCCTCAAGATCGCTTTTCAAAGCATCCACCATGAGGCGAACATGATCATTGCAAAGCAAAAGGAGATTGATCACTCCAGAGTTTACGGGAATTTCGCCATTCTTTAACTTGAGGAGAAAGCTCTCCCAACGATGAGTAAAAACCCCGATGTCATCGAAACCGACCGCCTTGGAACTTCCCTTGAGATTGTGGGCGATTCGAAAAATCTTATCTAATGTCGAAGCGGTCTCGGCAGGATTGGACTCCAAGACCAGAAAGCACTGTTCAGCATCACTGAGCAATTGGGCTGCTTCTTCTAGAAACCCCTGCTTTAACTCTTTTTCGAAATCGTCCATGGTGCACCCTCAATCCCCTTTCGGAAAAAGAGCACACACACTTTAGCTATTCAGCGGGAATCAAAGAGGAATTGTCCCTCACCCCATTAAGAAATCAAAATCAGCTTACGACGCATCCGAGCCTGAATCCAAGATGTCCTCGTTTTTCTTGGAGAGTTCGCCTTCTGCTGGCGCCAACTCCTCGAACGCCTTTTTTCTGGCGCTGGCGTCCTTTTCGATCTGCTCCTTAAATTCGATCTCAATCCCTACTGCTGGACTGCCCCCTTCATCATCCGTCGAACGCATCTGAATCTGCGTTTCGCTCAGGCCCTGAGCAGTGAGCTCCTGCTTCACCCATTCGATCCAGTCCTCTTGATCCGCTTTTAAATTCAATCCCACTAAACGGATCCTCTCGATCAGATCCCGTTTGGCTTCAAGTTTTTTACCCAGCCCGGCGATCTCCTCTTTTGCTGGATCCGAAAGGCCTTCTGCCGGCTTTGAGCCCGCGGATCCCCCTGTGAGTTCGAGTTCATCGAACACCCTCAAGAATCGAGAGTCTAGGCCGCCCTTCGCATTTCTAAGAGGCTTGTCCTTGGTTCTTGCCGCCAGGAGGAGCATGTCAGATGCTCCATGCACCGGAGCAGCAAGCCTTTTGCCAAAATCTTCAGGGATTTTTGACGAATCCAGATCCCATTCGAGTATCAATTCACCGGAGTCAGCTAGAATTCGATCCCCGAGCGAAAACCTGAACTTTCGATAGCCCGCTTTCGCATCCGAATAATCGGAAGAATGCTTCAATATGAATTCTACGGCCGCCTTGGACGATCCATTGAGAAGGGCAAGAAAGTCGATTTCTAAACCTGCGCTGCCGGAAGTAAAAAGCTTGCCGTCGCTGGTTGAGGTTCCAGAGCCTGACTCCACTTCAGCCTCAGTGAAAGAGCTGAAGTTAGATTCGGGGATTGAAACGAGCGTATGTCCTGACCAAAACTTGGGATTTCCACCGCTTCCTTCGCTAGAGGCCGCCAAGGTGGGCTTCTCGCCAAAACAAAATTTTCCGTCTAGAAAACACACGGATTGTCCATCGAACAGCTGCTCCAGACTCTTTGCATGAATCCGAACGCCATTCAACTTGAGCTTGAATACTTTCACACCCCGGATTGCCTCTGCCGGCGGAACTTGATGAATCGCCCTGAATACCAGGTTTGTTCCCCGACCAAAATCGAGCTCTTTTCCGTCCTTGAGTTTTACTTTTCCACGGGCGCGAACCGCAGGAGTTTTGAAGGTGGAGAAAGACTTCTCGAAACCTACCTCTGACAAAAAGGGCAGGCCAGACTCACGAATCAATGGGTCCACCCTCAAGTCATAGTCTGAAAGCGGCCCAAGGGCTCCATCGGTAACCACCGCCGATTCTGGTAATTCGCCCTGTGCGACTCTAAACTGCGAAGAGGAGCCCGAAGCCGAAGACCCGGGAGTTGCTGTGAGTTGGGAATTCCCACAAGCAGAAAGAACCATCGTCATCAGGACCCATGAATAAACTTTCAAAGACTCCATACGGGAGCGAATCTTAACAAATAATTCCCGACAAATCAAGTCAGTTTTTAGGTTGGCATTTCTTAAACTTCAATGGTTGAATAAAAACACTGCCCCCAAAATTATGCTACCTTCAGGCACCATGGGTTCGCCGAACTTCGACCTTCATCATTTTAAGGACTCGCAAAAGACAGTCCGGATTCACCGAAACTTCTACCAGGATGCTAAACGGCTTCGCGGATACTTTGAAGAAGTGTTTGGTACCCCACTCAAGGCCGATTCTCGTCGGTTCTGCTGGGATCCCTGGAGCATTCCTGGGCAGTATCGACTTCTGAGAACGCCTGCTGAGTCCTTTTTCCCAAAGTCCCTATTCACTCCCTTTCTCGACCGACTTCTCACGTGGGGAAGAAGCCAGCTGGGATGCCAAATGATTTCACATCCCTGGCTGAGCGCCTATCAGGATGGCTGTTTTCAAAATCTTCACTCCGACGTTCCGCATGGGCCCTTTAGTTTTGTTTTCTCACTGACTCCATGGAAGCAACGCAAGTTTCAGGGCGGAGAAACATTGATTTCAAAACCCACACTGCTTCGTTATTTCGCCGAGATGGATTCAGGCCAATCCCACGAAGAACGCGATCTGATCACAGCCCTTCCGCCCGCATTCAATCAACTTACCGTTTTTGATCCGCGCTTTCCGCACGGAGTACGTCAGGTGAACGGTGTAGAAACCATTCTTGATTCCCGACTGGTGATCCATGGGTGGTTTACCGACCCCAGACCCATGCTCGAGGGCGCACTCCCACTCAAGAAAATTTTAAAGCCCATGGATGCCTTCGCTGAAGGAATCCTGGGGACTCTGGGCTCCCATCAACTTTATTCAGGACTTCTGACCCTTCGAGTGCACATTAAAGAATCAGGGGATATCGGAGGAGTTGAAATCCTGGTCGCAAACCTACTGGATTCTATCGGGAGACCCGCCCCCAGGAAGCTCCTCAATCAAGCCATTCTTCAGACCGCTTTTTCAGGAGAGAGGATCCGCTTTCCCCGATCGACCGGAAAAACAATGATAACCCTCCCCCTACTCTTTCAACGGTGACCTCGATGCTGCGATATATGAGTCCGATCCTGATGCTGGTTCTTGCCAACCTATTTATGACCTTTGCCTGGTATGGGCATCTCAAGACCCTGAAAGATCGCCCCCTTTACACCGCAATTCTCATCAGTTGGGCCATCGCATTCTTTGAATACTGCATTCAAGTCCCTGCGAATCGGATGGGTTCCGAGACCTACTCGCTTCCACAACTCAAGATCATTCAAGAAATCATCACCATGGTGGTTTTTGCTGGATTTGCCCTATTTTATATGAAAGCGCCCGTGACGAGAAACTACGTTTACGCCTCGATTTGCATGCTGGGCGCCGCATGGTTCATTTTTCGGAAATAGCTCTGTCTTTGAATTACCGCTTTCGGGTTTTTCTCGGGGACTTTTTCTTCATCGTTTTCTTTTTGGTCTTCTTTTTGGCCGGGGGCTTGGTCTTCGCGTTAAAAGTCTGAATGAGTTGATTGAGGTGGGACTGCATCTTGCGCTTATGCACGGGGTCAACCGCAACCAACTCCGCACCCACCTGAAAAAGACCCCCAGGAAGAGTCTTGACCCAAGCGACACACACCAGAAGCTTCAAGGCTTCATTCGCCATATAGGCCTCAAGCAAAATCAGCGTCCCTTTCTGATACTCCCTTGCAGTTTCAAAGGAAATCCCGCTGCTCGAGAGATCGACCGAAGAGTTCTCCTCGAAAATCGGAGTTCCCAGAACCTGGTAAAGCGAATGCTTGATCCTGCCTTGCACTGGAACACGAAGACGTTTGCGACGATCGGCTGCTTTGGAGTCCATATTTTTAAAGAGTCGCAAAAACTGTCGACTTAATCGATGGTAAACTTTTGACGACCTCCTGTTAAAATACGGTTATTAGAATCAAATTTGGATACAAAACGGACTGATTCGCCTAAAATGAATGATGAAGGAGCCTCACCCCACATGTTCGACCCCAACACCAAAGTTCTAATCGTTGATGACATGATGACCATGCGAAAACTTGTCGGCAAGGTCTGCAAGGAATTGGGATTTACCAATCTGGTTGAAGCCTCGGATGGAATTCAGGCCTGGGAGGTCATTCAGAACTCGACTCCTCCCGTCGGCCTGATCATCTCCGATTGGAATATGCCGAATTGCTCTGGTCTCGACCTCTGCAAACGCCTTCGAAGCGATAGCCGATTCGGCAAGACCCCTTTCCTCATGGTGACCGCCGAGGCGGAACAGCACCAAGTCGTTGAAGCCCTGAAATCGGGAGTCGACAACTATGTGGTGAAGCCGTTTACGGGTCCGATTCTTACAGAAAAACTTCAAGCCATTTACAAGAAGCGGAGCGGGTGAACCGAATGGCCACCTCTCCTCCCCCTGTGCTCGTGGTGGGACTCCCCGCAGAAATCGAAGGCTTGATCAGTGACATCCTCAAGAATGCGGCCGTTTCAAGTATCCCTCTTGAGATGGATGCATTGATTGCAGAAGCCAGTCCATCACCCTGCCTTGTGATTTCGGGGCCACCAAAACCAGAAATTCCAGCAACCGAAATTGCCCAAGCCCTTCGGATGCAGTTTCAGGAGCTGCCCTTGATTCTGTGCTGCACCCAAAAAGAGGGATTCGAACGAAAAGCTTTCATCAAGAACGGCTTCACCGATGCGTTCCTACTCCCCATGGATACGGCGAATCTGAGGGCGTTTGTAAGCGAGCGCCTCGCCGAGGCATCAAAAGGTGAGATCCGCGTTTTCAGGCCGGTAAAAATCATCGATCTCGAGCCCGGGGCCACTCTCGACTTCGAGACCCACATTTTTCTTCCTGCAAACAAGCGCTACGTCAAGCTCAGTACCGCGGGCGACTCTCTCGAGTCCGACCGCATCGATCGCATCAAAAAGAGCAAATTCAATACGATTCAAGTTCCTGCCGAGCAGATGAAGCACTTTTATTCTTATTCAGCGAAGCGTCTGAGAGACCTCGGGGGCGGCCCCATGTCGGTCACCGAAAAGAGAGAAAAGCTCTCCGGGGCGGTCCGTGATCTCATCAGCGGCCTCTTTAGTGAACAAACGTCCTCATTTGATTCAGGCCAAGCCATGATGAAGGACTGTGGTGAAATCGTGAAGACCTACATCATTGAGGGCGCTGAGGGCGAATGGTATTCGAGAATCCAGTCCGTACTCGGCGAACGTGGAGACAATTACTCGCATTCGGCCAACATCTCGACCTTGGCAGCGCTTTTTTCGATGGGCCTCGGAGTCGGAAAACCCGAAGACCTTGCCCTTGCAGGTCTTCTCCACGACATCGGAATAGCGGAACTTCCCGCTGAGATCCAGATGCTCGAGCCCGAGCAAATGAGTCCCGCTCAACTGGAAATCTATAAAAAACACCCGGAACACTCGGTAAATCTGATCAAGAGCAGAAAACTGATTGTTTCCGACATCGTCACCAAGGCGATTCTGCAACATCACGAACTTTACAACGGGTCAGGATATCCGAGTGGTCTCTTTGGAGATCGGATTTGCAAGGAAGCTCAGATTCTTGGGATCGCCGACAAGTTCGACTATCTGACCCGGGTGCGCGACGGGCGCCCCCTGATGACTCCGGCTCAAGCCGTTGACCATTTGAGGAACCTTCAAATCAGCGACCCATCCAGAATACACTTTGAGCCGGAGCTCCTGAAAAAGCTCCTCACGCTTTTCCCGGTGAGCAAGCCAGAAACTAGCGTTAGTCCCTGAAGTCTTGAACCAATCGACGGTATGCCGACTTTCGAATCACCCGTTTGATCTGATCTTCTGAATAGAGAGCTGCGTCCCCTTTCACTTTGCTTGAGCAATTCGTGCAAAAGCGTGCAATTGAATTCAAAAGAATTGAAGCCGCTCCATAAGATCCATATTCGGTTCGATCGCATGCAAAATGCCATTTGAGCGAAACCCCGGTCCAAATGCTCTTGGGCTTGAAAAAAATGGGGCACCGGGCGTGTGGCCAGTTTCGATTCACAGACTCGGTATGCCTCGCCTCATGGAAGAGCGTCATCACCCGAGCAATTTGGGGATGCTCGATGTCGACATAATTCCGGGTCACCCAAATCTTCCGGTCATTCTTGCCCTGAACACAGGCGACCGCAGAGGAGGAGCCGCCGCAATCCCCGAAACCAAAAAAGGACACCCGCGCCTGAAACCACTCGGAATATTGCCCCACTCGGGGATCCCCATAAACTTCGCGGTGCAAATCCGAAACCCGTTCATTCCGAATAGATTCAGCCAAACTGAGATCGCCCATGACCTGAGTTCGAAGTGCCTGAGGAACATTCGAATCGAAATCAAGTCCTGAAGCCCACGCTGCACAGCCCGAAAAGAAAACCAACCATCCCGTGAAGACCCTCATACTCCCATTCTAAAGGAGTTGCTTCGAAATACCAGCTCCGAAAAGGGCTCATGCCCCATGACCCGCCGAAGGATCACTCGTAAAACAAATCTTTGGCGAGTCCGGATCCGTAGCTCCGAATCCACTTTGGGGATTTGATCCTGGATTGGATGGCCGCAAGGACAAAGTCTCGCTCAATCAGGAAAAGATACGGGATCTGGTCGTAGATGATATCCCCGATTCTTTGAATGAGTTTCTCACGCTTCTTTTCATCAAACTCGACATTGGCCTTCTTGACCAGTTCATCGACTTCAGGATGAGAAAAAGATGAATAATTCGAGCCTCCATCGATGGATGAACTTGACCAAAGTTGACGTGGATCAGGCTGAACACCTCCGGCGCCCCATGCTGAGAACGCGATTTCAAAATCCTTCTTTTCGAGCGCCTGGAACAGTACGCCTGGATCCTCTGGCCTCAATTCAAGATCAATCCCGACCTTTTTGAATGACTCCTTGAGGATTTGAGCCACCCGCTGCTGCGCGGGACTCCCCGTCATGAATTTAAACACCAGTCGAAAGGGCATCTTCTTTCCATTCAGCTCCTTCATGAAAAATGGCATCCCGGGCTCCTGCTTAAACCCATCTTGGATCAGCAATTCACGTCCCTTTTTTTGATCAAACACATATCGTCCAGAACCATTCCTTAGAGCAGCCGAAACATATCGGCCACTCGTTCCAAAGGGCGACGCACAGGGAGACGCAGTTCCCATAAACCCTTTCTGAATGACTTCTCGGTAATCCACCAGATGCGCTAGTGCTTTCCGGGTTTTGAGTGATCCCAGCCAAGGATGCTTAAGATTGAAAACAATCCCCCCCCAAGAAAGCGCCCGCTTGGTCTTGAATTGATCAGCCCACAAGGACTTGCCCGATTCCCTGTTTTTACCGAACTTTTCTTGATCCACACCCTTGACCTGACCAACATACTGATCAGAGGTCAGCATCGAGGTATCCAATTCCCCCCGGACCAGCTTTTCATATCGGAGTGTGGGA
>Ga0214923_10006387_pt1 | contig 13277 bp, 13 predicted proteins | sample LL1510_MetaG_FD_177993 | JGI IMG/M metagenome (GOLD analysis project Ga0214923, IMG submission 177993) | Freshwater microbial communities from Lake Lanier, Atlanta, Georgia, United States - LL-1510 | ecosystem: Environmental > Aquatic > Freshwater > Lake | place: USA: Georgia | collected...
TACCGTTTGCGGTTGTGGTAGCCGCACCATTGTTATCAAACACTGCTGGTTGCACATTTGTTGAGCCTTCAAGATTTGGATAATACTTGCTGAATCCAAGTAAGCTTGGATTAAAGATAGAACTTCCATTTGGATCGGTAAGGCTTGTTACGTTTTGGAATTGTACACCCCAATAAAGACCTGTGTCAACACCAGAAGAAGCAGATAGCTTCTTAATGTTTAGACGCATTGGAATAGGTGGTTGCGATGCGTTGTAAAGTGGTACGTTGCCACCAGCAAAGTATGGGAAAGCTGGGTCTAGTAGATCGCCTTGCTTGATGTTATAAAGTGAGCTTGAACCTTGTGTTACAAGGTGTTGCGGACCACGGAAACCAAAAGGCATCGCTGAAGGATCAAGTTCACCAGCGTCTACTGCATCTGCAATTTCAACACGAACATAACGAGAATTGTTTGAATAAGATCCATCTGTTGTTACTTTTTGTGAAGCTGTGTCTGTGTCGAAGTTAAAGAACGTGTTTATGTTGCCGATTTTCTTGGCAATATAGTTTGGTGAAGTTGGATCAAGTGAGCAGTTTGTAAATGTTTCCAAAGCTGCATCGTTATCGGTTGAAGTCATCGAACGAACAAGAACTGTAAACACACCATATGGTTGTGTTGCTGTTCCGGGTTGAATGTTAACGATAGATATCTTTACCTCACCATTGCTTGCTTCACCATCTGAGAGACTGTGGAAACGGAAAAGATTTTGTGGAACTCCACCGAATCCTTGAGAAATAACCCAAGGTGAGAAAGCGTGGCCATAACGATCTTGGAAGCCTTCGAAGTTTGGTGTGATTGCTGAACCAACGTTTGATGTGTGGGTAGCGTTCGAACCAGATGAAGGAACAAGGAACGCAATGTTTTGTTTGGTACCGTAAGCAGAGCCAGAAGAAGCCACAATAACACCAGAACCTGTTGGAACTGCAAGGGCAGAGAATACATCAAAGCTACCATAAAGCAAGTGACCAGCTTCTTCTGTTTTAAGCGGATCAGTATTCAAAACACTTGGGAAATAGTTCACGGCTTGTGGATCGAAACTTGCAGTAATAACGTTCGGATAACGTGCATCTGTTCCTTTGTGACCATTAAGAATCATCACAAAGCTTTGTTGGCCAGAGGCAAGTTCAACTGACCCAGTAAATGCACCACTGAATGACATTTCAGTAGCTACAAAGCTTGAAGCTGGAGCTGGTGAATTTTGTGCTGCTGATGATAGACGAAGCACAACTCCAGACGGAGCAAACAGCACACCACGAACGATTGGTACTGAGCCTGTTGAAGTTTGCAAGCCTGCATCAGAAAACACAGTAGAGCCAACTGATTCACTCATGAAGCAACCAAGCATATACACAGAGCCGGTCACACCACCTGCGTTTGCAAACACGTTGTTTCCAAGAGCACCAGTGCTTCCACTTGGCTGTTGAGAACCAACAACGAAACCTGCATCTGTTACAGTTCCGTTAGTATTTCGTGCTAAACCTTGACCAGCTCCAAGCACTCTTAGTTGCATGAGAGGTACACCAGTGTTACTAAACCATTCTCTCGCTGAAAGATAACCTAGTGGAGTATTTGAGTTAACACCACCAAACACTGACACATATTGTGTTAGTGTTGTTGCCATGATAGGAACAAATGCTGGTCCTTTGGCTGTTGTAGATATTACCAACGCAGGAACTCCTGATGGTGAGCGAGTTGTTGGTTGACTTATATCAAACTCTCTTGCTAGTACGCCGGGGCTTAATAGTGCCATGTTTTATTCTCCGTATATCAAACGTTAACGATAAATAGAAGAATAAAAAAAAACTGCCACCTTTCGATGGCAGTTTTTCTTTTGTGCTAGTTTCGTTCTAGCGTATTAATGTAATCAGATAGAAACTCCGCTTGGAAGAACAACGAAATCCATTACGATGTATTCGATTGCTCTTGTTGGAAGCACTCTAATTTGAGCATTCATACGGTTGCTGTTAACGTCTTCAGCAGTATTGTTACGATCATCACAGATAATCGCAAACTGTTCAATACCTTGTTGGGCTTGAACTGTTGCAAGTACCAATGCTGCTTCGTTAACAAAACGTGTGCGAAGTGCTGGTGTGTTTTGTTCGAAGAGCAAACGGTTACCGATTGCAACAATTTGACGCTTGATTTCTAGTAACATTCTTTTAACGTTAATAGATTCCAAAGCACTTTCTGCTTGTTGCAATGTGTTTTGTGAGAAGAACACATAGTTGGCACCGGGGAACTTCACGATTGGGTTAATGTTGGCATCGTAAAGTGTGTTGCGATCATTTTGGTTTATTCTTATTGAAGTAAGAAGTACGAAACCAAGAGAACCACGATCAAATCCTGCTGGAGCAAACCAAGGGAACTTAACACGGTCGTTATAGCTCAATGCTGAAAGAGCAGCAATAGAAGCTGGGAGTTGTACACGGCGAGTGTTAACAGTGTCTTCGATAACGATGTTGGGGAAGTATGCTGCACCACCGTTGTTATCCAATGCACGGTTTATAAACGCATTTGATGTTTTGTTGATGGAGATTGATCGATTTGATTCACCATCAAAGATACGAACATCGTCTTTGTCGTATGGTTGAAGGTCTAGAAGATAAAAACTCAAACCGTAATCTGTGTTTTTCTCTAGTGCGTAGTTTGTGATAAGTGGATCACGTTGACCGGGCGTTGCAAGAATGTTGTTGTTTGCAAGGCTTGGGTTGGTTGCAATATCAAGTGCTGTGCGATAAGCAACAACGTTTTGGTTAGAAGCACCAACGCCAGTATAGTTGGTTGCTGATGGAGCACCGGGAGATACATAGCTTGCATTAGCAAGACCATATACACCACCAGCACCAGCTTCTGTAGATGTTGATTGATCTGTAAAGCGAGCAGCTTGTTTGTCAAAGATGTTTACACCATCCCAGCCACCTTGCATAAAGGTTGTGAATTTAGCGTAGTTAGAGAAGTTGTTAAACTGAACTGCGCTGCTGCTGTTAACCAACGAAGCAAAAGTAATACGGTTGCTGTAGTTTGTTGCAACGTATGTTGTTGGATCGATTGTTGCGTTACGAAGATATGCAGCAGACTTCATAAGTGTTAGAATATCTGTTGAAGCTACCGTTGTCATTGAAGTTTCGTTTAGCGCAACATTTGCAAGGGTGAACTTGTTGTTGTTCAAAAGATCGCTTGCTGAACCAGTTGTAAGCACACCTAGTTTTTCAATGCCAGCAAATTTAGAAAAGTTTGCAACAATTGGGTTAATCGCTGCATTAACGTTAACGTTTAGAACGTCATTGTTGTTTCGTTCTAGTTTAACGCCCCAATACAATCTTCCGTCTACAACTGTTTGAGCACCGGGAGCACCAAACACTGTACCAGAAGCAGTTAGTGGGTTGCGTGTAACTGTAAATCGATATGGAACAGGTGGAACAATTGATCCAGATAGCAAAGCACCATTTGGAACTGTGCTTGAAGATACACCACTTATTCTTGCAAGTGTTGGCAAACCACCTTGATCGCTCAAAGCTACGTTTGTCAAAAGCATTTGGTGACCACGGAAACCGAATGGAAGAGCTAGTTCTGGCACTTCGTCGTTTTCAAGTTGTGAGCTTGGAACCACACGAATAAATCTGCTGCGATTACCGTATTTTCCTTCAACTACAACACCACGGTCTTCTGCTTCAACTTGATCAAAATCAAACTTGGTGCGTTTATCACCAATAACTCTTGCAATATATTGGCTGCTTTTTGGATCAAGTGATAGGTTGTTAAATTGTTCTAGAATTTGTGGTTGTTCGTCGGTGTCATTGAACGCTCTAACAGACAAAGTAAATGAACCATATTTTGATGATGGATTTGTTGATGCCAACAAGTTTGAAATGCTGATTTTATACTTGCTGTTTGCATATTCACCGTCATCACGGCTTTCTACATAAAATAGATCATACTCGATTCCACCAAAAGGTTGTGAAACAAAGTATGGAGTTTTTGGTGCTGTATAACGTGTGTTAAAGTAACCAAATACTTCACTGTATTCAAGACCAAGTGAGTTTGTGTTGGCAGATCCAGAAAGAACCGCAACGGTTGGAACAGTGTTGCTAGCGGAAAGAGTTGCAACTTGTGCATCTACAGCATAATCAAGATAAAGAAGATGTTTTTTTGTTGCAAAGTTTTCTGGGTTTGTGTTTAAGATTTTTCCAACGTATTGATCTGAGTCTGGATCGAATGATGCTGAGAAGATTTGAAGACCTGCAACACCATCATCGGAAGAAAATGAAGAACCAGCAGAGCAAGAAAGAACTAGTTTAAACATTCCTTGCATTGGTCCAGTTGTACCAACTTGTGCTGCTTCGTATGTGCCGCTTCCTCCAAATGCAGCAGTTGGATCATAAACACCACCAGAATCTACTGCACCACTTAAAACAAGAAAGCGTGAATCCGGTGCAGTGAATAGAACAGCACGAACAAGATTTACACTATCATTGTCTGGTGTAAAGCCGCTAACGTTATAGCTGTTGTTGTTGGTAAACATTGGATATCCAAACACTTCGTTGTTTTGTACAAAGTGCTTACCAACCAAGAATTGTACACGGCCTTGCAACGCACCAGAAACGAATACTGTTCCGTTACCGACAACTTGCATACCGGCGTTTGTAACAGTGCCGCTAACTTGTGTTTGTGTTATATCAATTGAACTACTATTGGCACCACAACCAAGAACACGAATGTAGTTAACTGAAGCTAGCTCAGTGCCTTTTGCTTCTAGAAATTTTTGTACACCATATGTACCAACATATTTCGAGTTTACTGGTCCAAACTTGTTTGAAAAATCTGTGTAACTTCCAAGGGTTATTGGCACAAAGGCTGGGCCTTTTTCTGCACCACCAATAATGGTTGCTGGCGTTCCACCAACAGGGATTGTACGTTCGGTTAAGTCGAACTCTCTATCGAAATAATTGGGGGCTTTTAATACTGTTTCTGGCATATTTATCCTCACTTTACAGTTAGTTAAAGTTCTACGGCATAAATAGAGACAAGAAACCGGTTTACCTTAAAGAACCAAAGTCACTTATTATCGATAAAGAAATCATACAACGCTTGTTGGTCTGAAGCGGTATAAACCGTTTCGCCTTGTTTTTGATTGTTTGATACTTCTTTTACATACTTTGTTTGTGTAACGTTTTGGTTGAATGGATCACGATAAACTCTTTGAAAAACAAGCTTGTCTTGTTCTGGTGGAGTTTCTTTTGTTGCTGGGTCTTGTTCAATGTCTGTAAGCACAAACTGGTTTTCTTTGGTGAAATCGTTTTTTGTTTCGTTGTATTGATCTTTGGCTGGTTGAGAGAAAACTTCGCCGGGAGCCACATAAGTTTCAAACGATATGTTGACGTTTGAAAGATAACGCTTGAATGGCACTCTTTGACCGGGAGCGTTTGGAGCAAGTAAATAACCCCGTACTGTGATGTTAAAGCTATACTTGATTAAACGTTCTGCATCTGTTATATCGTCAAAATTGTCTTGAGCATTTAATCCAGCATCAACTGTTGCAGCAAACCAATATCCTTTTTCGGTTTTGAGATAAAAACCTTTGCCGGGAGTTATTTGGCTGGCAAGAAACGTTTCAATCAAATAGTTCATATGTTGGGTATAGTTCGTCCAAAACACAATCTCATACGTTGCCGTGAAAAATTGAGGAAACGGGATTGCAATAATCTCATAAATGTGATCGGCTCTTAAACGTTTTGTTTTATCGTCCAACAACATTCCTTCAACAATAGAAGGGTCTTTTGCATTTTCTCCCTTGCTTTGCCTCAAGGTGTCTGGAGGAGTTGGAGTGTTGTTTAAAAGCAAACGATTAATCAACGATTGATAATCTTTGTCAGATTCATCTAATCTGCGTTTGATTGTTAACTCTCCAACAAAAGTATCTCCAGAGTTTTGTTCTATACCTGTTCTACGCAACGATATCGCTGGTAGCAACAAAACACCGTTACGATCACGAAAAGGCTTTAAACGCTTGGCAAGAGCAAATCTTTCGCCTGTTGCCAAAATAACAAACGGTTTCTTTAAGTTGATTTCTTTTTCATAGCTTGTGTTTATTTGATATGTTTGAAAAGGAATCTCTTTATCAAACAAGCTATGCATTCCGGCATCAACGTCTTCGATTCCACAAGAAGGAATGTAATAAGTTGATGGGTCATTGTTGCGAAGATCGTAGCCCGTTGGTTGTTGATCTTTGCCTTCTAAAAAAGGAACGTTAAAACGTGTGGTCATACCTTATAAGTAGCCAACACTATTCGTCATATAATCCTTTTTTGGGAGGCAACGGATCATTGTTAAAGCTTTGAGTTTCGCCTTCAATAAAATCTCCACCGTCATCAACGTTTGGCTCAACACGACGTTGCCCTGTGCCAAGAGCAATAGGAGCCATATCGTGTCCAAGACGTTCACGCATTTCACGAACATCTCCTGTTGGATCACCATCGTTGGTTATTGGTAAGCCACGTTGTTGTTCGTATACTCTTTCAATGTCATCTGGAGCAAGGCGTGGGTTTGGAATGTTTGGCACATCAATTTGATTAAGTCTTGCAGAACGTGCTGTGATTTTCCATGACACGTTATATTCAGCAAGACCAAAGATGTTTTTACCAGCGTTGGTAAACGTAAGAACCTCGTAAAGAATATCGTCGTAAGAAAAGAAATCTCCCTCGCTTAATATGATACCTTTATCTTGAAGATCTTTATATTGAATCAACACTTCAACCTTGGCTTCAATGTCTGGGCCAAAGTTTGTTGTTTTACTTGAATATTCTGGCATTCCAACAAGAGCGGGAATCATGATTGGGTTTTCGAAAATCTTTTGTAAAGATTCGTTGTATATCTTGTGTACAGAGCTTTTAATGGTTGAAACTGGGAAGTAGTTTATAAACTGCCCTGCAACGTCTTTTATAAACTCTTTCGTCAAGTCGTTTATGAACTGTACTTCTCGTTGACCTATGAATAATCTTGCCATTGTTTATCCTGTTAATATAGAGGGCAGGTTTTACAAACTAGAATATACCGATTGCGTACTTGGGTGGCATTGGTATAAACGCAAGTTGCTTAACTGCATTTTCTGCTTTAGACGCTTCACGTTCAGCGATTTTATCATACGTTAAGTTATCCAAGGTTTCTTTCAAGCTTGTCATAAGCTTTTCTTTGTCTTCTTTGCCTTGAGATATTAGATCGTCACCGTTAAGAGAAAGGTCGGCACCGGGAATAGGCATCGATTTAAACTTGCTTCTGATACGTCCAAGTTGGATAGTGCATAGCGCAAGAGTCATTTGAGCAATCCAGTTTCTGCTCCACATGTTTAACGAATCGTAGTTTAATGGACCGAAAGGTGCGGTAAATGGTCCGTTAACACCATAGATTTTATCTTCTTGATAAGCTCCAGAGCTACCCGATCCAACAGGAGAAAAGCTAGAACCACTATTGACTATGGTGTTAGCTAAAGTTGGAAAAGGTTGTCTGGTGAATCTAACCCGAATCCAAACACGATTGTTATAGCCGGGAACAAGACTGTTTGGTGTTGGGTATATTCTTATACTGCGGCCAGAAATCTTGTAGCTATAATGTGATCTTCTTACTCTTTGAGCAGCTTCTAACATTCCTGCTCTTAATACGTCTTCAAACAATGGAAGAACGTAGAAACGTGTATCTGGAATGTAAGACTCTACAGGAAGACCTGTTGCAACGAAGTTGCTAGCAAGGTTAGAGTTAAACACATATTGTACAGGTGCGTTGTGAAACACTTCAACAACTTGCATAGAACCAACAGAACCACTTGGCTGCAAGTTCCATATAGGTGTTCCATTCTTGTCAACTAAATCAGTATATAAATCGTATTCTTGTTTGGTGTTTTGCATTGTAAGATAACCAAGATAAGTTTGCTCGTCTTGGGCATAACCTACAACACCTGCATATGGAGCTGCAAGAGTTAACAAAAACTCTAAGTTTTGTTGCACGTACATATCTGTAACGTTTATGCTGGGAGTTCCGTTTGCGTCAATGCTTCCTGTTGGTGAACCAAGAAGGTTGGCAAGATTGGATATGTTTTGATATTCAATCATTTTGCCGTTGAATTCACGGGTTGCTTGCTCAAAGTTATCCCAGATTTGACGTTTGGTTAGCTCAACAGATAAAACGTCTTCACCAAGAAACCTTAAGACGAATGTAACCATATTGTCGGCGTCTTGCTGAAACAGTTGATATTTGTCGTAAAAACCAAAGCTTGTTGGTTTTAATGTTGTGTTGAACGTGCTCATACTTATAATTACAAACATGAACGTAAGATTAATTAAGCCCGTAATAAAAGCGATACTTTTAGAAGCTTTAGCAAAAGCAAAAACTCTTTATGTGTTTGACTTCGATCATACCATCGCAAAAACGTATGAAGAAAACATACGTTTGCCAAATGGAAGAATCGATTTACGTGCTTTTTCTAATTTAAGCGACGAAACAAAACCAAACGGTGAAATATTCGATATGTTTGCCGATAAAGTTGCAAGCGATCCTGATACAACGTTTATTCTCACCGCTAGACCTATAGGAGTTAAAAACCCAATGATCGAATGGTTGAAAAGCCAAGGAGTTGATATCGATCCCGCAAAGATCGTATGTCTTGGAGATGGTGCCGCAGGTAAAAAACGAGATTGGATCAAAGAAAAAATTTTGAAAACCAAAGCAAAAAAAGTTATGTTTTGGGATGATAGAGAAAGAAATACAAAAGCAGTTGACAGCTTAAACGATAAAGAAAAGCATCCAGAATTGGAAGGCGTTAAAGTCAAAACAACAACGGTGGTAAAGTCATGAACAAAAACTTAAAACAAATCATTAAAGCGGTTATCTTAGAAGTTCATGAAGAAGAGTTTTTAAAACTTGGAGTGCCTTCTGAAAAAACTGGATTGAAAACTCTTCGTGTGTTTGATTTCGATGACACTCTTGCTAAAACCAATTCAAAAGTTGGTGTAACTGAATTCGATAAAGAAACTGGCAGGCAAATCAAATCAGAATATATGATTACTCCCGCCGAATATGCAACGTTTAAAGTAGATGTAGCAGAAAAGAATCCTGACATTGAATACGCATACGATTATCGTGAATTCGCAGAAGTTAAAGATCCAAAAATAATTGATTGGACTTTTGAAGTTTTAAACAAGATTGTTCGAAAGTTAAGAGCTAGCGAAAACATTCCCGCCGTTATTCTAACAGCAAGAGGTCATGGCGCAAACAAAAACATTCGTGAGTTCTTAAGAGAAATGGATATCAACATTCCTGTTAAAACCCTTAATGGCTCTGCTCCAGAACTAAAAAGCGAATGGATCAAACAAACAATGCTTGATCGCAACATTCCTCATATTGAGTTCTTTGACGATAGCAGACTTAATGTTGCTGCTGTTAAACAACTAAACGATGATTTAGAGCTGTTGGCAAAGTTTAAACAAGACCTAAAAGTTCGTTCTCGTCTTGTGCAAGCAGAATGAAAAAAACTCTTGATGGAAACATCAAGAGTTTATAAAAACAAGCTGCATACTTGGAAAAAAGTATCAGCGACGGGATGAGCGACCTTTGCGGTAACCGGCACGATAAGCTGCTGCTACTGCTTCTTTTAAAGATTCGGAATAACCAGAAAGTTCAATGCTTGATGGGCCTTCGCCACGTTCTTCTCTACTTTTGTAGGTATATTCTTGATCACGTTGTCTGCGGCGTTGATCTTCGTAGCTTTCTTTTTCGCCTGAATCCCATGAGTCGCCGTGACGATTTCCACCTTCACCGCCTCTTGAATAGCTTCCAAATTGTTCATCCATAGCTTCTTCAGAAGCTTCACGAATTAATGCTTTTAGTTGCTTAACTGTAATTCTCATAACAATATCTCCAATCAGCGACGGGTGGCACGGCCACGACGATAACCTGCACGGAAAGCTTTGGCAACTGCTTCTTGAAGGGCTTCTTCCATGCCAGCACCTTCGTCTTTGCCATGATCCATAGCTTCGTCCATATCTTTACCTTCGTCTTCTTGCTTCTTCATTTCGTCCATAGCTTCTTCTGTAGCTTCACGGATCAATGCTTTTAGTTGTCTAACTGTAACTCTCATGATAAAACTCCTTTGGCAGATATAATAGCCATACTTAATTATTCACGCTTTTTCTTTTTGTTTTTTTAAACCCATATTTTTCATGATCTTGGTGGCCGTACCATATATTGCTGCTTCGTTGTCACCATAACGGGGTTTAAGTTCTTTTTTGATAATCTTTTCTACTTCTGCTGGGAAGTGTATTTTGCCCTTACGTTTCTTTTTACGTTTTTCTAAAAGAACTTCTTGAATAATCAAACTTATAAGTTCTTCTAAGATTACTTCCTTCATACTGGTTATCCTCCACTATGAAGTAAATAGTAGCACAATTTCAGAGATGTTATTTTGTACAAGAGATATATTAGGCAAAGCTTCACGAAGTTTTACACGATTGCCTTCGGCAAGATATGTGCGTGTATCTGTTCCAGAAATACGCTTTACACCTTTGCCAGCTTTCACAGGAGAAAGAATCTCAACACGAATCTTGTTGTTTTTCACAAGAATCGGAAAGTTCTTTTTCAATGCTTCGGGACGATACCTGTCTTTAGCATCCTCAACACCAGCAAACAAATATACTTCGTTATTCCTATCCAACGTTTCAATCATTGAATACATCTCACCTACAGGTGATCCGTTAATGTAATGAAAAACAACGTTAGGCAACGTAGGAGCAACATACTTCTCAACATATTGCTTGCACGCCAATCCACTTAGCTCTCCTCGATTTTTTACACTCATAAGCACATGAAGTTCATCCACACACTCACACATAGAAACAATTGATTGATAATGCCCACGATGAAGTGGCTTAAAACTACCGGGAAAAAATCCAATCTTATTCATATTTCTACAATATCAAACAAAAAAGAATAAGTCAAAGAATATCTTTAGAAATATATTTGAGTTTGTTACACTGGGGCAAAGGCAGGAAAAGTAAATGGGTGGAGCAGCAGGACATATGAAGCATCCGTTTGACATTGTTGCAAACGGAAACGAACTACATAACTTGTTCATGCGTGCGTATACGCATATCAATAACAACAACAACGCTTGTGTTAAAATCGATGGATTGAATATTAGCGTAAAGCTCGTAAACGGCTCTACAAGGCACGGAAAGCAGTTTGCCATAGATCGGGGTAGCGCAAAAGAACTTGACGTTCTAGGCGTCACCAAAAACGATCTCAAGGCACGATTTGGCGAACATCATGGTATGATGACCAAAGGTGGTGTTGTGCTTGATATCTTGAACCAAGCTATTCCTAATATCAAAAACGAACTTAAGTTGCTTGGTATGTGGGATAACAATAATCTTGTTTTGAATATGGAATATGTTGAAGGCAAAAGCAACGTTCAAGATTACGGTTGCAACTTTTTGGCTGTACATGGTTTGTTGGGTATGAAGTTTGTTACTAACAAGCGTAGAGCAAGTTATGAAGTTGACTATGCGGCTGTTACCATGCGATCATTGATTGATAAGCTTAACACTGTTTCAAGCAACTTTGGTTTCAAGGTAGTTGGTTCCATTGGTGTTGAAAACGTTAACAAGCCTAACTTTGATGTTGAGCTTAACAAGCATTATACCGTTTGTTACAACAAGAACAACAAGGTAACAAAGACTTTGCGTGATTGGTTGTATGGTGTAACATATGTTCCACACAACGTTAAGATCAATCTCAAGAATGGTAGAAAAGTTGATGCTTTGAGCAAAGAAGTTTTTGTAAGCATCCTTGAAGGCATTAACTTGCATGAATATATGCAAGATGATTGTACTGATGCTGTTAATGGTTTTGTTTGTTATCTTGCCACAATGAAGCTTGGTGAAGCATTTCTACAATCTTATACTTCTGAACTTGGAAACGTTAGCGAGCAAGAAGGTTTGGTTGTAAGAAATATGTTCAACGAACCGTTTAAGATTACTGGAAGCTTTATCCTACGAGGTATGAATAGCTGTTTCCAGAAGTAAACAACATAACACCATATATATAAACTACTCACAAGGAGAATATCTTATGAAAGCTGTATTAAATGGTGAATATTCTGGGTCTGGTGGAAAACAACATATTTCTATCAAAGGTGATTTAAGCGTTGAAGGATTGAATGTAGAAGCTTTGCTAGGTAGAATTGCACAACTTGAAGCTCACGTTGTAAAGCTTGAAGAAATTGTTTCAAGACTTCAAGAGCAAAGCATTCGTTCTTCTACAAAAGAACTAGCTAAAGCTTTGGAAGAAGTAAAAGTCGAAGAAGCCGTTTCTGAACCAGTTGTAGCTCCAGTACAAGAAGAAGTTAAGCCAGTAGCTTCAACCAGCAAAAAGAAATCAGCATAATTGCAATTATTTATTCATTGGGATGCCTTGGGGACATTTCTCCAAGGCATCTTGCTTTTTAGTTAAAGCATTTAACGCATCTTGCACAACGTTTGGATTTTCTTTTTTCCAACTACCAAGATGACCAACGTTTAAATGACATTGATATTCTTTGTTTTCACAAAGAGTTATAAGGTTTGAATTCTCTAATTCAAGTTCTGGATAAAGATGAAATGGTTTGATGTGATGAACTTGAAGTTGTTGTTCACAACCACAAGCCGCACACACTGGAAACGATTTTAAATGCCTTTTGCGGACAGTTTCCCAACGAGGTGAACGTAGCTTTAATGGTTTACCTTTAACAGCCTCTGTTAAGGCTTTAAACAGTCTTTTAATCATCTGGATATAACTCCAGATGTAAATAGTATAAAAGCAGAAAGGCTGCCTTTTTAGGGGCAGCCTTTCCTAACCTTTTATAAGGTCTTTTGTGTCTATCAGATGATGGACATATCGAGGCAGGTCACGGTGGCGTAGAAGTCTGCACGAACCATCTTCTTCCCGTAGCGGGTCATGATGCCCTTACGTGGGGTGAAGTCCTCTTGTCCGTAGATTACGGGGGTGAGGATAAGTGGAACGTATGGAGCGTAGATATAGCCGCTTTCAAGGAAGCTTGAACCCTTAAGACCGATAAGGATCTTGTTTACTGGGAAGTATGGGTCAACGAATACTGAGTAGCGACCGTTTACTGTACCGACTGCTTCTGCACCAATGCTCATGTTGTCACGAACTTGGCCGTCTGAGTCGATTTTGTAGTTGGCACGGTAAGCAAC
>Ga0214923_10006388_pt1 | contig 13277 bp, 7 predicted proteins | sample LL1510_MetaG_FD_177993 | JGI IMG/M metagenome (GOLD analysis project Ga0214923, IMG submission 177993) | Freshwater microbial communities from Lake Lanier, Atlanta, Georgia, United States - LL-1510 | ecosystem: Environmental > Aquatic > Freshwater > Lake | place: USA: Georgia | collected 2015-10-15
TTTTAAATACCTTAAACGGAAATAATGCCTTTCTTGCAAAATTTGATCCGACTGCCATATATGTTACCACCCAGACTTCTACGGTTTGTAAATATACAGTAGTAACATTTTCGGCGCTTAAAACTTCTGCTTCAACCTATTCATGGAATTCAGGTCAAAATACAAACTCAATTACTACCGCTAAACCCACTAATTATTATGTTAAATATAGTAGCGCTCTTGGATGTGCTTTTGTTGATACCTTTAATTTGTTAAACTATACAATTCCTGGTCAATCCTATATTACTCAAAATGGACTATTTTGCCAAACAGGTGTATATGTTGGTTTACAATTAAATACGAATCTTTCAGTGTTAAATTATCGTTGGTATAATAGTGGCGGTTCATTGATCTCAACAAGCAATAGCATTTCGGTTAATCAAGAAGACAAATACAAATGTGTTGTAACTGTGAATCCCAATTCTTGTAAGGATACAGCAATCTATAAATTGGTTGTGTCGCCAATTGAAACGAATATTCCCAAAGCAGTAAACGTGATATGTGGTGAAAGTTATATTATGCCTACGCAGTCGAATTATAATTCAGGTTTAAATTATTCTTGGACACCATCAACGGGAATAAATGGCTATACGTCGGTTAAACAACCTTTGTTTACTCCGAAACAAAATACAAAATATATATTAACAACTAGTTATTACGGTCAATGTATTCAAAAAGACACAGTTGACTTTGTGATATCAAATGCTCCTGCTCCCCAAATTAAATTTACAGAGAGCAAAACACAGTGTTATGGTTCGAACTTCTTTCAGTTTAGTTCAATGATAACACCTAAATCAAATTTAGATATCAGATATCATAAACTAAATCCCGTTTCAGTTTATCCTGCTCTTCCAGATATTGATGATACTGTAACCATTTATTATAATGCCAAAGCTGGAAATGCCAAGTTAGCCGGAAGCTCAGCTGTTTATATTTATACGGGATTAATTACAAATAAGAGTTCAAACCTATTCGATTGGAAACATGTTGTTGGAAATACAACGGGGGCTTTATCGTATTGTAAAATGAAATCATTGGGCAATGATAACTGGTCAATAACATTGCCGATAAAGAGTTTTTACGGCAAAAACGATCCTGTTTTGGCTAATGAAAATGGATTGCAAATGGCTTTTATTTTTCATAATTCTACAGGAACTAAAATTGGAAATGGCACATTTGATGAAGATATTTATTATCCGATGTACAATCCAAATTTAATGTATAATACCAATGACCAGTTAAAATTAGTGAAGCCTAATGTAAATGAATCACAAGAAATATTTGCCGATATAAATGAAAAGGTACCTCTTTGTTTTTCAACTGGAATGAAAATGGATAAACTTATTCTCTACATTGATGGTGTAAATGTACGCGAATTAAATAATACAGATACTCTGACATATTATCTTTCAAGCACATACGCTAGAACAATGTCAATTCGTATATATGCATTAAATAATAGTTATGGAAATGCTTGGCAAAGGTATTATACTTTATACACGCTGAATCCTAGTTCTGGTATTTCATATAAATGGGATTTTGGCGATACTAAAAATGCATATTATGCAGGTCCAATTAATCAATATTATGGAAAATCTGGCAATTTCACTGTCAAATTAGATGTTAACGATGGCGCTTGTTCTTACGATCAGGCAACAACAAATGTTGTAATTCTTCCAAAAATTTCCCCAAGTATGATTCTTCCATCTAACCCATATTGCCTAAAGGAAGAATTCAAACCAGATGCATCATCTTCTTCAATACAAGGCGGAATTACTGGTGTTACATATAATATTAATTATTTGTGGAAATTTGGTGATGGATCTCAAAGCACATCCTCAAAACCGATTAAATTATATTCAAAACCGGCTACTTATAAAATAGTATTAAGAACATCGGGTAGCCAACTTTGCGAGGATTCTGCAATTGCTTATGTGCAAATTAATGATCAACCCAATTTAACTGTAACTTGTAATAATGCAAAATACTATAGTTGTCTTAATGGCACTGAAATTACAGCAAGTCCTGGATATGATATTTATTCATGGAGTACCGGTGAAACAGGACGGGTAATTACGAGAACTGATCCTGGTATTAGCGATTTAACTGCTTATACAAATGCAGGTTGCACTGCCAAACAAAGGATTGAATTATTTCCTCATCCTGATTTAACTTTCACTTCAGATAATAATTTTACATATTGCAATGAATTAACCCCTGTTACTATTTCTGCTCAACTTGGATATAAATCGTATACTTGGAATACAGGTCAAACAGGGTCGGAAATTCAAGTAAATTCTCCGGGATTTTATTCAGTATCTGCTCTTGATGATAACTGTTTGTTTAGTAGTACAACAAAAATTGAAGATGGGTCTAAAATCAGCGCCGATTTTGGGTTTGAAATTTTGTCTTCCTATAAATGTAAATTTATCCCTAAAAGCAATCAAGCCAAATTTGCCGCTTGGAATTTTGGCGATGGAGGTGTAAGTATTGATATGAATCCTGTCCATGACTTTCAAGGTAACGGAAAATATAATGTTTGCTTGAATTTGATGAATACTTGTAGGCTAAGAAGTAATTTATGCAAAACACTTACGTTTCCAATGCTTGTGGGTGCAGAAAATATTGAAAATGGACATTTTTTGCTTTTTCCAAATCCGGGTACAGGAAAATATCGGTTAATAATACCACGGCATACTGGCTTTATTAAATATCAAATAACAGATTTAAAAGGTAAGCTTGTGCAATGTTCTGATAAATTTGACGTTCAAAATTATTTACAATTAAATGCGTCCTCTGGTATTTATTTGTTAACCATAGAAATGGATGGAATGAGATCAACGCAGAAAATTGATCATATAAACAATTAAACGATGAAAAGAATAATATTATTGCTTTTAATTATTGGTTTTAAAGAATCAATTTTTGGGCAAATGACATCCAATTCGAATACAAATACATCAGCTGGATTGAGGATAAAACACTCGTCTTTTGAAATTATTCAAAAGCACAATTATAAAGGAACGCAAGAAATTAATCGCATTGAATTGAATTATCGTGATTTAAATTTTGGTTTTTTTCTAGAAATTCAGCCAGCAGGATTTAATTATGTATCTTGTTCAAGCATAGAGAATTTGTCAAATGATAATTTTCAGAGCTATTATCCAAATTCTGGATATTCCAAAATTGGATTTGTTGGTGCTTCATCAACTGGTCATTTCAATGCCAGCGCAAATTTTCAAACAATTTATTTAGGAAGAGGAAATAAAATTTTTCCATTTGGATTTTATGGTGAAATAAAAAATTATTTCTTAACAGGTATAAATTCAGTTTCTGTAACAGATAAAATTAGCAGTCTTTATCAATCAAATAACAACTATGATTATAAAGAATACGAAAAAGTTATCACAACAAATTTTCAAAAATATTCTGCTACGTTAACTACTAAAAAAATTGGTGCCCATTTTGGTATTTATAATTACATGAATCGCTTTAGATTAAGTGGACATTTATCTCTAAATAATATTCTTCATTCAATAGATAAAACAGAAAATAGCAATGTTTTTAATTCGAATGTAAATTCATTTTGGGTATTGTCACCGGGTGTTCAAATTGATAAGGGTAATTTCTCATCTTATGCCCAAGTAAATTTAGGTTCATTGATGTTTTTCCAAGATAATACAATAGAAAATTCAATGTCAAGTAGTAATTCCCTGTATTTCAAATTTGTATATTCAATTCCACTAGGCGACAGAATAAGGATAGGGGTGCAATCAGAGAATTTCATTGAATGGTATAAAGCAAAAGAATCCCTGTTAAGTATTTATCAAAGAAATATTGCTCAAGACGATATTACACAATCATTTTCTATTTTTGGAATTCAGGGATATGCAAAATTGCAATTTTGAGATTCTTTTAAACTATCAAAACATAACGATTGTCGATGTTTTTAATCTTTCTGTGTGAAATTTTTGCGCCGATTTCATTTCATACTTAAATTGCATGTCTAATTTTATGAAAAAAGCAATATTAGGGCTCATGGGAGCCACAATTTTGACTGCATTTGTATCTAATTCAGAATATAAAGCGTTGGAATTAAGTTACATGGATACAGCGGTTTCGCCAGCTGATGACTTTTACAATTATGTAAATGGAAAATGGATGAAGCAAACAGTAATACCAAACGACAGAAGTCGTTGGGGTTCGTTTGATGAACTTGGCAAACGCGCTGATAGCATGAGTCTTGCTGTTTTAGAAGAAGCAATTAAATCTAACAAATATGCAGCAAAAACCGATCAAGGCAAAGCTGTGATGTTGTTTGAGTCTGTTTTGGATATTGAAAATAGAAACATGCAAGGAATTGCTCCTATTAAACCTTATTTGAATGAGATTAATGCACTTAAAGATTTAAATGCATTAAGAAAGTATATTGTAAAATATGCACCTGCCGGAGAAAATACGATGTTTGATTTGGGTATTGACGCAGATGCAAAAAATAGCAACCGCAATGTTGTGAGTATTGGAATTACCGGACTGGGTTTACCCGACCGTGATTACTACTTGAAAACTGATGAAAAATCTGTTGGTATTCAAGAAAAATATAGAAAGTTCATTGAAGATGTGTTCGTGAAATTTGGTACAGATGCTACCACTGCGAAAGCAAATGCCATTGCCATTTTTAATTTTGAAAAATCTTTGGCAGAGCCAATGCTTACGCGTGAACAACGCCGTGATCCAGTTGCACAATACAATCCAACATCTACCAAAGATTTGGCTAAAGTATTAAATGCATTTGATTTGAATGGAACTTTAAAAGCTTATAAAATCAAACCGGATACCATTATTGTGGGTCAACCAAAATTCCTCGCTGCAATGAACGAATTGGTGAAATCTACAGATTTCAAAACTGTTCGTGCTTTCTTTACTTGGTCTACCATGCGTGGTGGATTGGGATTGTTGAGTGAAGATTTAGAAAAACTTTCTTTTTCTTTTTATGGACAAACTTTACGCGGTGTACCTGTTCAAAAGCCTTTGAAAGAGCGTGCATTGGGTGTGGTTAATGGCATTGCTGGTGAAGCTTTGGGTAAATTGTATGTAGACAAATATTTTCCGAATGAAGCCAAAGTTGTTGCAAAGCAAATGGTTGACGATATTATTCAAGCGTATCGTGGTAGAATCAAGAACCTAGATTGGATGAGCGATGCAACCAAGAAAAAAGCATTGTTGAAACTTGATAAATTAATGATCAAAATTGGTTTTCCAGACAAATGGAAAGATTATGCCAAATTGGAAATCAAAAACTATAAAATGGGTGGAAGCTATTATCAAAATATGATCAACGCTTCTAAATTTATGATTGCGAAAAACATGGAGCGTTATGGCAAACCAGTTGACAAGTCTGAATGGTATATGTCGCCACAAACCGTGAATGCATATTACAATCCTTCTTTCAACGAAATCGTTTTTCCTGCTGCAATTTTGCAACCTCCTTTCTTTGACTTTAGAAACGATCCTGCTGTAAACTATGGTGGTATTGGTGCTGTTATTGGACATGAAATTTCTCATGGATTTGACGACCAAGGTGCGCAATTTGATGAAAATGGAAATTTGGTAAATTGGTGGACAGAAGCCGATGCAAAAGCATTCAAAGAAAGAGGCAATAAATTGATTGAACAGTTCAATGGTTTTGAAGCACTTCCTGGCAAATTTGTGAATGGTGAATTTACCCAAGGTGAAAACATTGGCGATTTGGGTGGTGTTGCTTCGGCTTACGATGGTTTACACTTGCACCTTGCAAATATTAAAATTGGTTTGGTTGATGGTTATACCCAAGACCAACGCTTCTTCCTTTCATGGGCTACCATTTGGCGCTCTAAAGTGAGAGATGCCGAATTGGCAATGCGTTTAATGACAGATCCTCATTCACCAGGTTATTTCAGAGCCATTGGCCCATTGCAAAACCACGAAGGATTTTACCGTGCGTTTAACGTGAAGCCCGGCAACAAAATGTATAGGGCTGAAGCGGACCGTGTGAAAATTTGGTAATACTTTGATACCACGTTTGGTATTAGCAAAGCGTCTAACCATAAAATCAATTGATTGAATTATGGTTAGACGCTTTTTTTTATGTGTTGTAGTTTTATTATTTTTTCAAACTACGAGTTTTGGTCAAGCATCTTATGTTAGGCCCAATGCTTCAGCGTATAATCCCAATAACGACCGTTATTACATAACAAATTATTTGGGTAAATCGGTTGTGAAAACCGATAGATCTGGCAATAAATCTTATTTTATTCAAAATTTGGATGCTCCCAATAACATATTGTTTGGGAAATTTCCATTTGGCGAGGCATTTATTGTGTTGGATTCTAATCAGGGTAAGGTATTTGATACCTCAGGTAGTTTAATTGCATCGGTGGCTATTGCAAATGCGAAAAAGCTCACTGATTTGGTGTACGACGATAGCCTTAAGGCAATATTTACAACCGATGTTGAACGCGGCGTTATTTATAAAACGACATTTGGGGCTGCCCCTAATTTTACCCCTTCAACTTATATCTGGGTAAGCGGAATATCTCGTCCCTCAAATTTGATTTTACAAAAGAAGAAAAATAGAATTTTATTGGTTCAAGATACGGCCTTCAGTGATTTATTGGCCATTGACTTAAACTCTGTATCAGTAAGCATTTTGCGCAGTACTGGCTTGAGTAATTTGTCGGGGTTGGCCGAAGATGCGGAAGGCAATATTTACATCAGCAGCCAGTACGAAAAGAATATTTACCAATGGAATAAGTATTTAACAGGAAGTCCCAAACGGGTAGTGGGGGAGCCAAAGCCAGGAGATATTTTTGTGAATGCTGCAAAAGATGAATGGGTGTATTGTTGCATTATTTGCGGAAATGTGTACATTGCCAAATTACATACTTTTGGTCCTGCCATTGAAATGTATGCTTGTGCCGGAGATTCGGTTGACGTTTATAAAAACACTTTAATTAAATGTTTGGGGACATTCAATGTGGGTAATGAGTTTGTGTTAGAAATCAGTTCGCCTTCTGGTAATTTTGATTCTTCAACCGTTCTGGCGAGTATAACAGATACATTACAGTCGTTCTATCAGCGCATAAAAATCCCATCATCTATTCAGGGTGGGAATGGTTATAAATTCAGGTACCGAACCACAAATCCTGCAATCAATGGGTTTGCGGAAGTTGCTAAAATTGGTGCGCCCAATGATCAACAATTCGATTTTGATAGTATGCCGTTTTGTGGTCATGATAAGGAATATTTGGTGCCCAAAGATTCCATGAATGTGTCGTTGTATTGGAATCCATTAACAAAAAATGATTCTGTTGTAAGAAAATACCAAGTGTCTAAAAAAGGGGAGTGGGTGGTTTTGAATACGAAAAATGTGGGAGGCTGTGTATCTGCCGATAGTGTTTATACCTATCCGCTTTTTGAGGGACGTCCACATTTGCAATTAAAATCCGACAGTATTTTGTTTTGTAACAATTTACCTAAAAATGCCAGGTACTTCTTGTGGCTTAAAAATGGGGTGTACTTGAAAGATACTGCGCATGAATTGATTATTCGCGATAGTGGATACTATCAATTAATTTTTACTGCCAAAGCCCAAAATGATTGTGATTATGTTTCTGATTCGCTATATACGAAGTATGTCCCTAGAGTGAATACACGCATTTGGAATTTAAATCAAACCAAAATCCAGGTATTCCCAAATCCTGCAACTGATAAAGTGAATATCTGTTCTCACATAAACTTAACAAACGTAAAGGTTTTTAACTTATTTGGTGGAATTGTGAATGACATGGTTTGTAATGACATCCAATTTCAGTTAGATGTAAGAGATCTGCCTGTAGGAATGTATGTTATTGAAGGATTAGACGAATCAGGGAAACGATCTCGGGTTCAATTTCAAAAGGTCGACTAATTAACCAATTAAAAGTTGTTAATTCGTATTCAATGAAAGCTAAGTTTTCGATTTCGGATTTGTTAACTGACAGCAAGTTGGCTGTTTCCCGTTTTATTATTCCAATATTATTGTCAATGTTGGGTGCTGGTATTGCAATTTATTCTTTCAATGGGAAAGAACTTTCAGATACCATAATAAGCCTGCTTATTACAGTGGGATTGGGTATTTCATTGTTTTTTGCAGTTGCCATATTTTTTGAAAATCGTATTTTATCAATTTGGATTAAATTAGGGGCACATTTAATTGCGGCCATTGTTCTGGTATGTATTTTCTTTCAACTGCGAGAAATGCAACTGTTCGGATTGGAAAATGCCCCATTATTGATAGTTAGATATGCCATTATCTTTCATTTACTCGTATCATTTTTGCCATTTTTAGGAAATAAACTGAACATAGGATTTTGGCATTATAACCGAATTCTATTTACCCGAATATTATTAACCGCTATTTTTATTGCCACTGTTTATTTGGGATTAGCTGCTGCATTGGGCGCAATTTCTCAATTGTTTGGAATTAAGATAGTACCGGATGTGTTTTTTGATTTATGGGCAATTTGTTTCGGACCGGTAAGTGTTATTTTCTTTTGCGCAGGGGTGCCAAAAGATTTAAAAGAGCTAGAAACCACCGATGAATATTCAAACATATTAAGAATTTTTGTTCAGTTTGTATTAATCCCTTTGGTATTAATCTACCTGATAATTATGTATGCATACTTTGGAAAAATTGTAATTGAAGCAAATTTACCAAAGGGCTTTTTAACGTATTTTATTCATGCAATGTTGGTTTTGGGACTTTATGCCTATTTGCTGATTTACCCATTTCAATATGTATCAAATTCAAAATTAATTCGCTTGTATACCAAGTTTTTCTTTTTCGTTTTAATACCAGTTATTACTATGCAATTGGTGGGGATTATTACCCGAATTAATCAATATGGATTTACCGAAGAACGTTACTTGGTTTTAGCTACTGCCTTGTGTGTTGTGAGCATGATTGTATATTTTGTATTTTTAGGAAAAAAGAATTTAATTTTTATTCCTGTGGTTATTTTTGTTTTTACCCTTATTTCATTAGTTGGTCCATTAAGTGCAACCAATATTACTAAATGGAGTAGAAAAAATCGCATTGAAATGATGGTTACTGAACTGAAAATGTTTGATGGTAAAACGATGAAACCCTTCAAGGAATTATCAGACAAAGACACTATAAATATTCGAAAATCAGAAGACTTATACGATGAAATTTATTACATGGTGGACGAATACGACATTACAGGTTTCGAACCATATTTGAAAATAAAATCTCGTCAACAGATAAATAATGAACAGCTTTTAGATTCACAAATGGCAGTTGTCAGATCTGAACGAATATCTTCTTATGAAATTAAATCCATTCAAAAAGAAGAATTTTACAAAATAATGGGGCAATTGAATTTAAAGTCAAGTTTGGAAGGTGATTTGGCAGATAATGCTACAGCTATGGCTGCAGCAGAAGAAACTAGAGAAATTTTATTTAGGTTAGATTGTAAATTGCCATTTGCAATTACTGAAATGACAGATATACAAAAAGATGGTTTTTCCTCAACTTACTCAAGTTCAACTTCTAAAGAAAACAAAGAGTTAGTCATTATCAAAAAGGGCATAAAATATAGATTTGATATGGGTTCTCTTTTGAATTTACAGTCTACTTATGCTGAAATTTCTAAAACTATGAAAGATTTAGAACCTAAATCTCATGCCGTGTTGGTAATGAAGAAATTGATATATTCTGTTAATAGGAAGGAAATTGTTGAAGTGGAAGGCATTTTGTGTGAGTAATCACCCCTTCGCTTTCACCCAAAGTGCTTCCATTTCGTCGAGGGTCATTTCTTTTAAACCTTTGCCAATTTTTTCGGCTTCGTTTTCCATGAATTGAAAACGGTCTTTAAACTTCTTATTGGTGCGTTCTAAGGCATCGTCGGGATTGATGCCACTCAGTCTGGCATAATTTACCAACGCAAATAGATAATCGCCAAATTCGGCCTCTTTATCCTCTTTTGTGGTGGCTTCTTGGTATTCCTGCCATTCCTCAGTTACCTTTTCATATGCTTTTTCAGCTTCATCCCAGTCAAACCCAACTTGTGATGCTTTTTCTTGCATGCGGTAAGCTTTTACCAAACCGTTTAATCCTTTCGGAACACCATCTAAAATGCCATTCTTCTTATTGCCTTTTTCTTGAAGTTTGATTTGTTCCCAATTTTGAAGGACTTCTTCCGCGCCGTCTACTTTTACCTCTCCATAAATATGGGGATGACGACGGATCAGTTTTTCTATGAGGGATTTACAAACCTCTCCAACATCGAATTGGTCTTTTTCATTGGCAATTTTGCTATAGAATACAATGTGGAGTAGAATGTCGCCAAGTTCTTTTTTGATTTCCTCAGGATTGTTTTCAATGATCGCTTCAGACAACTCATACGTTTCTTCAATGGTTAAGGTACGAATGGTTTCCATGGTTTGTTTTTGATCCCAAGGACATTTTTCCCTCAAATCATCCATTACATCCAATAATTTTGAAAACTGTTCAAGTATTTCTGCGCGATTCATACCGCAAAAATAGGCAATCCAAAGACTAAATGAACGAAGGGTTTACTTCTTTAAGCGTTGAAATTCATTTCAAGTACTAAATCCATGATGGCTAAGTTTGCCATGGCTTCAACAATGGGTACCGCCCTAGGCAAAACGCATGGGTCATGCCGGCCAGCGGCAGTCAATGTACTTTCATTCAAACTTGCGTTGAGCGTTTGTTGTTCTTTTGAAATGGTAGACGTGGGTTTGAATGCAACTTCCATATAAATGGGTTCACCGGTTGCCATTCCCCCAATAATACCCCCAGCATGATTGGTAGATGTTCCAATTTTATTGCCACTCATTTTCCAAGAATCGTTGTTCTCTGATCCTTTTAAATTGGCAACGTGAAATCCTTCACCAAATGAAATGCCTTTCACCGCATTGATATTCAAGATATATTGACCCAAAATTGCTTGGAGTTTTCCGAATATAGGTTCACCCAAGCCAATAGGGCAATTTTCAATTGTACATGCAATAATGCCACCCAAACTGTCGCCCTCAGCTTTTGCCTTTTCGATGGCTTCAATCATTTGTTGAGAAGCGGTGTTGTCGGGACAACGCACCAGGCTTTCTTCAATTTTTGATTTTGAAGGAGTCTGATTTGTTTTTAGCAATTCAATGGTATGAATTTGCTTTACCCAAGCCGTAATTATAATTGGTAATTTATTTTGAGTTGGATTTTCAAGAAATTGTTTTGCCAAAGAACCTGCTGCAACCCAACCTGCGGTAATTCGGGCACTGCTTCTACCACCGCCGCGATGATCGCGAACGCCATATTTGGTTTGGTAGAGTAAATCAGCATGACCAGGTCTGTAAATGTCCTTTAAATGGTCATAATCAGCTGGCTTGATATCGTTATTGGCAATCAGGAATGTAATGGGAGAACCGATAGTTTGTCCCTCAAAAACACCCGACAAAATTTGTACCTCATCGGCTTCATTGCGCGAAGTGGTTACATTGCTTTGACCAGGCCTTCTGCGCTGCATATCAAGTTGCAGTTTTTGCAAATCAATTTTAAAACCGGCAGGAAATCCATCGAGCACTGAACCCACAAATGCACCGTGGCTTTCGCCAAAGCTTGTGAGAATGAGGTTTTTACCAATGCTATTTCTTGCCATGAGGTTATTGGAATTCAAAGTTACACTTTTGTAGTTCAACCCAAAAGTTTGGGAACGATTTTTCTACGCATTCAATGTCGTCAAAAACTAATTCGTATTGTACCGCAAGCGGGGCAAAGGCCATTGCCATGCGGTGGTCTGAATGGGTAGTTATCAATTTAGGGATGCCATTAACCGATTGTTCTTGCCTTTTCTGCAAATAAAAAATATCTATATTTTCTGTGTTTTGCAAAAGTGAATATCCAAACTGAGCCAAATTTTCATTTAACGCATCAATGCGGTTGCATTCTTTGTATTTGAGGTTTTCAATTCCGGAAATCGTTCCTTCTAATTGAAGTGCCGCCGCGGCAACAATTAATGTAGGAGCCAAGTCTGGTACCCCAGATAAATCCCAATTAGTATTATTTACCAAATGACCCGTAAACGAAAGTAAACATCCGTTTTCATTAAAGGTGGTTTGAACGCCTAAATCATTAAAAAAATGAGCACAGAGCATATCGCCTTGGCAAGAGTCTTTCTTTAAATTTGGCAATGTAATGTCCAACTTCGACAAAGCGCACACAGCATAAAAGTAACTGGCTGCACTCCAATCGCTTTCAATGATCATGTTTTGCGCAGTTGGTTTTTGATCGCCAATTATAATTTGTTGATTTACTTCGTCAATTTGGCAATTTATTCCAAAATCATTTAACACCGTTTTTGTCATTTCGATGTAGCCCGATGAATGCGCAATGCCTTCCATTTGAATGGTTTTGATACCGGGATAAATTGGGGCAATTAACATGAGGGCTGAAACGTACTGACTACTTTGGGTTCTATTTATTGTGTTTTTAGGGAAACTCCAAAGTCCTTTGGTAATGGTAATTGGGAAATATCCCGATTTTTTCGTATATTCATACTTGGCCCCACCTGATTCCAGAACGTCAATGAGGGGTTGCATACTTCTGTTTTCTAAGCTCTCATTTCCGGTGAGCGCGGTAATGATTCCAAGTGCTGAAAAATAGGCAAGAATGAGTCGGGCAGGAGTACCCGCATCCATGAAATCAAAGGATTCATTTTCCAATTGATTGGAAGCATGGTTGTTCAAATGAACAACTTCAGATTCGGTTAATTGGTAGTGGGCCCAAGAATAGAAATCTGAATTTTCTTCAATCACTTTTTTAAGTGAGTCAAGTTTAATAAGGACATTCTTTAACACTTGTGTATCTCTGGAATCGGACAAATTATGAATTTGATCAAAATTCATTTGGGCTTGGTGGGCCAAAATGAGCGCTCGGTTGCTTTGGCTTTTGGAGCCAGGCAATGAAATTTGAATGGTTGTTGAAGGTTTTGGTATGTATTTCAACAATGAGCCCATTTTAGATCCAGTTTTGTAAAACTTCAATTACCAATTCGCGTTCAACAACGGTGTTGAAAGAAACCTTTCCAATGTTTTCAGGCAATGAAAATAACCATTGATTGTTTTCATTCTTTTTATCGCCATCTATCAAACTGCAAATTCTTTCAATTTCATTTCGTTGA
>Ga0214923_10006390_pt1 | contig 13273 bp, 10 predicted proteins | sample LL1510_MetaG_FD_177993 | JGI IMG/M metagenome (GOLD analysis project Ga0214923, IMG submission 177993) | Freshwater microbial communities from Lake Lanier, Atlanta, Georgia, United States - LL-1510 | ecosystem: Environmental > Aquatic > Freshwater > Lake | place: USA: Georgia | collected...
CAAAATCTCGAAAATATTTCACAAATTTCAGCCAACGTTGAACGCCACTTCCTCCACTTGGCGGCCAATAATACGTTATGATAAGAACCTTTTTCACGTCTAACAAAAATACACAGATAATCAGATAAACCACAAGGTCTTTGAAATTAGCTAAGTTGACACTGATTTGAATCGAAAAATCAGATGGTTTTGATTTGAATTAACTCTGATATTGGCGTTAAATAATATCTTTGTTCCAACTAACCATGGGATTTATTCAGAAAGATGCCCTAAGAACAATGATAACATCTTATTTGGGTGTAGTTTTAGGGTATTTAAACAAAGCGATTTTATTCATTCTTATATTAACAACTGAACAAATTGGCTTGATGAATCTTTTATTATCCGTCGGTTTGCTTTTCGCTCAATTTGCCAATTTAGGAACGGTCTATACCACTTGGAAGTTTTTCCCTTTTTTCAATAATAAAGATAAAAGCCATCATGGATTTATTCCTTTCATGCTGCTTATTGTTTCGGTTGGAATTTTAATATTTACTAGTATTTCATTTCTTCTTAGAAAGAATATTGAAGAAATTTATATCTCTCGATCACCTCTGTTTTCCGAGTACTTTATTTGGATTATTCCAATTGGGATTGCCTACGTATTTTTTATGGTTTTTGAAGTTTATTTGCGAAGTCTTTACAAAAATCTCTTGGCTGTCGTCGCTCATGAAATTGTTTTGCGTTTGATTCTTACCGTTTTACTCGTTTTACTATGGATTGGGTGGATTGATTTTGAGCAATTAGTTATATTTCATAGCATTAGTTATGTTATACCAACGGTAATCTTGATTCTATATTTGAAAAAAATTAGAGAATTTCATCTATCAGTATCGTCAATTCAAATTTCAAAACGCTTTAAAAAAATCCTAATACAATTTTCGGCGATTAACTATGTAAACACATTAGGATTTGTGCTGGTTACTTCGCTTGATTTGCTTATGGTTTCGCAAATGTTGGGACTGAAGGAAACTGGGGTTTACAGCACGATGGTTTTCTTCGCAGGAGTGATTTCAGTTCCGTATAAATCTTTACATCGTGTAAGCGTTCCACTTGTTTCTGATTATTGGAAACACCGCAAAATGGATAAAATGCAAGATTTATATACTAAATTCAGTTCAGTTTCTTTAGTGATTGGACTTCTTTTTTTCTTACTGATTTGGCTAAATGTGGATCCATTATTTTCTTTTCTTCCGACGGAATTCATTGCTGGAAAATGGATTTTTTTCTTTTTAATTATCGGTAAGTTATTCGATATGTTTTGTGGATTGAACGGATCGATTTTAGTTACAAGTAAAAAATTCAAATACGATGTGTATTTTACCTTGCTACTTGTAGGGGTGGTTTATGTACTTAATTTACTTTTAATTCCTAAATACGGAGCAATAGGCGCTGCCATTTCAACGCTAATGGCTTTGATTTTGTACAACACTATTCGATTGTTTTTTGTAGCATACCATTTTAAAATGGTTCCTTTTACTAAACTTCAACTCCCTTTGCTTCTATTGGGTTTATTGACGCTATTCGTCGGAAGTTTTACTATTCAGTTATCAGACAATCCTATCATTCAGTTGATAATTCAAACTTCTCTTTTTACTATACTTTTCATAGTTCCGCTCTATATTTTAAAACTAGATCCTGAAACTGTAGGATTCGTTAAAAAAATGTTGGCCAAAGCAAAAAAAGCGTTAGGTTTAAGATAATCCCATTCCATTTTTTAATGCCTCAATTGCTGTAGCCAATCCTGCTGAATTCTTACCTCCAGCAGTAGCAAAGAAAGGTTGTCCACCACCACCACCTTGAATGTGAGAGGAAACTTCTCGTATGAATTGGGCTGCATTCCATTTGTTAGATTCTACTAAATTCTCAGAAATAAACAAACTTAAGCCACATTTTTCACCTTCTGTATTACCTAAAACTCCAACAAAATTTACCGTTTCGCTTTTCAATTGAAACAAGATATCTTTCACTGAATTCGAATCTAATGAAACAACTTCACCCAAAAAGTGAACGCCATTTATTTCGGAGATCTTTGATTTTAATTCAGATTTAATTTGCTTGGCTTTTTCTCGTTGGAATTGTTCAATTTCTTTTGTGAGTTGCTGATTTTTAAGAATTAAATCATCAATTGCTTTTTCTAAATCTTTAGGATTATTGAGCAAAGAACTAATCACATCCAATTTTGCTGCTTTTTCCTTAAAAAACGTTTCAGCAGTGGCACCAGTGATTGCTTCAATTCTTCGAACTCCAGCAGCAACAGCAGATTCAGAAGTAATTTTAAATAATCCGATTTTTGCAGTATTTGAAACGTGGATTCCTCCGCATAATTCTACTGAATCGCCAAATTTGATTACACGCACGCAATCTCCGTATTTTTCACCAAACAATGCCATGGCTCCCATTGCTTTTGCTTCGTCGATTGGAACTGCACGTCGTTCATCTAACATAATATTTTGATGTATTGCCTCGGTAACAAGTGCTTCAATTTGCTCCATTTCTTCATCTGTTACTTTCGCAAAATGTGAGAAATCAAAACGCAAATAATCTGAATTTACTAACGATCCTTTTTGTTCGACATGCGTTCCCAAAACCTTTCTCAGGGCTTGGTGTAACAAATGCGTTGCAGAGTGATTGAGTGAAGTTTTATCCCTTCGTTTTGAATCGATTTGAGCGGAAAAAGAACCATTCAAGTTTGCAGGAATTTTATCCGTTAAATGAATAATTAAGTTGTTCTCTTTTTTTGTGTCAAAAATTAAAATCGTATCTGATTCATTTCTCAAAATTCCATTATCGCCGACCTGTCCACCGCCTTCCGGGTAAAAAGGAGTTTGATCTAAAACCAATTGATAAAACGTTTTTTGTTTTTGAGAAACTTTACGGTATTTAATAATTTGGACATCAGCTGAAGCAGAAACATATCCGATAAATTGAGTCGTGACATCCGGATTTACTTGCATCCAATCATCCGTTTCAACAGCAGTGGCTGCCCGTGATCGTTCTTTTTGAATTTGAAGCTCTCGTTGAAATCCTTCTTCGTCAATGCTCAATCCATTTTCACGTGCTATAAGTGATGTTAGATCTACAGGAAAACCATACGTATCGTACAATTCAAAAACTGCTTCACCTGAAATAATTGATTGATTCTTTCCTTTAGACTGCTGAATGAGGTCATCCATCCGTTTTATTCCTTGCTCTAAGGTTCTGAAAAAACTATTTTCTTCTTCGCGTATAACTTTGGCAATTAGATCTTTTTCGCGAATTAGTTCTTCATACGGATTGCCCATCAAATCCACTAAAACCAGCGATAATTCACTTAAAAAGGATTCTTTCAATCCCAAGGTTTGATATCCGTAACGAACTGCTCTACGCAAAATTCTTCGGATAACATATCCAGCACCATTGTTCGCAGGTAATTGACCATCAGCAATGGAAAAAGCAATTGTTCGCACGTGGTCTGCAATTACGCGCAACGCTATGTCCGTTTCCTCAGATTTTCCATACGTAATTCCTGAAACTTTTACCATGTGCTGAATCAGCGTCTGAAATAAATCTGAATCGTAATTACTTTGTTTTCCTTGTAAGGCCATTGCTAGTCGTTCTAGGCCCATTCCTGTATCCACATGAGTTGAAGGTAAGGGCACTAGTGAACCATCCGCCTTACGATTGAACTGCATAAAAACGTTGTTCCAAATCTCTATAACTTGTGGATGATCATGATTAACTAGTTCTCTTCCAATAATTTTTACACACTCGCTTTCGTCACGTAAATCCACATGAATTTCGGTACATGGACCACAAGGTCCTGTGTCACCCATTTCCCAAAAATTATCTTTTTTGGAGGCTAAAATGATGCGATCCTCAGAGATAAACTTTTTCCAGATGTTGTAACTCTCTTCGTCTTTCGGAACATTGTCTTTGGCATCGCCTTCAAAAACGGTAACGTACAACCTTTCAACTGGAATTTTATAGACGTCCGTTAATAATTCCCACGCCCAAGCAATCGCATCTTCCTTAAAATAATCGCCAAAAGACCAATTTCCAAGCATTTCAAACATCGTATGGTGGTAGGTATCTACACCAACTTCTTCTAAATCATTATGTTTACCTGAAACACGTAAGCATTTTTGTGAATTTGCCACACGACGATCTTTTGGCACTTGATACCCCAAAAAATAGTCTTTAAATTGATTCATTCCAGCATTGGTAAACATTAGCGTGGGATCATTTTTGACTACCATTGGAGCTGAGGGAATAATCTTATGACCTTTACTTTCAAAGAAATCGAAGAATTGTTGGCGAATTTGTGTAACCGTCATGAACATAATTTAAGTAGCAAATTTAGGAATTTTGAGGAAGAAAAAGGAGAATTAGGCATTAGCAATAGTTGGAAATGTATCAAGATTGAAATTAATTGAAAACTAAAAAACTAACTTTGCACTATAATTTCTTTTCAAATGCAGTTTATCGACGAAAAACTTGATGCCTACGCTTGTGCACATACTTCACCTGAAAGTGAGTTACTGCGAAAAATTAACAGAGAAACACATCTGGAAGTCTTGCAACCTCGAATGTTAAGCGGTCATTTTCAAGGTAGATTTTTAAGTATGCTTTCAAAAATGATTCGACCCTTAAGAATTTTAGAGATAGGTACGTATACAGGGTATAGTGCATTGTGCCTAGCTGAGGGATTGGCTTCAAATGGCAAACTCGTGACAATTGATATCAACGAGGAATTAGCCCCAAAAGTTCAAGGATATTTTAATGAATCAGAATTCTCTAATCAAATTCAATTTATTTTAGGTGATGCACTTAAGGTTATACCGGAACTCGACGAAAAATGGGATATGGTTTTTATTGATGCCGATAAGCATAATTATTTAGCTTATTATCACTTAGTTTTTCCCTACGTTAACTCTGGCGGGTATATAATTGCAGACAACGTTTTGTGGTCAGGAAAAGTTATTCAAGACGATAAAAATGATAAGGACACTGTTCTTATAAGAGAGTTTAACGATTTTGTGCGCAATGATCAGCGCGTTGAGAGTGTCTTGTTGCCAATTCGAGATGGTTTATCATTAGTAAGGAAAAAATGAAAGTAGAATTAAGAGAAACGAATGACGGTTCCCATACCTTATTTATTCCAGAATTAAACGAAAATTACCATTCGCATCATGGCGCTATTCAAGAGGCACGTCATGTATTTATTAATCATGGGTTGAATCCGCTGTTAAATAAAAATTATCCGATAAATATCCTTGAGGTCGGGTGGGGAACAGGCTTGAATTGCTTATTATCATGTCTTTTCTCTGAGAATAATTCAATAAGATACATAGGAATAGAAGCTTTTCCAATAGAGCAATCCTTGCACGAAGCACTCAATTACGTGATGCATTTGGAAAATTCTTCCGAAATATATGAGCGTCTTATCATGGCATCTTGGGATAAAGAAACAAAAATCACGAATGATTTTACTTTAAAAAAAATACATACTAAAATACAGGAGTGGGAAACAGAAGATAAGTTTGATTTAATTTATTACGATGCTTTTGGTCCAAGAGCGCAAGAAGAAATGTGGAGAAAAGAAACCTTAGAAAGGGTAATTTGTATGTTGAAAAAAGACGGCTTTTTTGTTACATATTGTGCGAAAGGTCAACTAAAAAGAGATTTAAAAGAACTCGGTTGCTTTGTAGAAACCTTACCTGGCCCACCAGGAAAGCGTGAAATGACAAGGGCCGTTAAAAATTAACACTTTTTTTATATGTTTTACTTGCTATTCTATAATTATGCCTTATCTTTGTAATGGAAATTACATTTCATAGTTGTAGTTTTTGAGTTTTATAGTTTTAGCATGGTTTAGCAGAAAGAGGAACAAGTTACGGTTTGTTCCTCTTTTTGTTTATTTCAACATTTCTTTCATTTCACTGAGCATTAAAGCTGTTGCTCCCCAAACTTGACATTTTTCAAAGATAAATGCCGGAACACTTGATAATCCTATATTTTCAAGATTTATTTCCCCTAAATTTTCTTCATTTACTAATTCATCTAATGAGATTTCTATCACTTCCGCTACTTCGTGATTTTTTATCATGTTGGGCTTTTCATGATGCAAGAATACAAAAGGTTGAACTAAGAAATTAGATACAGGAATATATACAGCTGTAAGTTCGCAAATAAGTTCCCCAATATTCATAGAAATATTCAATTCTTCGAAGCTTTCTCTTTTAGCTGTTTGCAGTAAATTAATATCAGTAGCATCTTTTTTTCCGCCAGGAAATGCAATTTGACCAGAGTGATACCCATTGTAGTTTGGCCGTTTGATTAAGATAAAAAAAATACTCTCCTTTTCAGGGTAAAGATGAATCCCAACAGCCGATAATTTTTTGTCAATTTCAGTCTCGATGAATTTGTTTTTAATTCGATAAGGATAAAAATTGATGTGGGCACGCTCACCTGGGGGTTCTTTTTGAAGTCGAGCGATGAGATTTTGTCTATTCCACATTATTCAAAGTTACAATTTTTAAAAAAAAGATCTTCATTTATGTAGTATTTTAAATAATTGTTAAAAAAAATAGGGGGTAATGGTATAAAAAGTATAAAAAATTGGAATCACCCCCTGAAAAAAATATACCTTTGTAAAAAAAAATACTAAAAATGGCAACGAAAAGGTTAGAAGCGTATCAAGATGTTCTACATCGCGAACCAAAACACATTGATTTTAATGGAAAACTTTCAGATTTATTTGGCAAAAATGTTTTTCATGCGGAACAAATGCGAGAGTATTTGCCGTCTGACACATACAAATTGATGATGGATTGCATGACAAATGGAACGCGATTAGAAAGAAAAATAGCAGACCAAGTCGCTTCAGCCATGAAAGATTGGGCAATTTCTAAAGGCGCAACACATTACACCCATTGGTTTCAACCATTAACCGGTGCCACAGCAGAAAAGCATGATGCATTTTTTAAGCCTGTTGGTCCGGGAAGAGCAATTGAGCGATTTGATGGTGATATGTTGGTGCAACAAGAGCCAGACGCTTCTTCATTTCCAAATGGTGGAATTCGAAATACATTTGAAGCAAGAGGTTATACGGCTTGGGATCCGTCTTCTCCAGCTTTCGTAATCGGTAAAACACTTTGTATTCCAACTATATTTATTTCTTATACAGGTGAATCTCTTGACTATAAAATGCCATTGTTAAAAGCCTTACACGCTGTAGATCAGGCGGCAGTTGAGGTCTGCCAATATTTCGATAAAAATGTAAATAAAGTAAATGCTACTTTGGGTTGGGAACAAGAATATTTTTTAATAGATTCTGCTTTATTCAATGCGCGACCAGATCTTATGTTGACAGGTCGAGCTTTGTTTGGACATGCTCCCGCTAAAGGTCAACAATTAGAGGATCATTATTTTGGTTCAATTCCAGAAAGAGTTACTGCCTACATGCGCGACTTCGAAACGGAGGCGTTGTTGCTAGGAATCCCTGTTACTACACGCCATAATGAAGTTGCTCCAAACCAATTCGAATGTGCCCCAATTTTTGAAGAGTGTAATTTGGCAAACGACCATAATTTATTGTTAATGGATTTAATGGAAAAAATAGCCAGAAAACATAATTTTAGGGTATTACTTCACGAGAAACCTTTCGCAGGTGTTAATGGGTCAGGAAAACACAATAACTGGTCATTGAGCACAAATACAGGAGTAAATTTACTTGCACCAGGAAAAAATCCTAAAACTAATTTGCAATTTTTGACTTTTTTTGTAAATACCATTAAAGCGATTCATGATAACGCAGATTTACTTCGCGCTTGTATTGCTTCCGCGGGTAATGACCATAGGTTAGGAGCTAATGAGGCGCCTCCAGCAATTATATCAGCCTTTATTGGCACGCAATTATCTTCAGTTCTTGATGACCTTGAAAAGAATATTAAGGCCGGAAAAATGACACCGCAAGATAAAACAGAATTGAAATTAAATATTGGTAAAATTCCACAAATTATGTTGGATAATACCGATAGAAATAGAACTTCTCCTTTTGCTTTCACAGGAAATAAATTCGAATTTAGAGCGGTTGGTTCTTCTGCGAATTGTGGTTCAGCTATGATTGTTTTAAATACCATTATGGCTAAACAGTTGAAAGAATTTAAGAAGTCAGTTGATAAGAGAATTGATAAAGGAGAAAGTAAAGACGAAGCCATTTTAAAAGAACTTCAAGTAATGATTAAAGAATCTAAAAAGATTCGATTTGAAGGTAATGGTTACGGAGAAGAATGGGTAAAAGATGCTGAAAAAAGAGGATTAGCAAACCTAAAAGACACACCTCGTGCATTGAAAGTATGGCACGATAAAAAAGTAGAAAAACTATTCGCTGAAATGAACGTGTTATCTCCAAGAGAATTAGAGGCAAGACGTGAAATCGAGTTCGAAAATTATGTTCTCAAAATTCAAATTGAATCTCGTTTAATGGGAGATATTACGCAAAACTATTTCACACCGGCTGCAGTTGAATATCAAAATAAGCTTATTCAAAATGTTCAAGGTTTGTTACAAATTTTAGGTGAAAAAAACGGACGAATAGCAGCAAAAGCGCAAATTGAAATAATTGAACGAATCTCCTTGCATATAAATGAGATGAGAGTTGCAGCAGAGAAAATGTTAGAACAGCGAAAAGTTGCAAATAAAATTGAACACGCAGAGGAAAAGGCAATGGCTTATTGCGATAACGTTAAATCATATTTTGATGAGATTAGATATCACGCCGATAAACTTGAACTACTTGTTGAAGATGAATTGTGGCCGTTACCTAAATTTAGAGAATTATTATTTACAAGATAGAAATAGCATACAACTACAAGAAGTCGTGCAACTGTTGCTACAAATTGCACGACTTTTTCTTAAATAAATAAGCTGAATAGCTTTAGTAGTCCTGAATAGAAACCACTTGGTTTTTCAATTGAAATTGTAGTCTTACCCTCAAAATCATTGGAATTTTCGAAATTTACTTTTCGAGTTGATGATAAAAATCGTTGAAGCTCTGCTTTACCAGGAACTGCGTCAATAATATATTGATAATAACCGGGGTTCTCAAAGTTTAAAATTGCCTTCAGAGAACCACCGAAATACTTTGTTGAAATATTCAGTTTTTTAATTATTGGCGGTGATGAAGAAAAGGATAAGGCAATTTCTTTCGGCGAAAGAGCATGACAATATAGCGACACCTTATTCGAGAATATTAGTTGATTGTCTCTAATTTCAATGGACTCAGAATTGGTAAATCTTGAAACATTTGAAAGTACAGTTTTAATCGAAACAGGATGAGTAAATGACAGTAGCAAGCTACCTTGCGGAATTCCGGGTATGGCAGAGTCATCTATAAATTTAAAGCCAGAATAAGATGCGCTAATATAATCAATGGAGGAAATAAATGAATGAAAAGATGTGTCAATTTTTCCAAGCCATTTCTTTTCTGTAGCAGTAGGCTGCCAACTGAGTTCTATTCCTTTTCCTTCAGGAATTAATCGAGGAGAAATTTTAGTTTTATATAATGTTGATAAGATGGAAATTTCATTTTCTTCATGATTTACAGCATGAGTGCTGATATGAGATCCTTTTTCAAATTCAAAGATTAAAAGTTCTCCAATATTTTTTAACTCCAATTCAAAGTTAAACTGTTGCGAAAGGATATGCGACACTATACTTTTTTCAGTTATCGATTGAATTGGAATATAACCGAAATTCTCTTTTACAAAAGTTGGTTTGTTCATGTCCTTTGCAAAATTCTGAAAATCATCAGGATTGATAACCTTGAATCGTAAAAAAACAAATGGTCTATCGTCAATGTCACAAACCAAAAGCTCGATTGGAGCAAAATTATCCACGCCTATGTTCATCCATGCAGTGGATTCATCTTTTTGATTATCAATTTTTTCTTTTAACCGAGTAAAAAATTCTTGGTCTCTAACATCAAAAAGAGCAACAGTAGACAGCTCCTTAAAAAAATCAACCGCATCAAATCGAATATAATAGATAGTCGAAGTAGGTAACTTGGTCGTTAGTGTGTTTTTTGTTTGATTTTCAGTAATTGAACTTCTTACAACAAAAATCAATGTTATTAAACTAAGTAAAATTAAGACAGCAACTAATTCGCGTACTTTCTTCATGGAAAGTAAAGTTAATTGATTCTTCTGTTCTAACTTTGCTCAATGAAAAAAATAGCACAATTCCTTTTTTGGTTGAGAGGTTGGAAAATAGCAAAAAATTATCCGAAAGGAGTGAGTAAATGTGTGATTGTAGTTGGCCCACATACGTCAAATTGGGATTTTGTTTATGGGAAATTGGCATTCATTTATTATGGTATAAAAGGAAAATTTTTAATTAAAAAAGAGGCGTTTTTTTTTCCTTTCGGATATTTGTTGAAAGCTATGGGAGGTGTCCCGGTAAATCGAAAACAAAGAGGAAATATTACCGATACAGCTGTGAATTTTTTTAAAGAAGAACAAGAATTATACTTAGTATTTACACCTGAAGGGACCCGCTCATATAATCCAAATTGGAAAAAGGGATTTTACTATATAGCAAAGAAAGCAAATGTTCCCATTTATATTTGCTATATGGACTATGAACGTAAAATTGGTGGTTTTCATGGAGAATTTATACCTACTGGTGATGTTGACAAAGACATACAATCAATTAAAGACATCCTATCTCAATACAAAGGCAAATTTCCTGAAAAAGGTATTTATTGAGTATTTTGACCTTTAATGGAATGCGTATTTTTATCATACCCATAAGGACAATGTTTACAACCGCTTTTACAACAGTAACCTCTTTTTAAATGATATTTTTCTGTAAAAACGATATATCCTTCTTCTCCAATGTAGTAATCTTCACTGTCGAGGTTTCCTCGCTTAGAAAATGATGATAGATCTTCAGACATATTCGAATTGGGTAGCGGATAAATTAAAAAATTCGATAGTTGAACCTTTCAACTTTACCCTCAACAATTTAAATTTCGAATTGTTTATAAAACGTGATGATTTAATACATCCAATTATTTCTGGTAATAAACTAAGGAAATTAAAATACAATGTTTTAGCAGCTAATAAAAACGAATGTCAACGTATTGTCACATTTGGTGGCGCTTATTCAAATCATATTTTGGCCACGGCATTTCTATGTGTCGAGTTTAGTATTCCACTCACCGTAATGGTGCGGGGTGATGAATTAAATGAAAATTCTAATAAAATACTATCTTTTTGCTCCTCAAATGGAATAGATCTCATTTTTCTTACAAGAAATAGGTATTTGGAATTAAAGAGAATGAATGGTGTGGAATATTGGTTAAATGAAAAATGTTGGTTTATTCCTGAAGGAGGGGCAAATCAGGAAGGAATAAGAGGTGCTTCTGAGATTATTGAAAACAAATATGATTTTGATGCCTACGTGGTTGCTCAAGGCACGACAACAACAAGTCTTGGAATTTACCATTCAATGTCGGATGATTCAATACTTTTCGTTGTTCCAGCGCTTCGTAATTTTCAATCTGAAGAAGAAATGAAAAAAGTGTACAATACTCATCTTATTTCTAAGAAAGTTGTTCCAATAATATATGAGGAGTTGGGAAGGTATGGTAAGTTAACAAAAACTTTGGAAGATTTTCAACGAAATATTGAATGCGTCACTAAATTGAAATTAGACCCAATTTATACTGTTAAAGCGTTGTATGCTTTTACCAAATTTGCAAGCACAGTAAATCAAAAATCTATTCTTAACAAAAAAGTCCTCTTCGTTCATACGGGAGGACTTAATCAAGAATGGTGGAATTAACTATTATTTTAAATTTCTAATCTTTCCTCTTTTCTGAGCTTTAGAATTAAGTTGAGATTTAAAATAAACCTCCAAAGCACCAATGCTATTGTTGTAATTACTCAGAGAGGAAACCGTAGCGTCAAAAGAAATTCCAAATTTATATCCTGCTAAATTCGCTCCTAAGGTTCCAATTATAGCGTCATTCCAACGATAATAAAGACCATAACTAATACTTTTCGATTTTCTTAATTTAGTGTATTTTGAACCCTCATCGAGCAAATTATCTATACTTGCACCCATTACCAAACTCCTATTTGGTCCACTTTGGTTATAAAGGATGTTAGGACAAATTCTCAAATTATTTCGGATGGTTGAAATATCACCACTGAAGTGCAACGTATATAATTGATAAAGTCTGTCAGCGCCAAACGAAAAATCAATTTTAGGACGAGTAATGTGCTTGGTTGAAAATCCTCCTGTAAAATATGATCCATTCATTTCAACCTGATAGAATAATCCGGCGGCAAGGTCAAAAGCGCTAAAGTTATTGTTCAAGTTTTCGCCTGATAAAGATTGATTTGAACTAAATCCTAGACCTGTCCATTGAGATTCCCAGGTTTGTTTAGCGGCAGAAAATCCCTGCATAATTACTCCAGGTGAAAATCCAATGGATAATTTACTTGATTTATCAACCTGCAACGAATAATTGAAGGGAATGGAAACCGATGTATTCATGAAATATCCATCACCAGTTTGAGAATTACTGGCATTTACACCAAGGCCAAAATGATTACCTCTTCCTTGTTTATCCGAAATTTTTACTTCTCCAATAAGTGAGTTAGTTCGCATTGGCTGACCTCCCATTACAAAATATTGAAACCTGCAATTGGTGAATATTCCGTAATCACTGTCTTCCGTTGCAACTGAAGCAGGATTTATCATCGTGTTAGACTCGTACCAATTACTAGATTGTAAATCTTGTTGAGCAATTGATTTACCAATTAAAAGCGTTGCAAAGAATGCATATTTAATTTTATTCATTTTTTATCTGTAAAGAGTTACATTTCCTTTTATGGATTGAGATATTCCACTGATTAATTTATAATCAACCACATAGACAAAAGTTGCCGGATTTTCATTTTTACCTTTAAATGTACCATCCCAACCTTCATCGGGGTCAGAAGTTCTAAAAACTAAAATACCATAGCTGTTATAAACCTTAAAATCAAGCTCCGCAATAGCTCCTCCTTCTTTAAAACCATTTGAGAAATTGTTATCTTCGTCTACATTGGTTAAGATTCGTAAAAAGTCATTTTTGCCATCATTATTTGGTGAAAACGAATTTGGAACTGCTACACGAATGGAATCATTGAATCGAACATTTACTAATACGGTATCGTAACTGAAACAACCATTCAAATTG
>Ga0214923_10006391_pt1 | contig 13270 bp, 14 predicted proteins | sample LL1510_MetaG_FD_177993 | JGI IMG/M metagenome (GOLD analysis project Ga0214923, IMG submission 177993) | Freshwater microbial communities from Lake Lanier, Atlanta, Georgia, United States - LL-1510 | ecosystem: Environmental > Aquatic > Freshwater > Lake | place: USA: Georgia | collected...
AAGCGCTCCCCCTCGGGGGTGTAGGCATAGGCTCCATGACTGCGCTCAAAGATCTGCGGCGCGTTCTCGGGGAACTGATCGTGGCCTCGGCTATAGGTGTGGGCACCGCCGGGTATCACATTGTTCAGGCGTTCACGATAATTCATCTTGCGGCACCCCCGTCAGAGGACTCGATTTTATCAAGCACCTTGAGAATCGCAATATCCCGGTCCAAAGAGTTCAAATACCGCTCCGGGGTCCGGATGCCCTCGATAAAATTCGAAATCTCTTCAATATACATTCTTTCACTGATGTTTTGGTTGTACCCCTCGGCTGAAATCTTTGCGTCCAATCCGACCCGTTTCCAACCCCCTTCCTTCGATTCGAAGATCGAAACAAAATCATCCTCCCAGTTCCAGCGGATCTGACCCCTCTCGAAATTAATGAGCAAGGATCGGGTACCAAAGCGGGACACCACATCCACCATAACGTTTCCGATCACACCTCCCTTGTGCACAGCAACGAAAGAATAGGTGTCCTCGATATCCACACCGAGGTCGGAGGTCTTCCTGAAAACCCCCTTGACCTCCTGTGGTACCCCAAAAAGATGGCAAATCCATGTCAATTCAAAAGGCACGATCTCCCGGGCTCCACCGGTGGCCCGCTTGGAAACGTAAAAATCCTTGATATTCTCCCACGGATGCCAGTCCGGCAGATACTGTCCGCTATGGAATGAATAATTCACCGGCGAACCCAGAGTCCGCGACCTGATCAGACCGGAAATCTCTTTAACGGCCTGATGAAACAGTAGAGTGCAGGATGGGGCCAGAAAAACACCCCTTTTGTTATGGCCCTGCAACTCAAGAGTATCCTGCAGAATCACGCTGGCCTCCACAAAAGCCGGCTTGCCATAATCAATCGCGATCTTTGCGTATTTGGCGTGCAAATCCGGAGGAGTGGAGACAACAAACGCGTCAAAACCGGATAATTCCACCTGTGACAAATCATTTACAGTATGAACCGAATACAAACGTTGGGCCTCCGACCGGCGGTCTTCACGTGTGTCAAAACCGGTGATCTGCGCGTAGCCCAGATGTTTCAGGCAGCGAATCCTGCGTTTTCCCATTGATCCAAGTCCAATCACCAAAAATCTCATAGTGCTCCCGTTTTACGTGCTCTCAGGACCGCCTCAATGCAGATAAAATCACACAGGTCATCCACTTCGAAATTTTGCCATCTCTGAATGAAATAATGTGCCATGTTCTCAGTATAAAAAACTCGGCGATCACGAAAAACACTCTCTTTGATCAAATAAACAACCCCGTAAGGAAAATACGCCTTGTCCAGGTCCTGCCTGCGCTTCACCGGGTCGGGTGATTCACAAAAAGGCAGAAGCTTTCCGGCCGAATCCACTCGCTTCACAATTCTCGGGTGCTCAAGGGCAATCTCTCCCAAACTGACGACGCCGTCCTTCCCAGGCTCTCTGAAGAGCAGCGCCACCGCTTGATCCAAGTCGTTTTCATCCCGAAGGGGGGAGGTCGGCTCAAGGAGCATTATGTAGTCGAAAAACACACTTCTTTTTTTATAACCTTCGAGAATGAACTCAACCAAATCCGCAGAGGAAGAATCATCTTTTGCAAGTGCGGCCGGCCGAAGTGCCGGTACACTCACGCCAAAGCTCTCTGCCGTCCTGGCGATTTCCGGGCAATCAGTCGACACAAAAATCTCCGTGATATGACGACAGGCCTTCGCCTGCTCTATGGTCCACCCGATCAGGGGCTTTCCGAGCAACTCGCGCACATTCTTCCCTGGCAAGCCTTTGCTTCCCTTTCGCGCGGGGATAATCGCAAGAATTTTTGGAGCTTGTCTCATAGATCTAGAACCTTATGTGCCGGATGTCTTCCAGGGCTTTTTTGTAATTTTGGGGGTTCCCGATATCCAGCCAATAACCCCTGATCGGGAAGTAACCAACGCTCTTGCCACCACCGATCAAATCATTCATCAGATCAATCGCATCAAACCGCATCGCCCTTGGAATTCTTGAAACGGCCTCCTGCGAGAGTAAATAGATGCCGGCATTGGATCGAAACAGGTAAGAGGGTTTCTCGACAAATGATTTGATGAGGTTCTGCTCGGTCTCAAGGACCGCATATGGGACATCCACCCTTACATCAAATGCCGCGATCGACATCGTGCTTTTGCTCTCTTTGAAAAAAAGATAAAAATCCTCAAAGTCAATATTGGTGAGAATATCCGCATTCATTACCATCACCTCGGAATGGATGTACGAATGCGACAAAGAAACGGAGCCAATGGTTCCCAAAGGGCTCTCTTCTTCGATGAAGTGGATTTTTATATTCCCTTCCGTGTAGCGGCTTCGCAAGAATTCAACAATCTGCTCCTTCATGTGGTTCACAGATATGTGGAAATTCTTGACCCCATAGGAGGCCAGGCGATCGATGTTGTGTGCGATAATAGGTTTTCCATCCAGCTCCAACATCGGCTTCGGCAGGTCCTTGGTGTAGGGATGAAGTCTCGTGCCTTTTCCTCCCGCCATGATGACGACATCCACCGGCAACATGGTCCGGGTTTCCTTGAAGTTGATCAGATCTTTCACCCTTTTACCAGAATCGACGATCGGAATGATCTTGAGATCACTCTCCCGGAGGAACTTGATTCGATCAACCGGCGAGCCTTCCAGAAGCGAGTGAAAATTCCTGTTGGCCGCCAACTCCACCCTGTCCCCGAGTCCGACTCCGGCAAGAAGCGCCCTCCTGATATCTCCATCGGTGAGGGATCCGGTCAGCCGGCCTGTTTCATCAAGGAGAAACAAAACTAAAGGCTGCCCTGTCGAGAATTCATTGATTTTCTCGAGGGCCTCCCGGACGCTGGCAGAGTTGATCAAAAGGTGGTTCGCGATGATGGATGATCTCATGTGCAACCCTAATCAACGCACTTACGCGCTTTGTAAAAAAAAGCTGAAAACATGCCATTTTTTACCACAAAAGTTGCCAGCGGGCTTAAAAAAGACCGCCGAAATCCTTCCGAGTATCCGGGCATAATGCAAAAAGCTGGAGGACCGGGTCTCGAGGACCCTAAAGTGATTTTTGCATAAGTCCAATTATAACAATTACTTAAAACAAGATGAACTCATCCGCCCGTGGAGCCGTCCTCAGAGGCCGCCCGAGTCCGTGGTCTGCGCGCTCTGTGCGCGGAAGAGGTTAAAATACGACGAGTCCCAACTGGCCATGGGGATACCCGACTCTACGATATGGGCCCGACATTCAGAAAGGGAGTCTGCCATGAAATTGAACAAATCGGCAGTCGCTGCGGCGCTCACTCCGCACTTCCGATACGCGTCCACAAAGTGATCAAAACGCCCCCCTCCGCCGGAGGCAATCACCGGAACTCTTAACTGCGAGGAAAGCAGTTGCAAATTTCCCCAGTCAAATCCCTCTCCCGTACCGTCATGATCGATCGAGTTCAAGTAGATCTCTCCAACCCCAAGAGATTCCACAAACTTGGCACCTTCCAGCAGCCCCGGCCCAGCTTTGACCTGCCCATTCTGCTTGAAAAGCACGGTTTGATCATCGACCACTTTGTAATCCAGACACCCGACAATGCTTTGGGCCCCATATGTGCGGATCAAATCCTTAACGAAGGCCGGATCATCAAAAAGGGCGGAGCATAAAATCAATTTGTCGGCACCGGAGTCGAAAACCCTCTCGGCATCTTCACGGGTCCGAATGCCTCCCCCCACGGACAAGGGCATAAAATAATCTTTGGAGATCCCCTTGATGTCGTTACAGAAGGCGACCAAATCACGCTCACCCCTCTCCACGTTGATCAGGATGAGCTCATCGATCGCATAGGCCATCGAGTCATAATCATAGCGTTGCCTCAGCCAATCCAAATTCCCCACGGACTGAAGCTTGAAGTTCCTGCTGAGCATGAACTTCCCCTTATTGTATAAAAGGGTGAAAATCAGCCTATTTCTGAGCATCTCTAGTCAAATCCTCGCAAAATTCTCAAGCAACCTGAGCCCGTTGCTTTGGCTTTTTTCGGGATGGAACTGGACCCCAAATACGTTTTCATGCTCAATCGATGCAACAAAGACATCGCCATAAGACGTGATTCCAGTCTCAAAATCCGCCCCCGTTGCCTCCACTCGAAATCCGTGAACGAAGTAAAAATCCTTGCGTTGCCCTATCCCTTTGAAAAGAGACTGCGTGGCACCCACGAGCTCGACCTGATTGAATCCGATGTGAGGCAGCCGGTATTCAGCGCGACTGGAAAAACGATCCACCTTGGCCCGGACCATTCCGAACCCCTCGGTAAAACCGTCTTCAGTGCTTGATTCGGCGAGCAATTGCATACCCAGGCAAATCCCCAGGACCGGAACACCCTTGGTTTGAACCGCTTCCCGTATGGCACCCACCAGCCCCAGGCGATTCAAATTTGTCATCCCTGCGTTGAAAGCGCCCACGCCGGGAATCAAAAGCTTTTCTGCGGTTTCCACATCGCGCAGATCGCTTGTTATACGCGTGCTCACCCCCAAAAACGCGAACGCATTTACAATCGATCTCAGATTTCCCATTTCATAATTTACGATCGTGATCATTGCAGGGAATCAGTTCAGATCGAAATTTTTTTCCCAACGGCCGTTCTTCTTGATCAAAACATCCTTATTGGCCCATCGGTCCAGCACTTGGTCAAACTCAGCCCGGGTCATCCTGAAATACTCAAGATATTCCTCGACATGCTCTTCGGGAAACTCGCCATCATAGGCTTTGACCAGGTTCAGCGCCTGCTTTCGAGTAATCGCTCCACGACGAATGTCGATGCAAACATCTTGAGTGCATCTCCCGAATCCGAACTTCAAGAACATGAGATAAGTGTGCAAATCATAGAGCTTGGTGTCTTTTTGGGAAAAGTTGTTGTAGGTGCCGATGGAACGCTCCTCGGACTCCGATAAACCCATGAACTCCTTGGAAACCATGTAATTGCGGTATGGGTTCCAGTTTTCGAAATAGGACCACTTGGCGATCGAAGGATCTAAGCGCCTGAACTCCTCCACTGTGGGGTATTTCCACCAGTAGAGATCTGCCTCACTTACGGTTGTGCCCTTGAGGAAATCGCGCGGATCCACTCCGCTCAAATAAAGCCTGATACTCTCTTCGATGTCATAGGTGGCTTTGTTCTTGAGGGCGCTGGACCCCCCGTACTCGGTTTCCCCCTCCTCACCGAACATTACGAAGGGGATGTCGAAAATCACGGCAAGTTTGAATATCACCGTCTGCACCGCCATGATCCAGGCCATCAATGGTTGGCCAAGCTCTACAAGTGCGTTCTTGGCAATAATCCTGCCCACCTCGTAATTTGGCGTAACCCCGATATGATCAAAGCCCCTTTTTAATGACTCCTCCAGGTTCCTCGTGCCCAAGTCATAAGCCAGGGGCGGATGCACGGTGACCATCAAGGGTTTCAACCCCAGCTTTTCCTTGACCTGATAGGCGACATAAGAGCTGTCTTTGCCACCGCTAGACGGGAGAATTACTTCAAAGCGTCCATCGTTCCTGGCTTTGAATTTTTCAACCAATGCCTGCAGCTCCAGCTGACGCTGGTCCCAGTTCACATCTTCCTTCTTCTCATCTGCCCACTGACACGCATTGCAGACACCATTTTCATTGAATGAGATTCTTGGACGGGTTTCGATCATCAAGCACTTTGAACATACCTTCATAAACACTCTCCGGAGCTAGCCAAATATTTTATGCGGTTTTACCATTATTTGTGTAAATTCCACAATATTTCCTTCAGTCGATGACACCCTCCGCCCAAATCCATTTTTAGGGCTAAATTGGGGTTTATTACCAGTTTTCAGTGGCGTAATGTTGCGGGGATGAAAACAGCAATCAGGGCGGTGCTCATAAATCTATCGGGTATCGAATTTTTCCGAAGCAGATCTTCTTTCTTGGAGCTCTGTCACAAGGGTTATGCGCAAGGCGAGGTTTCCGCAAAGATCAAACTGAACGCGATATACAACCGTGTATTCAGAACAGCTTTCTTTTTCCGCTGGGCACCCGGGAAGTACTGGGGCGGTGCCATCCTGAATCTTCTGGGCCTCTCTCTTGTCAGATACTTTTACCACAATACCCTCTATTCCCTCCGTTTTCTTGGCAAGCGTCCGCTTTATTTGTCGCTCAAAAGAGACGGGATCACCATGGAGCGCAGGTTTTTCGAGCCGGAACTGGTTCAAGAGATTTTGAGTTTTCACTCAAACAACGCGGCCGACGTCGCGCACCATTTCGAGGACTTTTCCGAGTTGATCATTTCCAACACGAAGGGTCCCCAAAAGAACAAGGCTGATTACTTGGCGCTCGTAGAAAAGATCCTGAAGGACAAGGGAATCCTTGATATTGGGCGGGATTTGACCGGAAAATCATTTTCGATCACCCCCTACATGGCGATTCTGCACAGCAAGTCGGAGCCCGGGAAAAGCGCCCAGGAGGACGGCCAAAACACACCTCACATTGACGTATTTTACCCCTCCTTCAAGATCTTTGTATATCTCAATGATGTCTCGGAGCTGAATGGCGCTTTCCGCTATTTTGCTCGCAGCCAGGCATTCTCCCTGAAGAATGCAATGAACTACTACAAGGATTCCTTCAGGTATTATTGGTTAGGCGGACACGAGCAAATATATCCCAATGACGCCACCTTGAGCCTGTACAAGAACGATTTTGAATGGGTTTCCGCCAACGGCTCCCCTGGAGATGCGGTCTTCTTCAACGTGCAAGGAATCCATCGACGGGGGGATTTTGAGAAGGGGCAATTCCGCCAGCGCCTCGTTTTCCTCATCGACTTTCGTCAGATAGAGGCACCAATCCCGGTTCTGGCTGCGAATGTTTAATCCTTCTACAGGCTGATGCGGATGGTTGCCATCCTGTCGAAGCTGTCCTTGTGACTGATCACGATCATGGTTACCTTGTTCGGCAACGAGCGGATCACCTCAATCACTTCCTTTTCAGTGGCAGGATCAAGGTTGGCCGTGGCTTCATCAAGAACCAACAGCCTGGGCTTTCTCAATAACGCCCGGGCGATCGCGAGCCGCTGCCTCTGGCCGGTCGACAGCTCTGCCGCCTCCTTGATGATTCCCTCCAACCGCTTTGGGTTGCGCCTCACCAAATCATCCAACAAAACCCGCTTAAGGCTGTCCCAAATTTCTTCATCCAGTATTTCGCCCGCCCGCGGATTCGCATACAAAAGATTGTCCCGAAAAGATCCCGGCACAAGATAGGATTCCGGGCCCACGTATGCTACCACGGCCGCAAGCTGGGGCAGAACCTGGTGGGCTGCTTGACCATTCACCAGGACGAGGCCCGATCTCGGTTGCCTGAGTCCCAACAAGACAGTGAGAAGTGTGCTTTTGCCGGACCCCGAGGGTCCTTTCAGAAGCAGCGTCTCACCCGGCTTCAGATCAAAAGACACATTGGAAAAAAGAATGTCCGCGTCGACATACCCGAAAGAAACATCCTTTGCGCAGAAAAAAACGCCATTAGAGAAATCGACATCCGAAACACCCTCGACGCGTGTCTTTTCGGCCTTCCGAATCAGAAAGTTCTGGCTCAAGACATTCCAATGGTACAACTCCCGAAAGCTGATGATATTCAGTCGAATAGCCATTACCACTGCGTTGGCCTCACCGAGACTCTGGGCAAGCCTCATAAAAACATAAATAAAAGAAACCAGCTTTGCACCTGGTGTGTGAACAAACCGGAAGCTGACCAAACAAAGCAGGCTGACGATAATTGCCCCGGAAAACTGTGGAAATGCAGATTTGGCCGCCGAGAGCCAAATATACCGATTGTAGTAACGCTGGTAGGATGTGGCTGCGGCCTTGGCTGCATCCGTCTCAGCATCAGTCAAGCGGTATAACTTCAGGAGAAAATGGTTTCTCAAGCCGATCACCAACGCACGGGTGAGCTGCCGGGTTTCTCGAATCAGGTTCTCTCCGAGTGCGTCAATTCTTCGGTTAAAGAACCTTAGGAAAAAGAAAAGGCCCAAAAGACTGGATACGCCGATGGCACACTCGACGGGGGCGAGATACAGCCCGAAAAAAAGAAAACAAGCACTCGAAACTCCAATCGTGGCCAGAGTTGAAACATATTGGAAAATCGTTGCAGCAACCGGGATTCTTTCATTGAATACATTTAGCAACTCGTGGGTGGAAAGCTCGGAAGCATTCGACAATGCATACTCGATAATCCTTACCCGCTGGGTTTTCAAAAATGCCTGGTAAGTCATTTCGGAAGATATCTGCCTTGACATCACGGCCAGAGACCGGAATACGCCGAAAAGGAATAGAAGAAAAGTGGCACCCGCCATCGATTCGGGGAAAAAGCTGCTTAAAAACGACTGCGCAGGCTTTATCAAGCCAATGGATGACAAAAATGCCTGTAATACAAACACAAAAGACGACTCAATCAAGAACCAAAGAAGACCAATGAAAAACGAGAGCCTGAACAAGAACCAAACCTCAGGCCCCAGGAAAAACTTGAATTTGCCGAACTTGGAAAAAAGCGAATTCAAAACCGCCTACCCGCCTGCATCCAAGGATGCAACAACCTTTTTCAGTCGATTCCGGAATGCAGCCGGTTCAATCCTGGCAAGCATTTCCTCCACTTGCCCGGGAGATCCGCCCAAGATCCTACCATCCCAAAGACTCTTCAGGGCACCCTCCAATTCCGCCACATTCGAAGGATCAAAATAAATCGGCAATTCACCACATTGCTCCTTCATTCCATAAACGCCCGATATCGCCAGGGGCTTGCCCATCCAGATGGCTTCCAGTGGCGGGATATTGGTCGGACCGAAAAAACTAGGATAAACCAATCCATTGGAATAATGGTAAAGACTCGCCATGAACTCGTCTGAAACATATTCCAAAAAGGTGACCCTTTCTTGGAGTTGGTTGGACTTGATGAATTCCAGGACTCCAGCGCTGGCATTCTTCGGAGTGCCGCAAAACACCAAGTTCACTAAAATCCCCTGATTGACACATGACTTCAGCGCACGAAGCAATCCGAGATGGTTCTTGTGCGACCAAAATTGCGCAGGGTAAAAAATATAACGTTCCGGCAGCACGAAAGGCAAACGGCTCTTTGCCACGATCTCGCGCTTCAACAAGTAATTGGGCACAGTGAATGGCAGAACATGCACCTTTTCGGGCCTCACACCGTAAGATTCGATCAGCTGTCGCTTCCCGACCTCTGAATCCACTAGAACTCCCGACGAAAAACGGCAAATCATCGAATATAGGTATTCCCTGTTACGATACTCTTTTGCCTCACCGACCTCCGGAAACCCGCTCTCATATCGATGCATCAGGTCATGGACGCTTACCAGGGACGGAATGGGCAATTGAACCGCATCTAGGTTCTGGGTCGGGAAAAAACAAAGATCACACCGCTCGGAAAGAATCGCCCTCGCCCATGGATTTAACCATTGATTGACTCTTCTCCACAAGGGAACACTGAGGCCGAGTCTGCGCCAGAACCACCACCCGGCTCTCCAAAAAAAAGCCTTATGGATGAATACTCCACGAATCCCGAAAGCATCCAGGTGCCTCAGCCATTCCCGATTGGTGTAGAAGGCCACGATCTGGGCATTAGTCCCGCACCCGCCAACTAGCGCCCCCAAGAGGCTTGCCGCATACTGGTAGGAGCCCCCGCCCGAGGGTTCGAAATCCAAATATATGCCAATTTTTTTCATTTATTTCCCGGTACGGCACTAAATGCCGAAAACCAAATTTTTAACGCGAATTCTATTTTTTTAATCATCATTTACCCCAATTTCAACTACTATCTCGAAGTATGAAGGAAGAAGTAGAGACGATCTTCGACGGCCCGCGGCTGTTGGCAATCATCATCCGCGCGGACCATGAAGCATCAGGGGTCTGTTTTTTCACACCGGACAGTTTTTCCCAACAACTAGCTGCCATGGGCCACCCGAAAGGCAAAGCGATCCTTCCGCACGTTCACAACCCCGTGCAGCGGGAGGTCAACTATACAAAAGAGGTCCTTTTCATCAAAAAGGGAAAGCTTCGTGTCGATTTCTACAGTGAAGAGAGGAATTACCTCGAGTCCCGGATCCTCCTGCCGAATGACCTGATCCTACTAGCTGAAGGGGGACACGGCTTTGAAGTACTGGAGGAACTCCAAATGATCGAGGTCAAACAAGGCCCGTATGCCGGCGAACACGACAAAACCCGTTTCGATGCCATAGGCCAGGAATCGCTCAAGATCAGGGGCCCCCAATGATTCCGGTCAATACTCCATTGCTCGACGGAAACGAAAAGAAATACCTCAACGAGTGCATAGATACTGGATGGATTTCATCAGAGGGACCATTCATACGTCAATTCGAATCCAACATGGCATCTTACATCGGCCGTAAACATGCTATCGCCGTCGCAAATGGTTCGGTGGCTCTGGATGCAGCGGTGGTTGCCGCCGGAGTCAGGCCGGGTGATGAGGTGATTCTCCCGACCTTCACAATTATATCCTGTGCCGCGGCAATTGTCCGGGCCGGAGCCGTCCCTGTAACTGTTGACTGTGATCCGCACACATTCAACATGGATGTTGATGCTATTGAGGCGAAGATTACCCCAAAGACCAAAGCCATCATGGTGGTGCACCTCTACGGCCTGCCCACCAACATGAATCCGGTGCTTGCCATCGCGAAGAAACACGGCCTGATGGTAATCGAGGATGCTGCGGAGATGCATGGTCAGACTTATTTTGAAAAAAAATGCGGCTCCTTCGGACATATCAGTACCTTGAGTTTTTATCCTAACAAGCACATTACAACCGGAGAAGGCGGGATGATCCTCACTGACGATGACTCTATCGCCGAACATTGCCGATCCCTTCGAAATCTTTGCTTTACTCCCGAGAAGCGTTTTTTACACCATGAATTGGGCTGGAACTTCCGGATGACAAACCTACAAGCTGCGCTCGGAGTCGCTCAACTTGAGCGCATCGAATCTTTTGTAAAGAAAAAGCGTTTGATGGGGCGGTTTTACACAGAAAACCTGCAGAACATACCGGAGTTCCAATTGCCTGTACCCAAGGAGGATTGGGCTGAGAACATCTACTGGGTTTATCCAATTGTACTTAGGGATGGCTACAAAGAGGACGCGGAAACCTTCTGCAGGCGCTTAACAAAGAAGGGAATTGGCAACCGTCCATTTTTTTGGAATATGCATGAGCAGCCTGTGCTAAAGAAGATGGGGTTTTTCAAAGACACTCATCATCCAAATGCAGAAAGGATAGCACGCAGGGGATTTTACATCCCAAGCGGCCTAGGCTTGTCCGAGGCAGAAATGGTCACAGTTTGTGACGCTTTAAAGGCCTTGCTTTAAGTGCCTCGCAAACAAACCTGCCCAATACTAAAGAAGGATTTCGAATAACTATCATACCCTTTCAGTATTTTGCTCTGGTAGCGCATGGGCACGCGATTTGGATGATCTACTGTACATCAACAATCACCGTAGTTCCGTCCACATAACGGACCGAGTGCTTCCTCCCTCTGATTCGACCCAAATACTCCCCCACCCTAGCTCCACTGATCTCCGAAAGTATCATCGAGAAACCCGCCCCATTCTCAAAAGTGATCGGCATTTTGGATTTTTCCTCGGCATCTGTTTCGATCACAAGCCTCTCGCTTAAGCCTTTGGTCCCGCGATAGGGTCCATATTCCAACAGATAGCGCACCGTTGGAGATGCACTTTTATTGACAAAAACGGGACGGATTAATTCTCCATCCCGAATCACTTCACGGAGTGCAGCATAGGTAAAATCGGTAAAATGCCTCTTGAAATGAGAAACGGAAAAAAGGGCTAAAACCGGGATTACTCCGGAGCAAACAAGTAGGAATTTCTTAGCCCGATCTCCGAGCAGGAAATTCAGAATAGCCACGGTATGCACGAATGAGAGAATGGACATGGATTGAATGCCAATGCTCCATCTGCCTCGAGTATCCCACGGCAGCTTTCCGTGACCTTGGCCCCAAAAACCGTAGCGCTTGAATCTTCCTAATGCGCCGCATATAATGCGGCAGAAAGCAGGAAGTAGTATGCGTAAAACAAGATTCACCGACGAGCAGATCGCAACGGTTTTAGCTGAGGCCAGGGCCGGGATGTCGACTCAAGAGATTTGCCGAAAGCACTCGATCAGTGCCCACACCTTCTACGCATGGAGAAAGAAGTTCGGAAGCCTTGAGCGGACCGAGGTTCGAAGACTCAAAGACCTTGAACAGATGGTCACACGTCTTGAGCGTATCGTCGCAAGACAAGCAGTCGAGCTGCAGGCAGCCCAAGAGGTGATCCGGGGAAAGTGGTAGGCCCCAAGGCCAAGCGGCGCGCGATTGCGGCCATCCGCGAGAAGTTCGATCTCAGCATCAAGCGGTCTTGTAAAATCTTGGGGCTCAGAGAGGCCACTTTCCACTATCAACCCAAACGAGCCAGAGACGATGAAGGTCTTAAGGCCAAGTTGCTCGAGGCCGTGGAGAGGAAGTCCCGCTGGGGCCGCCCACGGGTCACCTGGATGCTCAGGGAGCGCATGGGCTTGAAGGACAACCATAAACGGATTGCGCGAATTTATCGAGAACTCGGCCTGCAAACGCATAAACGCCGCAAATCAAGGAAGCTTACGCGTCCGAAGATGCTTCTCGAGATCCCAGCGCGCCCGAACCAGCTCTGGGCCATGGACTTTGTTTCAGACAGTCTTGCAACGGGGCGGAGGTTCCGCGTTCTGACCATGAAGGACCTGTTCACTCATGAGGCCATCGATCTGCATGTGGATTTCTCGATCACAGGAGATCGCGTCGCCGAGATTCTTGATCGGATCAAGATCACGCGAGGGCTGCCCAAGGCAATTGTTTGCGACAACGGAAGTGAGTATGTCTCAAAGGCCATGGATCAGTGGGCGTATCGCAATCAGGTGGAACTCAAATTCATTCAGCCCGGGAAGCCAATGCAGAATGGATTTATCGAAAGCTTCAACGGAAGATTCCGCGATGAGTGTTTGAATCAACACTGGTTTGAGACTCTCGAGCAGGCAAAAGAGATCATCGAAGATTGGCGAATCGAGTACAACACCGATCGACCCAATTCGGCTCTTCGGAACAGAACGCCCGAAGAGTTTGCAAAAGAACAGAGGCTGATGCTATACGGATAGGCCTCTTAACCGTGAGGATTCCGGCGCTACCATTCGCGGGCCAAGGTCAA
>Ga0214923_10006392_pt1 | contig 13268 bp, 11 predicted proteins | sample LL1510_MetaG_FD_177993 | JGI IMG/M metagenome (GOLD analysis project Ga0214923, IMG submission 177993) | Freshwater microbial communities from Lake Lanier, Atlanta, Georgia, United States - LL-1510 | ecosystem: Environmental > Aquatic > Freshwater > Lake | place: USA: Georgia | collected...
CTATAACTATCTGATTTAAGTAACATTAAATTACGTCCAACACGTTTTGATTGGTCTGTTGATAATTCATCCCATATATCCATAAATTCTGGATATAATCGGTCAACAACAACTCCATCTACAAGTAATTCAATTGGTTCATTAAATATAGAATATCCTATGGTATCAGCCCATGATGCATAAGTTCCATCTTTTTTTTCTAAAGGAGGTAATAAAAGTTGAAGATAAAGTTTACTTAAAAGATGTCCTTTTTTAAGTATATTACATGATGTTTTTCTTCCGAATGTTGCTGTTTCAGTTAAATTAATTTGATAAATATCAGTTGAAAAGTTAATATGTCGTAAATAACTATATTTAAAAATATTAATCTCAGGATTTTCTGTTAACAAAACATTTTCTCTACCTTGTGCTTGTAATTGAACAAGTGATCCTGTCATGATTTATCTTGTAATTTTAAAAGAAATAAAAAATCTTATTTGAATGTATAATTAATTTAAATATAAATAGAATTATGTTAATCCAGCAACTAGCTTAACTCAGAATCATAATATTATATTTATTATTATCTAATATGATTTACATATATTTTTTTTTTATTGTATTAAATTAATAGCTAAAGTAATGAGCACAAAATCAGAATATGATAATTTTATAAATACTTTTTTTTGTTTAGCTAAAAACATAGATAAATATGGTAGATTTGATATCATTACAAATGAAAATAATGATGATAATAATGAATATTTAATATTTTGTAATCAAATTAATACAATAGTTACTAATCATTGTTATACATCAATTTTTCCAGCTATTATATCTCAAGTATCTCAATCATCTCAAGTTAAAATTTTACCAGAATCCTATTTTACAAAAAATAAATATGATGTTATAAAAAAAGACGAAATTGAAAATAAGTTACGAGAAATAAGAGTAGTAAATGCTTGTAGCAATAAAAATAAAGAAGAAGATAATAATAATGATAGTATTTTTCTGAAATATGATAAATTTGAAAGTGGTATTTTAACATTATTAAAATTAATAAAATATAAATTATTATATATTGGTGATTTTGGAAAATATTATTTATTAAATGATAAAGAATTATCTTGGAATAACATTAAAGAACTAAATGTTAATGACACTGTTGTAAATAATAAATTACTGGATTACATGAGTAAAGAATATAAAACATCTCATATTGTCATATATAAAATAGTATTATGGTATTTTCGTAAAATATTTGTAAATTCACTTATATTGGATTTAATTGGCTATTACAAAACATGTAAAGGTAAAGAAAATGATTACGATTTAGATTTTAATAGTGTAGGGTCCATTAAAATAAGTTCAGATTATGATATTACATTAAGTGGTAATAATTATAAATATATTTCTTTAATTATAGGAAAGTTTAGCAAGATTATTCAAAATGTTTTTAATAATTCAGAAGATTTTGTATTTGATACAAATATATATGGTGTTGGTTTTTCTAAAAAAATATCTAAGAAAGATATTAGTGATAAATCACATTATAGTTGTAAAATTAATTGTAATAATACCAAATTTTGTATTACAAAATTAAATATAAAAAATGAGAAAAAAGATATTAATGATCAACATATATGGGCTTTTATAAAATTGCTTTCAAATTTAAAAATATGTATTAAGAATAATGATATATATGTAAAATGTAAAGATGAAAAGTCATCTATAGATAATGATAATTATGAAGTTAGTTATAATTGTATGTTGGAGACAATAATACAATCATATAATGAATTATATAAAAATACGACTAATGACTACGATTATGTTTTATTTTTATTAAATAAGGCTGATAAATTTATAAAGAAACATCCAAAATTAAAAGATACTGAATCTGTTGATAAAATATATGAAAATTTAATAGCAACTGCTGATAAATTAATTGAAAAATATGGTATTAATAATTATATTAGTTTAGTAAATTATTATGGTGTAGAAACATATTTTACAAGAGGAGCATATCTAGATGTCGTTGTTAATCAACAAACCTGTAAAAATACAAATTTGACAGAGATAAAAAAAGACGATTATTTAGATAGTTTTATTGAAAATTGTAGTGATTTTATATTACATGATTTTAAAGAAAAATATAAAAAACGTGCATTAAGTGCATTATCTAATGCTTTATTTAATAAAGATAAAAAAGATAAAAATGATGTGTTTTTAACTATACAAATAACAACTTTAAAAGATGATTTTAATAATATTATAAATGATGATTCACCTTTTATTTCAAAAATTGTAAATATTTATGCATATATATTGAATATATTTCAAATAACACAACTACAACCAGATATTTTTAATTATCAAATTACAAGTCCTCTACAAAGAAAATTTGGTAGAGCTTCAACTGTAAAATCACTTAACGTTTAATTATTTAATTATTATTTTATTAATTATAATTACATTAAATTATAATTAAATGAATTTTTTCAAATTTAAACATTTAAAAGAAGTAAATATGAATTATACAACTCATTTTAAAAGTTGTATGAATTATTCATGGAAATCATTACAATCATCTTATTATTTTTTTATTCATGGTATTTATCCAGATGTATATGAATATAATGGTTCTATAAATACAGAAAATTTATCCGCATTAATTAGATGTAATAATATAATTTCTAAATTAAAAGTAAGAAATTCAAAAAATAAATGAATTCATTAAATAAATAGTTATTTGATTTAAAAAATACATTAAATTTCTTTAGGTTTAAAATCTGTAGAAGATATAGAGAACTAAATTATCACGAATTTTTAAATTTTTGATGTAATTTTTCTTTTAATTCATCTATAAAACTAAGGTCTTGTTTTGTACTTGATAGAATACCCTGTCTTATACTGTCTATACTGTTTATTTTAGTACTAGCTATAGGTTTTTTGTTATAAGAATGATTGAATGAATTTTTATTATTTTTATTAGTTGTAGAATATCCATGTAGTGAATAATTTATTTTATCAATAAAAGGTGAATATACTTGTGATGGCTGTGATAATGTATATATATTTGTGGTATTATTATAAAAATAACATATAGGGTATTTAAAATCATTTAAATGACTATAATTATAAGAATTACTATAATTTAAACTGTAATTATTTATGAATGATTCTAGTGATTCATCACTTTCTGTATCAATTGGTGGTAATAAATATTCTGCATTACTTTTTGATGTTGGATTTTGGTATTGTTGATGTATTGTATGAGTTTTATCTAAATAATCTTGAGATATAGTTTGAACACTTCCAGATCCAGTTGGATGTAAACTTCCAGATTCAGTTGGATGTAAACTTCCAGATTCAGTTGGATGTAAACTTCCAGATTCAGTTGGATGTAAACTTCCAGATCCAGTTGATATTGGTGTAAAATCGTTATTATAACTATTATTTGAATCTATATCTTCATTTAAATAATTTTCAATCAAACCTTCTGTAAAATTAAATGATATTTTGTTGTTATTTAATGTTTTTGAGGGGAATTTCTCAAAAAAATAATCAATTGTTTTTTCAAGTGAATTATTTAATAAGATAAGATCATTTAATGTTTCTTCTTGTTTATTAAGATATTCAGTAAATTCATTATTAATTTCAGTTATTTTAAATTTATATATAGGTGTTATGATTGTATTTGATGAATTATAAATCCATCCTTCACGTATTACAGTATCTTCTTTATTAATTGTGAAAATATTATCGTTTTGTTGATATGTTAATTTTGTATTATTATTATTGATATTAGATGATAAATATTGTTTATTGATAAAATTAAAAAGTTGAATGCAATAATTTTTAAAATCATCTGTATTATGTATAATTTTATTAACTATAGAATTTTGATTTTTTAAAATGTCATAATAAATGATTAATGATGGCATTGATTTAGTATAGTAACTGGTATACTTAATATATATTAATAATATTTTATTTTAAAATAAAAAATTGAAACAAGCTTTACTGATTAATTTAATATAAATTAGTACTCAATCAAAAAATGCAATATTCTGACTGTGATTTTAAAGATTTTTTAAATACATTTACAAAAAATGTGGACAGTTATCAAACACATTTATCATTAAAAGGTGGAAAATATAATGTTCCAGATAATAAATACGATGAATTTTATAGCAGATATTTTGATGAAATTAAGAAAATGGAAATGAATACAAATATTGGTTTAAAGTTATATTTAATTGAAAAGGTGAAAGATAGTAAATTTGCAATGTTTTTTGATTTTGATGCAAATAGTAAGATAAGTGAATTAGATGTTTCAGATATGAAAAAAATAATAAAAGTAATTTTGGGTGTATTTGAAAAAATAAATATTGATAAAAAAAATATGGGATATATGGTTTCAAGAAGAGAATATAAATATCATATTAATTTTTATGATGTTATTGTTGATTCTAATATTGCAAGTAATATATTAAAGTTGATTGAAAAAGAATTTGAAAATAATGAGGAATATATTAATTATATTGGTATTATTGATAAATCAGTCTATAAAACTGGTTTAAGATTATTAGGATCATATAAAAAAACAGAAGATGTATGTTATAAATTATTTGATTTAGATACTGAAAAGTATATACAATTAACAAAAGATAATTTTTATAAATGTATTATTCGAAGAAAATTGGATGTAAAATTAACAAATATGAATACTATTACAAATGAAAATTCAAATATTGAAAAAAGTAAATGTAAATTTGAAAATGTAAAAAATAAAGTGTTAGAAAATGATATTTGCAGATTGATAAAATCATTAAACAATGTAAAAATAAATGGTGAATTATTATTAAAGGATTATAATTTTGACATTTTAAGAATTTGTAGTTTAAATACGACAGGTGTATTTTGTTATTATTTGAATATAGCTAATAAATACTGTCCTTTTAAATGTAGGGAACATAAAAGACCTACTTCGCCTATTTACATTGAATTAAGTATGAAAGGTATTTTTATTAAATGTTATGATATTGATTGTCTAAAAAGAAGATTTCCTGAAGAAGGAATTAAATTACCTGAAAATATGGAAAGTGAATATAACGAATTATATAATAGTATGACAATTAAATATTGGAATGTGGATTTAAATATAACTCCTGAAATCAGAAGTAGTTTAGAAGAAAGTTTATCTGGAACACATTATAAAATAGCAAAAGCCATGTTTAATATTTATAAAGATAAATTTCGTGTAGATGAAATAAAGAATCCTGAATGGTATTTATTTAATGATACACGATGGGAAAAAACATTGATGTTAAATATCTTAATTAGTGAAGGATTACCTAGATATTATAAAGGTATGAAGATAATGAATACACCAAAAAATGATAACATGTCCGATTTAAAAGAGTATTTAATTAATGAAGATGAATTAGATAATAATGTTCGTAATCAACAAATTGATGCTTTAATCAATAAACTTGAAAATGTAAATTTTAAAGATAATATAATGAATCAATTAATATTTTTATTTAAAAATCATGATGTTGATTTTAGTAATAAACTTGATGCAACGCCTTATTTATTAGGATTTAATAATGGTGTTTATGATTTTAAAAAATGTGAATTTAAAAAAGGTGAATTATCAGATTATATTACATTTTCAACAGGATATGATTATATAGATTATAATCCTAATGATATACATGTTAAAGAAATTTATGCATTTTTATCAAAAATAATTACAAATAAAACTGTAAGAGAATATCTTTTAAAAGTTCTTGGAAAAAGTTTAATGGGAATTCCTGACGAAAAATTTTATATTTTTACAGGATTATCTGGTGCAAATGGTAAATCAACATTAATTAATTTCTTGGAACTTGCATTAGGGAATTATATGGTCTCAGCAGATACAAGTTTATTAACGAATAAACGAGGAAACGCAAGTAGTGTGTCTCCTGATGTGATTCGATTAAAAGGTAGACGCATTATTGCGTTTCAAGAACCGGAACATAATGATAAATTGCGTACGGGTATATTAAAGCAGTTTAGTGGAAATGACTCGATTATTGCACGTGATTTATATAAAAGTCCTATTAGTTTTAAAATTCAAGGTACGATGATAATGTGTTGCAACGATTTGCCAGCAATTACATCGATGGATGGTGGCAGTTGGAGAAGAATTCGTGTTGTCGATTTTAATAGTCGTTTTTGTGATAATCCAAATCCAAAAAAAAGTAATGAATTTGCTATTGATTCTACAATAAAGGAAAAAATAAATATTTGGAAACCTTATTTTATGAGTATATTGATACATTATTATAAATTATATAAAAAGGAAGGAATTGTTGAGCCAATAGAAGTATTAAATGCAACAGACAAATATAAGACAGATAATAATAAATTCAATGAATTTTTCGACAATTGTCTTATTGAAAATGATAAAAATGTCGAAACATTCAGAGATATTTATGCACTTTTATCATGTTGGTGGAGTGAAAATTATAGTAATGTTAAAATTCCAGATACACGTGAATTAAAACGTGCATTAAAAACAAAGTTTGGTATGGAAAAAGAAAAAATAATTGATGGTATGAGATGTTATGGTTTTAATGTTGAATTTAATAAAAAAATGAATATAGGTTTAAGTAATTCTGATTTTATTGAAAGTGATTATTAAGTAATAGTAAGATTAAATACAGTGTCATTTATTTAAATTTAATTAAATATAATTACATTTAATTAAATTATGTTACAATAATAGGCAATGCCTTATAAAAGTCCAATTATATTAAATAAATCAGATTTGATTTATATAGATCAAGAATTAATTATTTCAGGAAAAAACAAAGGTTCCGTATTTGATAAGAAACAAAAAAATTTTAATGTTCAAGATAATATTTTTTTATACAAAAATCATCAAAAATATAAACTAATACAATATCATTTTCATATTCCTAGTGAACATAAATTAAAAGATGAAAAGTATCCTGCTGAAATACATTATGTATTTATCCAATTAAATGAAGGATATCACGAAGAAGAAAATCAAGAAGGAAATCACGAACACGAAGAAGAAAATCAAGAAGGAAATTATGAAGAAAATTATCAAGAAGGAAATCACGAACACGAACAAGAAAATCAAGAAGGAAATTATGAAGAAAATTATAAAGAAGGAAATCATGATCACGAAGAAGAAAATCAAGAAGGAAATTATGAAGAAGAAAATCATGAAGGGAATAATGAAGAAGAAAATCACGAAGAAGAAATTCATGAAGAAGGAATTTATGAAGAAGAAAGTCATGAAAAATGTGTTAAATATGGAAGAAGATATAGAAGACATAGTTGTGAAAGTAGACATAGTAGTTGTAGTGAAAGTGATAGTGATTATAGTAGTGGCTGTAGTAGTGATAGTATAATTGGATGTAATTTAGATGTATGTTGTGGTTCAATTTATGATATGTATAGGGGTTTTTCAAATATTTTAGTGATTGGTAAATTGATTGAAAATTATGAATATTATATAAATGCTTTAGATTTAATACATAATTCTTTTATTGATTTAACAAAAATTCAATGTACAGCGCCTAATAAATATTTTGAATATGATGGAACATTAACAACTGGCACATTTGATCCTGTTAGATGGATTATAGATGATGATGTTTTAAAATTGGATGTAAAGAAACTTAGGCGTTTTGCAAAAACAGCTAGAGAAGTTCAATTATTGGATGGAAGAATTATATTATTTAAAAATTAAATAAATTTAATTATGGATATAATGAGTGATTAAAAATTATTTTATTATGTAATAGTATAATATATAATATGAATAATTTGTTATTTTATACATTGATTGGATTTTTGATATATTTGTTTTTTTTTAATCAAGTTATGATTGATAAATTTACAAATATAAAATTTATAAAATCAAAAAAAGAATGTTCGGAAAAATCTATTAATGATGCTATTTATAATTATAATATATCTGGAAAATATGTTAGGTAATCATGTACTTTGAGAATATTATTATTGTTTTCGTTTTAATTTAAATATAATTATATTAATTAAATTAAAGTGTAACTGATATGAGTGATTACAATATCAATATTATTGGGTATGGTTATGTTGGTGGCGCAATGGGACATTTATGTAAATTAAATAATATAAGAGTTAATGTACATGATACTTTTTACAAGGATGTGGCTCATTATTTTTACAATTTAAATGAATTGGTTATAAATTCAGAAGCATGTGAACAGGATAAATTAAACGTTTATTTCATTTGTGTTCCAACACCAAGTAAAGATAATGGTAATGACGATGATAATCATGGAGATTGTGATACTTCTATTGTCATGTCTGTTATAAGTCAATTAAATTCAATGGTAACAAAAAACAGTATTATTATTTTAAAATCGACTGTAACACCAGGGACATCTATTGATATTAATAAGACGATTACGAATGAAAAAATTAAATTTGTATTTTGTCCTGAATTTTTAAGAGAAAGTAGTTATTTGGATGATATTGCGAATGCTGATTTTGTATTATTAGGAATAAATGATAGCGTGAATGAGGATACAAAAAAGTGTTTAACAAGAGTTTTTAAAAATTTATATGGGCATAAAATGGAGGAAATCGATGTTATTTTTGAGGATTATACTATTTGTGAAATGTTTAAATATACGGTCAATGTTTTTTTGGCTACTAAGGTGTGGTATTTTAATGAGATATATCAAATCTGTAATAAATTTGATATACAATATAATAAATTAAGAAACTTATTTAGATTAGAGGAAAGGATAGGTGAATCACATACACAAGTTCCAGGACCAGATGGATTAATGGGTTTTGGTGGTAAATGTTTAGTGAAAGAATCAAAAGGTATGGCTAGATTACAAGAAAGATTAGGACTTCCAAATGAAATTATGACTAAAATATTATTAAGAAATAAAACCTTAAGAAATAATACTATTTAATGATGAAAGATGGACGTTAAACTTTTTGAAATTGCGTCACTAATATGATTTGCAATTTCTTTTACATGTTCTTTTTTTAATCCTGTTTGTTGAGCAATCTTTCCATGAAGATCATCATGTTGTGCTACATTTTCTATAACGGATTGAACTGGTTTTAAAACAACATGAGTGTCAGTTCCCCCTTTTTGATTTAATTTATTTATATGTTGTAATAATAAATCATATACAATTTTAAATGCTTTTTGCTGATTAAGGAATCTTAATTTTTGTTTACCACTTATATTATTAATTACAATTTTATCTAATAAATATTTTTTTTTAGAAAATGTTAATAAAGAATTTGATAAACATGTGTATTTGTGGTTTTCATTTTTTAAACATTTTGTAATATATTTATCACTCCATTTATTAACATAATGATTTACAGAAATTGACATTTTAGATGTGATTTTATTTATCTTATTAATTACAATTAATTAAAATTAATTGAAATTAAATTACTAACAATAATGATGTGTAAAGATAATAATGACATCTAAATCAAATTTAAAAACAAACTTGATAAAAGTTGAAAAAGGATATATATCTGATTTAGAAAATATTTTACAAGATATTTTATTACATTTTACTATAACAAGAAATGATAACAATCAGGAAAAAATAACAAAAGATGATTTAATGGAATTATATATTACACCTTTATTACAAAAGGAAAAACAATATCAATGTTCAGCTATTTTAGTCAATGGTAATAGATGTTCTCATAAAAGTTTAAAAGATACGAAATACAAATATTGTAAAAAACATTTTTTTAAAGATAAACAAACATATAATAGTTTGGGAAATATAACAGAAGAATTAGAAAGTGGATTAAAATTACAAGATGACAGTAAGCTTTTTGTTATAAATAATCAAATAAAAGATGATATACAACTAAAGAAAGATACATTAGAAAAACATTTTATAGACAATATATTATATTATGTTGATGAAAAATATATATATGATGAAAATTATTGTAAAACAGGGTATATTGAAAATGATAATGATAATATAAAAAATTATATTTTAATAACAGATCCTTTTATTTTACAAAATATTTAAAACAATAAATAATAAATAAAATTTAAATTAATTTATATTTATTTATTAATTGATAAATGTCATACGTGTGTCATTGTAATTTAATAAATCCTAAATATATATCTTGTTTCTATAAACATCCGAATGAATTAGTACCGACACCTTCATATATTAAAAAATTAAATAAAAAAGAATGTAATACTGTATCTGTATCATGTTCTTTACATAGAAATTATTTTTATAATTATCATGATCGGTACAATTATAACAGATTATGTTATTATTTTAGAAATACATTTTTAATATGTCATAAACAAAAAATGCAAGAAACATTTCATATAATAAAAATGTTGAATCAACATATAAAAGATAAACAACAAGAAAATGATGATCATATTAAAGAATGTAATAATTTAATATACAAAGTACAATTTGATATTAATGGTGATATAGGAATTAGTATTATTTTTTCACCTAATGATTTTAAAAAAAATAATGAATACAATAGTGATGATGAATACAATAGTGATGATGAATACAATAGTGATGATGAATATAATAGTGATGAATATGATAGTGATGATGAATATGATAGTAGTGATGAATAATGGAAACTATAATTTAATCAGTATTTAGATTATTCATAAAAGTGTGTTTCTTGTAAATTTAAAAGTAATTTTTGCATGTTATCAATATATACAGTTTGATTACATATAGTACCAGTTAAAAATGAATTTCTAACATATTCTTTTAATGTTGTCCAGAAGTGTTTTGGTTTAAGATGTAAATCATTTATTTTTGATATGAGATCAGAAGTGTCTTTAAATACGTATTCTTTTAAGTTAGAATTTGTAAGAATACTTGTTGTAACATTTTGTGGATGATAATAATTTACATCATCATACATTGTAAATACAGGAACGCCCATATATAAAGATTCGCAACTTGTAGTGGTTCCTGAATAAGGAAATGTATCTATTGCAATATCGATATTATTATATTCTAATAAATGTTGATCATGTAATATTGTACAATCCATTAATATAATTCTGGATTGAACAGATATATCAAATTGATTTAAAAAGTGTGTTCCTATATTTTGATTAATAATAGCTTTTGTTTTAAAAATAAATTTTGCATTTTTAAATTCTATTAAAATACGATTAAACAATTTAATAACAGATGAATTAATTTTATTTAAACGATTAAAACATCCAAAAGTAATATATCCATTTTTAAGAAAAGGTTGTAAAGGATTTAAATAATGTAATGTATTTTCTTTTTTTCCTTTTTTATTAACATGAGGATTATAACATAAAAATGTATTTGGGAAATACAATAATTTTTCAGTATAATATTGCTGAGAAATTTCAGGTTTATCACATATAGCATCTGTAATTCTATAATCCATATTGTAAATACCAGTTGTGTAAGGATATCCTATATAACTAATTTGAATAGGTGCTGGTTTATTTACAAATACATCTAAACGATTAAACGCTGTATGACCAGCTAAATCAAATAAAATATGAATATTGTCAATATAAATTAATTCGGATACTTCATTTGTTGTTTTATGTTTAATAAATTTAAATTGTAAATTTGGATTTAATAAACTAGTATCAATAATACATTCTGAATAGCAATAAATTACAAATAAGTCAGGATTATATTTTGTCAATAAGGTATTAATAAAAAAACTAACAGGATGATCTATAAAGTCACCAGAGATAATACCAATATGAATTTTCCCATTTATTTTAGATTTTAAATGAGAAAAGTTGTAATTTTTTATTTTTTTAAATAAAGAATTTACTTTTTTATGTTGTTTAGAAATATAACTTTTATCTTCTAATTGGTGGTAAAGATAACATAAATTAAATATTTTATTTTGGAATGGTAATATAAATTTTGGTGAAATTTGTAAAGATTTATTATAACAACCAATAGCTTCTTCATTATCACCATTATAGGAAAACATATGTCCCATATTAAGATACATTTCAGATAATAAAAATGTTGTATCTGGATTAATAATACTATCTTTTACGTTATCGATTGCTTTTTGATAATGTACATGCGCTAAATCTGTTCTTCGCATTTCAGTATAAACAACACCTAATTGATTATTTATATTAGGTTCAGTGGGATAAACTTCATGAGCTTTTAATAAATAATGAAGACTTTCAGGCCATTGTTTAATACTTCTATAAATGCTAGCAATTCCATTATAACAATTGATATAATTTGCAATTTTTTCTTTTTCATCTGTTGTAAATTGATTAGTAAAAATAGATAATTTATAATGTGTTAAACTAAGTTCAAGACGATTCATTTTTTGATAAATAAATCCTAAATTATAGTTTATATTTGTATTTTCAGGTGAAAAAACCATAGCTTCATTTAAATAACTAAGTGCTTTTACTAAATCATGTTGAACATGAAAACAAAGTTGACTATAAACACTAACTAATTGTATAATAGATTCGGGATGTTCAAAATAAATTCGGCGTATGGTTATAAAACAAAAAATGGCTCGTTTAAATACTTCTTCATGATTTTGTTCTAATTTATATTCTTTTATAATTTGTTTTTTATCAAGAATAAGTTTTTCGGCTAACGTTTTATAAAAGGTACCTAATTTATAATAAGATTCAACATAGGCTGATTTTGGAATATATTTATTATCTCCATCTATTAATAAATAATCTGTCATTTCTACACAGTTTAAAACAGATTCATATTCTTTAATTGTATATATTAAATAAATGGGATTTTGTGTATTTAAAAATTGAACAACATGATTATCTGCTTTTAATAATAAACCTTTATAATTGATTAAATTATTTGTTTTTTCTGTATTAGTAAGATCTGATTTATATGTTAATAATTGATTTAATTGTACATCAATATTATGATTACTATTCATATTTTTATTTATTTTAAAATGATAAATAAATTAATAAATGTAAACGACAAACTAAATAGACATGTTGATAAAATAAATTATAAAATTAATTTTATTATTAGTAAATAATACAGTACAATAATGTCATTTACTTTTTTATATAATATAGTCATTATAATATGTATTGTATTAGTCTTTTTTATAGGAATTGAATTATTAAAAGCAAGAAATCCAAATTCTGAAGGGCCCCGACTTAGTTCGGACCTGTCCCGACCTCTGTTCGGGTCTATACAAGACAG
>Ga0214923_10006393_pt1 | contig 13268 bp, 9 predicted proteins | sample LL1510_MetaG_FD_177993 | JGI IMG/M metagenome (GOLD analysis project Ga0214923, IMG submission 177993) | Freshwater microbial communities from Lake Lanier, Atlanta, Georgia, United States - LL-1510 | ecosystem: Environmental > Aquatic > Freshwater > Lake | place: USA: Georgia | collected 2015-10-15
ACCAGCATTGAATCTGTTATTGTAGAAAAAGGGAATACTAAATCATCAAAATCAATAAAAGTCGATTCTGTTGAAGAAGATGATGACGATGATGATGAAGATGAAGATGAAGATACAAAAATTGCTGTAGAAAGCGATTCAGATGAATCAGAACCTGAGCCTGAGCCTAAAATGAAACAAAATAAATCTAAAAAATCATCTAAAGTAATTGAATCAGAATCTGAAGATGATTCCGAACCTGAACCTGAACCAGTTCAATCTAAAAAATCATCTAAAATTGAACTTAAATCAAATAAAAAAGTAGAAGTTGATACTAAACCAACTAAAACTACAAAAAAATCTAAATAAATCCAAATAAATCCAAATAAATTTTTAATAAATTCTATTTAATAAAAATTATTAAAAATTAATAAAAATTTTATTTATTATCAAGTTAATAATATTAATTAATTAATTTAATATTATTATATGTATCATAATATAATTTAACGATATCATAATTATTATTCAAATTATAAATTGCATTAAATATTTTAGGTTCATAATCATCTACATTAAAATCGACTATATTTTCTAAACATTTATAGAGTATACATTTAATACCTGATAAAGGATCGATATTATAATTAATTGTATTTTTAAATTTTAATATAGTAATAATTTGTTCAGCAATATACTGAAGAACATCTTTTGTAGGATGATTCATTGAATAAAAAAGTAGTTTTTTTTTATAATTATTTTTAATATACTCATAAGTTGATATTATATATATATTATCATTTTTATATTTTTCAATATTATTATAATATCTTTTTAATAATTCAGTTAAAGTATTATTTGCTATAATTTCTAATTCATCTTGTGTTTTAAAATTTTTATTATTTATAATTTCTAAAAAACTTTCAAATGGTAAATTATTTTGATAACATTGTAATAAATTATTGTAATGATAATCAACTGGTTCTTTAATTATTATATTATTTACAACTTTATAAGTAAGATCAAAATGATATAAATTAAAATAACAACTATCAAAAATTATTATTTTACAATCTTTTTTACATTTTGATAAAATATATTTTGTTGATAAATAATCTAAATTTCTATAATTATCTGATATTGATTGTGTTATTATAACATCAGCATTTATTAATAAACTATCAAAATCATCTTTAGAAATAGTAGTGCTATGACATTCTATATTTTTTTCAATTACATTTTTTAAATTTAAAATATTTTTGATTGCAAATGTTTGACAATTTCCATAATATAAAATATTTTCACATATTTTTTTTGCAGTTATAATATAACTTGTTTTTTGATCACCCCAAAAAATTCCATAATTATTATATTCTTCGATTACTTCATGAAATATTATTTCTTTAAATCCAGCTCTTTCTAAATATTCTATTATACTTTTTTTTGAAAACATTCTCATTATTATCTTATTATTATGTAGTTTAATATTGAATTTTTGTGAAATCCCATTTATTGTTGTATTATTTATAATACACTCATTATTATCTATAGGTGTTAATATATAATTATATAATAATGGATAATATTCAATATGTTCATTATCTGTATACGGAACTGAGAATATTAAACTACCACCATTTTTTAACATCATGTATAAATTATCAAATGCTATTTGAATATTTGGATAAGGATCAATGTGTTGAATCATCTCACTTGCAATTATAAAATCTAAATTATTATATTTTTTTATACTGTCATGATTATATATATTAAAATTTTCTTCTTTTAATACATTTTTATAATTATACTTTTCTTCACATAATGTTGTCCAATCACTGTCTATTATACCAATACCTTTAATATTTTTATTTGGTTTTAGATTTTTTATAATTTTAATTTGATTATATAATATTTTTGTTAATAATAGATATATCATTCTAAATCGCGAATTATAATTTTCAAATAATGCACCTTCTCTATTTTTAGTTTCATCTATAATATCAAATATACTTCCAGTAATATTACATATAAAACTCATTATTTATATTATTAATTAAGATTATAATATAATAATATAATCTTATTAAAAGTTCGTTAAAAGTTTATATATAATTTATATATTATATATAAAATGGATAATTTAGATACAAAAACATCTTTTATACTTAAACCAAATGATTTTAGTGAAATATTGTTAGATACATTAAGTATCACAAATTATTATCCTTTAGATAATTCTAATAATAAATTATTAATTAATAAAATTAATATTTTTAATGATAAAAAATTATATATTGAAACTGACTATTTAAAAGTAAAACAAATTAATATAGAAACTAATAAATTAATTTTAGAACCATTAAATAATTCATTGATTAATATTCTTAATTCACTCGACGAAAAATGTAAATTATTATTACAAAATCTTATCAATTCTGATGAAACATTAGATACTCTCGATATAGAATGGAATTGCGATAATATACAATATAATACCATCATTAATGATAATAATCTACTTAAAATTTATATTAATAATGATACTAATATTAAACATAATTCTCAACAAATCTCTCTTAAAGATATTAATGTCAATGATCATGTCGCTATTTTTTTGGGCGTCGATTTTATTACTTTATTGTTAGATACTATGCAGGCTAAAACAAAATTATATAGTTATTTTATTAAAGTAACAAAATTTAATAAATATGAAGAAGAAAAAAGAATTAATATTGATAATTGGAATTTCACTTCTAAACAAGATATTAATAATGTCTTTATTAAATCCGATTCAAATAATAATGAATTATCTTTTCAAACTGAATTTAATAATAATCAAAGTAATCAAAATAATCAAAATAATAATGATAATCAAAATAATGATGATAATGTAGTTGATGTAGTTGATGATAATCAAAATAATGATGATAATCAAAATAATGATGATAATATAGTAGATGAAGTTGATAATATTAATGTAGTTGAGAAGGTAGATAAACCTAAGAAAGAGAGAATGAAGAAAGAGAAAGTTGAAAAATCGAAAGTAGAAAAAGTGAAGAAAGAAAAAGTAGAAAAACCTAAAGTAGAAAAAGTGAAGAAAGAGAAAGTAGAAAAAGTGAAGAAAGAGAAAGTGAAGAAAGAAACGAATAAGAAAGAAACAATAGAGATATAATAGTATTACATTTTATTAAATGACAAAAGAACAGATTGAGGAGAAATAGATGGTTTTGAAATTGAAGTAATATATAAAAGTAAAAGAACAAGTAAAATTAGTATAATAACATATATAATAAGTAATTTAATTTGAGACATAATAATGATAATATATAATATTATATATTATAATTTAGAATTCCAATAAAATATTTCTAGCAATAACTGGATTTTTATATTTAGATGAATTAACCTCTATATTTTTATTAGATTTATTATCGACATCAGTATTATCAGATTTAGACAGACTACAATTTTCATCGCTAGTAGTAGTAGTAATAGAATTGTTTTCTATTAAGTTTTTTTTAAAATAAGAATTTACGTGTGTATATTTTTCAATAATTGTTTTATAATTATCAGTTGTATATTTAATAATATCATTATTAATAGCCCATCTAAAAAAATTTAATTGTCCAATAGTTGTCAATAATAATAAATTATTTTTACTATAATGATAATAAAACTTTTTCTTTCGACGAAATGGGTCAAAATATTTTTTTTTAAAAGATTTTAGTTGAGCTTTATAACTAATATTAATATTAAAATTATTTTCTTTTTTATATAAATTATTAACATTTATTGTAAATTTATATAAATAACAATAACGAGTTACAAACCAATCTAAAAATCGTAATGATATTAAATTATTACCATTTATAATATCAATCATAGTTGTTATTTCATCATTTGTGCAATTATTAAAATACTTATCTAACATATTATAATAAATTAATTCTTTTGACTTGAATTCAGATATTTTTATTATATCAACTAATTCTTCAGTATTTATAGGAGCATCTTTCATTATAAAAATTTTATCTTCATTTTTTTTATCTTTAATAAAAACTTTATTATTCATTTTATTATTCATTTTATTATTTACATCTAAATCATGTGTATTGTCAATAATAATGTTTTTATTAATATCTTGAATATTATCCTGAATAATATTATTTTTTTTATTAACTTTAACTTTTTTATTTAACATTATTAGATAAATAGTAAATAATATTTTATATTGATTTAATTTGAATAAAATATTAATTTAATTTGAATAAAATATTAATTTATGTTTTATGTTTCAAGATTAGACTTGTAAATATCTTCTTCAACAGAATCTTTAATAAATAATTTTAGAACTTTAATTTCTTTAAATTTATTTCCTAATCTTCTAACTCTACCAATTGCTTGATTTTCTGTATTTAATCTAAAATTTTTATCACCATATATTGGATCTAAAAATATAACTTCTTCTGCATTATTTAAATTAGAACCAGATACAGTGCTTTCAGATGAAAGCATTATTATTTTATAGTCATTATTAATACTATCAGAACTATTAAATAATTTTAATACTTTATCTTTTTGATATACATTTCCTTGACAGTATAAATGTTTAATACCATTACTTTCTAAAACTTTGCCAACTTCTTTTAATAAATAATCCCATTGTGAAAATATAATTCTATATTTTTCTGGTGTTGTTTTAATATAATTTATAATATATGATAATTTAGTTCCTAACATTTTAACATCTTCTGATTTAGTCTCACTTATTAAAAATATTTTATCTAATTCTAATGCTTTAGAGCAATTAGGACATTTACAACGTATACCCGAGTTTTTTGATTCTTTAATAATTGTGCTAATACAACTATAACAAAACATATGACCACAAAATGTGATACCAATATCGTGTTCTTTAATATTATCTAAACATATAGGACATTCTTCTTTAACAACTTTATCCATATCAGAAATTAAATCTAAAAAGGTTTTATAATAAAGTAAAGTTTTCTCTTTTCCATCACGAATTTTTTTTAATTCAACTATTTTGTCATTTGACGTTTCAAGATCATATTTTAAATCACTATACATCTTTAAATGAACTTTGTTCTCATTTTCTAATTTTAACATTTCTTCTTTTATTTTATTTATTCGTTCTATACAATTATTATAATGTTCTTCTGCTTTATCATATTCTTTAAAATACATATCTTTCATAATATTAGTGATATCAAACAAAGATTCAACTTTATTAGTCATATTTTCTCTAATTTTATCAGAAATCAGAGGATGACAACAAATTTGTCGTAAGAAAACATCAGTAGTAGCATTATTAGGATCGACTAAATAGGCATTATAAATCATTCTTTCAGTTTCAGTAAAATTAAGCCAAACAATTTCTTCTTTAATTTCTGGTAATTTTAAAATTTTAACATTTTTGTTATGTGTATTCCTACTAAAATGATCTTTAATATATTTATAATTATTATAATCATATAAATCAATAACATTAATTATATTTAATTTATATGTTAAAAAATCACTAATTACAGATAAAGACGTTTTATCAATATCAATATAATTTCTAATTTCTTTTTCTTTGAATGGAGTTCCGGAAATTATCCATCTAAAATCTGATTCTATATATTTTAATCTTGTGAATAAATTAGAACATTCTATTTCATGAAATTCATCAATCGCTATTCTATGCCAATATATATTATATATATTAACATTTTTATCAAATATATTAATTATGTTTGATAGTGGATCATATGATTCATGTTGATTTAAATTACAATTAATGAAAAAATTCGCTGATACAATCACAACATCTGCATTCATTATATCAAAAAATGTATATTTTTTATAATGTGCTTTTGTTAATAAATTTAATATATTTAATGATTTAATTGTGTGTATTTCAAATTCTCTTAACCATTGTCCACATAAATGATTTGGAACTATTATTAATGTCCCTTTGCTGTAAATCTTATCATTCTTTGTCATGCTTTTATAATTAGATTTTTTACTATTTATTAATGTTATTATTTGTAGTGTTTTACCCATACCAACTTCATCAAATAAACCACCGCCTTTAAATTTAATTTTTATATATATATCATTATATATTTCATCATATATCCCATTTTCAATATTAGTCATCCAATTAAGATTATTTATTTGATATGGATATAATTGCGTTTTAATATTATTAAATGATGTTAAATTAATATCTGATAATGGCGAATTGTCTAATATATTACTAATTAAATAATTACATATGTTTTTTTTTAAAATATTTATATATTGATAACCTTTTATTATATTATTATCTAATATTATTTCATTAATACTATTTAAAATATTATCTTGATTACTTATTTCACTATTTAGTATATTTTCCTTTCTAAGATCATCCCTTATCTTATTATAAACATCTATTAAAAATAATAATTTACTAATAATATTTATTTTATTATTTTCGATTTTCATTTCCAATTATTATTTAATAATTATTTATCTTTAATTAAAATCAATTTTTATTATATTATCATACAATAAAAAAATATACAAAATATAATTATATACCGAAAGTATTAAGATATTCAAAACTGATAATATTATTATTAATTTCAGTATTAGAAATATCAACAATATTATTTTTAAGAAATTTAATAATATTTTTAATATTAAATTTTTTATTTCGAATAAAATTATTAATATTAACTTTAAAGCTGATTGTATTATTCATATCAATATTATCTTCATTATTTTTCAATATATCAATTAATTGATCCCAATATTCTAACATTGCATTAGAATAATAATTATAATTATTATGATCAATTATTTTATAATAATTAATATTATTATTTTCATTAGTTTGATCATTAATAAATAAATTTTTTTCATTTACGTATGAATTATAATAAATATTTCTTATTTTATTTATTTCTGTAATATTTATATTATTAATTATATTTTTATTACAAATTGTTTCAATATCATTATATTCAATAATAATATTTAATAATTCATCTGGTTTTAATCCATGATAAAATACACCATAATCTGATCCTAGTAAAATACAAAAATCACAAAATTGTTTTATTGTAATATTAAATTTTTTTACTATATTTTCAGTATTTAAATAATATACATTATTATTATAAAATTTAATTACCTTATTTATACCCGCTGGTATCGGATCAGTATCATCTGTTAATAACATATCTATTATATTATATTTATTTAATAATACTGCAAGATATTCACCTTCACCATGTGAAAAAATATATGGTATATTTAATAAATCTAATAATTCTAATAATATTTCTATTTCTTTAATTCCAATCTTAATTATATTTTTTTCTATTTTTTTTTTTAATAATAATAAATTTTTATTTTCATTATTATATGTTTCATTTATAATTTTTTCTTCAATGATGTTTAATTTTAGTTTATTAATATATTTTTTATAATATCGTGAAATATTTGTATGTTCTTTTTCATATATAGTTCCACCATCAAATATATATAATGGTATGATACCATTTGATAAAAAATTAAGAATTTGATTAAAAAATCCAATTAACATATTATCGTATGAATGAGAATATTTATAGCAAAATAAATTACCATCAATACCAATTAAAATTTTATTTTTATCCAGATTTAATTCATGTATAATATTATTTAAATAAGGATAAATATTATATAAATTATTATTTTGAAGGAATGTAAATAACTTTTTTATTCCCATATAATATTAGAATACAATAAAAAAAAGATTTCCTCTTTTAATCAAACAATTATTAATATCAATAATATTTTCATTACAATCATAATAAGGTAATCCAAAATTATTATATTTATAAATATTACCAAATTCACTTGTTTCATAATTAATATTTATTAAATTAAATTCAGTAATTTCATTATCTAAAAATTTTATTATTATTTTATTATCTATTATTTGATCATTATGTATTTTTACATATAAATCATTATTTATAATATGATATTGAATATCATAGTGTATTGAATTTATTATGTTGATTTTAATTATTATATTTCCATTATAATTAATATCATTTATATTAATTATTTCACCTTCATTTTCATATGTTTGTTCTTTATCTAATGCATAAATATTCTCAATAAAAATATTTTTGGTTATACGATTATGATTAATCACTTGATATTCATTATTGTAATATTGTTTAATTGTAAAATTAACTGTAATTACAATATCTAATAATCTTATTATGTTATTTAATGTAAGATCTATATAATCAATTTCATATAAATTTATATTATCAAAATCTATTTCATTAAAATTTATTTTTGATAAATTATTTTTTATTTTATTTTTAAATATCCTTATTAATAAATTTATATCAACATTTAAAGTTAATGACCCATTTTTAATTATCATATCAACATACTTTATTATAAAATTATTAAATATATTTGATTTTTCTTTATACAAATTACTTGTATCATCATTTGTATTTGAATTATTTGATTTTCTTTTATTAATTATAATATCGTATGCATTTTTAATTATAATAAATTGTTCAGAAGCATTAGAATTTTTATTTTTATCTGGATGATATTTTAAAATTAATTTTTTATACGATTTTTTAATATCAGAAATAGATGCATTATAAGGAACATTCAAGATGTTATAAAGATACAAGTCATCATTATCCATATATATAAATTAATGAACTTATTATTATAAAATAAGTTTATTTTTAAATAATAAAATAGATAATTAATGTATAGTTATATTTAAAATGATAAATAGTAATGTAAGAGAAGCATATAATATGAAAAAAATAAAAAATTTTAATAATATAGATCAAGTATATAATAAAGACGAACTTAAAAATATAATAATAAATTCAGTTAAGATAGAAAAACCAAATATAAATATAGAATCTTTAGTTCAAAATAGAAATATAACAAATAATACTGATTTAGAAGAATCTATTAAAAAAAGAGTAAATTTACCGTATAAAGGTATCATTAAAGATTTTAATTATAATAAAAATATTAATTCTGAAAAAGATTTAATAATACATAAAGTTTCAAGTGAAGATAAAATACATTTTAATGAAGATATGAATAAATTTAAAACTACAAATAATACTATTGATAATGAAATTAAAAATATATATTCTATAGATAAACAATTAAATCATAAAAAAGATTTTGAGTATCAACATAAATATAAATATAGAACTAAACTAGAAACAAGTGATGAAACAGATTTAAGAACAGATAGAATTGAATTTTATAAAAAAGAACAAAATAAATTAGATGATAATAAAAAAAAAATAGATGACATATTACTAAATTTAATAGATTCTGGTGCATTATCTGAAAATTTCGATTCTATCAATTATGATAAAATAGATACAAAAGAATTAGAAAATAAATTAAAAAGTGCATTTGGTGAAGATGAATTTAATAAATTGGTAAGAGAATTAGTATAAAATAATATCTTATTATATCTTATATGAGTTATCAACAAAAAATATTATCATCATCTATATCTTCATTAGAATTAGATAAAGAATATATAATTTATAAAAATAATTTAATTGATAATAATATTGATAAATTAAAAAATAAAATAGAAGAATTAAATAATAAAATTGATTTTATAAATAACCATAATATTAATGTAGATATAAACTTACAAAAAAATATAGAAAATTCAATTTATACATTGGAAAATACTATAGTTTTAATTAATAGACTTGTGATTAATAATGGAACTATTAAATCAATAAGATTGTAATTTTTTTTAATAATATAGATATATTATTTTCTATATTTATATTATTTTCTATATTTATATTTATATTATATTCAATATGAAAAATCATAATTTTAAAATTTATCAAAATGGTGGTGCTGATAATAAAAGTGATATGTCGTCAAATTCAACAATAGATAGTTCAATTAAAAGATATGATGAAGAAACTAAAGATAAAAGTAATACTAAACTTAGTGAAAATGTAAGTGTATCCAGTAATGATAATGAAGTAATTGATTCCGAAAGTTCTGAAAAAGAAGATATTGAAAAAGAATTAAAAATAGAGAATATAAAGAAATTTTCAAGTATAAATGAAATACCAGAATATTTAGAAACTGTTAAAAAACATTATCTAAATTTAAAATTAGATTTAGATAGACATGAAATAAGTAGATTAATCACTAAAACATTAAATGTTGCAATATTAGGAAGTATAACTACTGAAGAACAAATTTATTCATTATTTATGAAAGATTATGATGAAATTAAGAAAAAAGTGATTATTATAATTGATAAAATTAGAGAATTCAATAAGAATAATAATTATGAATATTGGGTTGATCTTGACAAAATTGTTTATTTATTATGGTTTAAAGAATTTAAATTCATAAAAAATCTAATAATTAGTATTAATGAAAATTTAGAACATCAATTAAATATTATTCATCTGAATTCTTATTTAATTGGTGAATTATATAATGATCCAAAATTAACTAAATACTATCTTAAAATATTACAAATGATGATTAATAATGAAGATGATAGTAATAGAATGTTCTATAATGATAAACTTCGACAATTTTTTACTATTGCTAAAATTACTAAAATTGACGAATTTATTAGATTAATTTATACTGCTGATAAAGATTTTATTACTTTTGTTAATTCTGCAAAAGAAGAAAAATTTTCTAAAGAAAAAGAAAATAATGATCCTTCTAAAACTAATAACTTTAATAATATCGAAGATATTGAAAAAAAAATTAAAAAAGAAAAAAAAAGAATATTATCAAATAATGAAAAAAGACCATTGGATTTATCTATATTATTAAAAGATAACTCGTCTGATGATGGTTCATTAAAATTAAATTATAAAGATATTATTAATAATATTGATGAAGATTTATGGCATTCTATTAATTTATTTTTATATAAAAAATTCAGTTTTAATATGACAGATTATATTCAACAAATTAATAAAATAAGAGATAAATTACCTGAATTACAAATAGATTATTTTAATGATCTTGAAGTCCCTTTCATTGTTAGAAAAAATCCTGATAAAGATGGTGATCGTGGAACTGAATTAACTGGCGGGAATAATACTTATTTTAAAAAATACCTTAAATATAAAGAAAAATATTTACAGTTACAATTACAACTTAATAAATTATATTAAATTATTGATTATTGATCATTAAAATATTATAAAACAAAATAAAATAATTTAATATATAAACATTTTTTATTTTATAAATTTTGATATAAGTTTATATTTCAAAATTAAAATTTAACATAAAATTATGTTAACTTTATCTTAGTAAAAATGCATTCTATTCGTAAACGAAAATTTAATTTTAACTCTTCTAATTCTTTCAAAAAATATAAATTTAATAAAAATTATTATATTATTAACCATCATAAAATTAATAAAAATAATAATAAAAATAATAATAAAAATAATAAAAATAATCATAATGATAATGATGACGATGATGACGATGATGACGATTATGTAGAGGAAGATGATGATTATGTAGATGATGAAGATGAAGATTATGTAGAAGAAGATGAGGAAGAAGATGATGATGAAGATGATGATTATGTAGAAGAAGATGAGGAAGAAGATGAGGAAGATGAAGATTATGTAGAAGAAGATGAGGAAGGAACAGTAAAAGATGAAGAAGGTGAAGAAGGTGAGGAAGAAGAAGGTGAAGAAGGTGAGGAAGAAGAAGATGAAGAAGATGAAGAAACAAAGAGAGAAAGAGAAGAACACATTAAGTTATACAACGATACATCAGATTCATCTGATAGTGAGAATGAATTTGATGAGACAACAGATGCGATAGATTTTTCAATAAATTTATTGATAAAGAAGCAACGACATAATTACATGTGTTCTAATTTAGAGATAATAAACATATACAGGAATGAAATTAAAAGATTAGATAAAAAATATAAGAAATATGTAGAAGAGAAAAAACCATTAAAAGAGTTAATAATATATAAAGCGAGGATTGATGCATGTAAAACAATAGAGAACAAATATCGAGATAAATTAGAAAAATTAAAGACTAAATTTAGATTTAAGCAATTTATAAATGGAATAAAAGTGGAAAATAGGAGGAATAATGAATTAAATGATATATTAAATAGTATGTTTTATGTATATCCAATACCAATTAAAAACAAAGAAAATCTGGATAAAAATAAAGAGGAAAATGACAATAAAAATAAATTAAATAAAGAATTTGAAGAGTTATATGAACAAGAAAATAATAATAATCAATCATGTATAAGTTATTATAAATCACTAGAAGAAGATAAAAAAAAGTTATATTTAGACAAATTAAAGAATGTAAAACAAATATACAATGAAAATGATAAAAGACCAAATTATATGAAAATATTAGATTATGATACAACAGAATCGAACAAATCTATATTATTACAGAAAACGATAACATTTGAAAATTTGCGTGGATCATCAGAATATATAAAATTAAAACCATGGATAGATAAAATAATGAAAGTACCATTTGGTAAATATATAAAACCACCAATTTGTAAAAATGATGGCTGTGAAAAAATAAAAGAGTATTTAGATAAAGTTCGTGTTGAATTAGATGAAGGTATATATGGTCATAATACTACTAAAGATCAACTAATAAAAATATTAGCACATACTATAACAAATCCAACAGAAGGAGGAAATGTATTTGCATTACAAGGACCACCAGGTATTGGTAAAACTGCATTAATTCAAGATGGAATTGCAAAAGCATTAGGAAGACCTTATGCATTTATAAGTTTAGGTGGAGCAACAGATGCATGTTTTTTAGAAGGTCATGATTATACATATGAAGGATCGAATCATGGTAGGATAATAGATGTATTACAAAAAACGGGGTGTATGAATCCAGTAATATATTTTGATGAATTAGATAAAGTATCAGAAACAGCGAAAGGTGATGAGATTATAAATATATTAATGCATATAACAGATTCAACACAAAATTCACATTTTAATGATAAATATTTTGGTGCGATAGATTTTGATTTATCAAAAGCGATAATAATATTTTCATTCAATGATGAACATAAAATATCGAGAATATTACGTGATAGAATGAAAATAATAAGAGTAAAAGGATATAAATTAACAGATAAATTAATAATAACAAGAAATTACATAATTCCGCGATTAATAAAGCAGATAGTATCGAAATTAGGACAATTA
>Ga0214923_10006395_pt1 | contig 13265 bp, 13 predicted proteins | sample LL1510_MetaG_FD_177993 | JGI IMG/M metagenome (GOLD analysis project Ga0214923, IMG submission 177993) | Freshwater microbial communities from Lake Lanier, Atlanta, Georgia, United States - LL-1510 | ecosystem: Environmental > Aquatic > Freshwater > Lake | place: USA: Georgia | collected...
ACAATAACTTCTTTTGATTCATCTGCTTTGGTGACGACAGTAACAGGCACTGTCAGAGCTCCAGATAGCTCCAGGGCTTCAGCCTGTCGCTGAGGGTGTTCATCGAGATTTACTTCCTCGTAATTCATACCCTTGGCACCTAGGTATTTTTTGACCATAGAGCAATAGCCGCAGGTGTTAGTAGTGAAGATGGTTATATTTTTGACCATTTTTTGCTTCCTTTCGCAGTTTTTTATTGTTTTTTTAAACGATAACCTTAATTATATATAGTGCTTAATAATTGCACAAGACGCTATATATTGTGCTTTTTACCCCATTTTCGTGATTTTTGAGGTTACATCTGTTGGAAAGATTTACTTGCCTATTTTTATAAGCGTAACATCAAATACTAAGTCAGCATTGGCAGGTATGCCCGAACCTTGTGGTGGGCTTGAACCGTAAGCTAATGCTGCTGGAATCAATAAACGGCGAGTGCCGCCTTCTTTCATTCCAGGAATGCCTTGAGACCAACCAGCTATCACTCCATTAAGCGGAAAGCTGACTGGTTGCCCTGTATCCAGAGAGCTTTGAAATACTTTGCCTGTGCTGGCCACAGCCCCCGTGTAATGCACGGTCACAGTATCACCAGCTTTGACTTCTTTGCCATTGCCAGGCTGAGGATCTATTTTTTGCAATTCAGGGATTGAAGTTGTTGGCGTAAAATTCTGCAATTGCTTGCCTTGTAGTTGATTTGCTGGGTTCACTTTGTTCTCCTTGGTTATGTTAGTTTGAGCCTTCTTGGCATTGTTAGTCTGAACTTCTTGCCATACAACCATTACAGTTAAGGCCAATGTCGATAAAATAAATACTCCTGCAAACGAGCCTGCAATTATGCGTTCACGCATTTTGGCCATATACTCTCCCTTTGTAATTATGTTATTTATTATACCAAGTTTATACGCGTTTGGTATTTAATTTTTTAGTTAATTCAGCACTGATTTTATCTAGTACTTTGTTGATTTCCTTGTCGGTAAGGGTGCGTTCAAAATTAGTTATTTTAATTCTAAATGTGATGTTTTTGGTTTGGTCGGTGGCTTTGGCTTGATAGATGCTTATTGGCAAAACATCAGCAACAGAATCCGCAGGAATAGACACCTGCAGCTGGCTATGTAAATTATCATTTAGCTCATTAAATGCTAGTTTTTGAGATACCTGAAGAGTGATATCTTGTGTCACACTTGGGAACTTAGATAAAGGTCGGTATGATCCTGGAGCATTATGACTAGCTTGCATTAATGCCACTGTGTCTAGCTCAAAACCAGCTGTTTGAATAGGTAGTTTGAAATCACGCCTAACGATAGGAAGAAATTCGCCAACCACACCTATGACAGTATCTTGACCTTGAATTTTAATGACTGCGGTGCGCTCCGGATCAAAGGGCTGCTGGAATGCTTTAGTAGCTTTTGCCAACTGGTTAAATTGAATTTCAATATTAAAATCTTCAGCTATTGTGGTGAGCAGTTTTCTGGCTTTAAAATAGCTAGCCCCTGAAGTCTTAACCTTTGGTCCAGACGAGACAACTAACGCTATTGCTTCGCCCTCGGCCGGCAAATCATTATCATCCAAGTTGCCTAATTGATGTGTTTTACCAATCTCATAGATAGCAAAATTATCATATCCTGACTTGATATTGGGGTGTACTTTGTCGAGTAAACTAGGCGTCAAACTTAATCGGTAATATTGCAAATCAGGGCTTAAGGCATTAGCTATACTATAGGCTTTTTGAGGGTCTTGTAATGCCCTTTCCAGCATTTGACCAGGTACGAAAGAATAGCTAAGTATTTCGTTAGCGCCAGCTTTTTGAAGGCTATTGCGCAAAGCATTTTTAAAGTTCAATAATTGGTTTACAGTAGCCGGCTTGGAATTTCGAAGAGGTAAATCTAGATTGGCATTGTTGTAGCCATGTAAGCGACCGATTTCTTCAACTATATCTTCTGGATACTGAATGTCTGTTCGCCAAAAAGGCGCCTTAACAGTCATATTTTGACCCTTAATTTTCACCTGGAATTCCACATTAGTTAAAATCTTAGCAATTTGGTTAATGGTAAGTGAAAAACCTAAACGAGTATTTATAAAATTAGCTGTAGTGGTGATTTCTGGATGTATGCTTTCAGAGACTTGTATATTTTTTGGTAAATTATTGATGTCATATAACTTGCTTGCAACTTTAGCGCCTGTGGTATTGCAAATATCTTCTGTTATCTTGGCTAGCACCGTAGTGGTTTGAAGTGTACTCTGACCCTTGTTAAAACGAGTTACTGCATCAGTAAAAAGGCCGTGCTCCATACTGGTGCGGCGGATTGAATACATATCAAAATTAGCACTTTCTAGAACGATATTTGTAGTTGCAAAATCAACTTCTGACTCACTACCGCCCATTACGCCGCCAATTCCTAGCAACTGTTTGTCGGTGGCAATCATTATAGCTTCGCTGCGAGGTTCAATTGTTTTGCCGTTAAGCAGTTTAATGGTTTCACCTTTTTTGGGTTGACGCACAACAATTGTTGGCTGATCACCGGACATTGTTACGATTTTATCGTAATCATAGGCATGCAATGGTTGCCCAGTTAAATAGCTATAATAGTTCGTATAGTCAACAATATTATTGATAGCCTTAACACCGATTTTAGCCAATTCAACTTGTAGCCATACAGGACTAGTTTTGACTTTAACACCACTTAATACGATGGCACTAAAGCGTGGAGTTAACTTTGATATATCATTTATGATTTTAAGAGGCAGAGTTTTGTTGGCAGAACTGGCGAAAGATGGCTTGGTCTGATACCATTTAGGACTTTTTACAGCAATGCCCTGGATGCCAGCTAATTCACGATACACACCTAGTAAACCAAAACAATCTGGACGGTGTGTAAACATCTTATTTTCAATATCTATGATGTAATCATTGTCTAGCGCGTAGGCTTTGGCAAAATCGGTTCCTGGCTTAAGCTCGTCATCAATGATTAAAATGCCATCATGACTGTCGCCCAGTGCAAGTTCTTTAGGCGAAGCCAGCATTCCATTACTAACCACTCCACGCAGTTCGCGGGCGCCGAGCACGAATGGTTCGCTATCAAAAGTTTCGGGCACTGTTGCACCAGGTGGCAACCAAGCTACCAGAATATCAGCCTTAACATTTGGAGCGCCACAGACCACCTGCACTAATCCGTTAGTATCTCGATCTACATTTGTTGCAACTCCGCCGTCATCTATCTTACAGACATTTAATTTATCGGCGTTGGGATGCTTTTGGCAGGTGACTACTTTGGATATAATTATTCCCTGATATTTATCGCCAATTGCCTGCACTGCATCAACCTCACCGAGTTGGGCGCCAATCAATTTGGTCAATTTATCTACTCCAATAGCTGTCGGGTCTTTACTAAGACTGTATTGCTTGTTGAGGCTTTTAAGGCTAGATACGCTTAATTTCATTTAAATTGCCTCAGAAACTCTAATTTTCCACTCTCAAAATGCTTCACATGTTCGATATTATTTTTCATCATAATAAGGCGCTCAATTCCACCACCCCAAGCAAAACCGGTGTAAACATTGGGATCAATACCGGCAGCTTTTAAGACATTAGGGTGTATCATGCCGCAACCCAGTAATTCAATCCATCCACTATGAGAACAGATGTTGCAGCCTTTTTTATCGCAAAACGGACAGCTCATAGTGAACTCAAAAGAGGGCTCGGTGAATGGAAAATAGGAAGGCTGAATCCTGAAATCTAACTGTTTGGCGTAATATTCTTGCAGGAAAGTTTGAACAGTTGCAATCAAATTACCGACATTAACATTCTTATCGACATAGATTCCCTCTAGCTGGTAAAAGGTGTGTTCGTGGCGAGCGTCAATGTCCTCATTTCTAAAAACACGCCCTGGAATTACTAACGCAATTGGTTCACCCTTGGCAAGATTATTTTTTAATGATTTCAAGGCACGGTTTTGCATTGTAGAGGTATGAGCTGGAGCAATTAAAGGTCGGCCTTTTTTATCTTTTTGAACGGTCACGAAAGTGTCGTAATCATCTCGAGCTGGGTGGCCTTCTGGAAAGTTTAGTGCTTCGAACATATTAAAATCATCATCAATTTCACGAGACTCCATGACTGAAAAACCCATTCGGTAAAAAATATCTAATATTTTTTCAAATTCAGTATTGATTGGATGGCGGCTACCATGTTCAGCTGGCAACAATGTGGGCATTTCGCTAGGTTTAATGTTTACATCGAACGGAGCCGTAACATCAATTGGAGGCAGTGCTTCCTCGGAGTCTTTAAGAGCTTTAATCTGGGAAATTAAATCTTGACGCAACATATTAAGCTGCTTCCCAAAGGCAGCTTTTTCTGTGTTAGGCAAAGTTTTGAGCTCATCAAAAAGAGCGCTCAACTCTACTGAACGCATGACATCTGGATTGTTGCCAGTGTCGACAATTCGTTGCTTGAGCGTTTTGGCAATTTCCGAAATTCGTGAATCTGGATAGCTCATTTCTCTCATATATTCTACCATTTATGGTGATTTTTACACAGTAAAAGTTGTTTAAAAAACTTGGAAATCAAACCCTATGTTTACATAGAATAGGCATAAGCCATTAAAAAATAAACAAGGGATTTGCCGATGCCAGGAGAATTACGAAATTATAACGCTGATGATTATATGCTTACCAGTCCTTTACACATCAAGGCCGCCGGTCAAATGACCATTGAGGATTATCGTCGTGAATTAATCGAGTCTGGCGAACTAGCAAAAGAAGCTGTGGCGCATGAAGTCCAGCTAGAAATCAACGAAGACTAGAGATTAAAAATATTGTAAGCTGTAAGTATGGCAAATTACTCCTTTGACATTGAAAGCGAATACGACAAAGCTGAGATTAATAATGTTTTCGACCAAGTTAAGCGTGAAATTGCTGCTCGTTATGACTTCAAAGGAACAGCGGCAGACATTGAGTGGCTAAACGATAATCGTAGTGGTTTTAAGATTATAGGTGACGGTGATTGGCAAATTGACGCCATTATTGATATAGTCCGCAAGAAATTAGCCATTCGCCAGCAAAGTCAGAAAGTTCTAGACAACAGTCGTGATATAACAACCAGTAATCTCAAGTCGACTAAGGAAGTTCCTTTCGTGCGAGGTCTAGACCAAGATAAGGCCAAAAAAATTACTAAATTATTACGCGATGAACTACCAAAAGTTAAGACACAGATCCAAGGAGAGACTGTTCGAGTTACCAGTAATAGCAAAGATACATTACAGTCGGCAATTGGACTAATCAACGCTCAAGATTTTGATTTTCCAATTAACTTTACTAATTATCGTTAGATTTGCTTTTTATATATAATTAAATGCATATGCTTAGCGATAATGATTTGATAAATGGCGCCAAAGAAGTTCTGGAGATGAATGACCGGGGCAATTACACCCAGCCGGCTCATGGTCTATACCCACATCAATGGTTATGGGATAGTTGTTTTATAGCTATTGGTCTTAGGCACTTAGACATAGACAGGGCTCAAACAGAGTTAACCAGCTTAATTAGAGGACAATGGCACAACGGCATGATGCCCAACATAATTTTTCGAGATGATACTATCTATCGACCTGATCGTAATACTTGGCAGAGCTGGCTAAGCCCCTATTCACCTGAAAAAGTAGCCACCACTGGTATAACTCAGCCTCCAATGCTAGCCGAAGCTGTCTTGCAAGTAGGCAAAAAGATGCAGTGGCCAGAGAGACGCAATTGGTATGACAAAATGCTTCCGGTAATCATCGATTATCATGAGTGGCTATACCGTGAACGGGATCCTCATCAAGAAGGACTGACGCTACAAATACATCCCTGGGAAACCGGACTCGACAACACCCCGCCATGGATGAAAGAGCTCAACGAACACTTATTGCCAATCTGGGTAAGGTTTATCAGGCGTTTTAAGGCCGATTCTGTCATTGGTCTTTTCAGGAGAGATGCACGCTCTGTGCCGATGGATGAAAGATATTCGGTGGTTGAATCTTTGGCAATGCTCGATGTACAGCTCAGACTTAAACGAAAAAGTCATGATATTAATAAAATTCTTGACCATGCTTTATTCGCAATCGAGGATTTAAACTTCAATAGCATACTTATAAGAGGCAATCGTTGCCTAAAAGAAATGGCTAAATCGGTGAAATACGAATTACCTGAAAGTCTACTTAAATCTATGGAACGCACCGAAGAAGCCTTGGAGCAACTGTGGGAACCCTATTCCGGTCAGTACTACTCTCGCGACTTTGTAAACCACAAGTTACTAAAAACTACCAGCATTGCCACGCTGCTACCTCTTTACGCTGGCTCAATCAGCCATGAAAGAGCTGAAAAATTAGTTAAATTACTTGAAGATCGTGGTGTCTTTGCCGCTAATTATCCTGTACCAAGCGTGCCTCTAAGTTCACCCTTATTTGACTCTAAGGCATATTGGCAAGGTCCTACCTGGATAAACACCAACTGGATGATAATTCAGGGACTAATTAACTATGGCTTCAAAGAGCAAGCTCAAGAACTGGCTAGAAATACCCTTAAACTTATCAAAAAATCAGGCTTCAACGAGTATTTCGATCCTGTCAATGGAGACCCCTACGGTGCCGATAACTTTAGTTGGACAGCATCTTTAGCAATTGATTTAGCCAAAAACTTTGCTGAAGATTAATCGTCTTGCGGACGGTTTAGTAGTAGTGGCTCGACGCCTGGTGATTTATCGGCAATCTTCATCACATCTTTATCAACTTTTTTAAGTTCTTTGTGAGCATTATTAAAATGATTGACGGTAGTGCCTAGCGAATTGCCAAGTTTTTGCATAAAAACTTCATAGCTGGAGAGGTGTCTGCCTAACTCTCCTACTCTTTTTTGAATCTCTTTGGCTTGTTGCTCTATTTGAAAACCACGCAAGCCTTGCATAACTGTTTGCAGATAAGCCATGAAAGATGTGGGACTGACTATGATGACATTTTTGTCTCGAAAGGCGTACTCGATAAGGTCACGAGCACTGGCCGTGCTCTGAGCGGCCACCTGGCCTTTCAGCAAATCATAATAAATAGACTCACTAGGTATGAACATGAAGGCAAAATCCATAGTGTCTTCACTGGGCCTGATATATTTAGAGGTTTCATCGATACGGTTTTTCATGTCAGTCGTAAACAGTTTCATGTAATTAGCTTTTTTATCGGCATCTTTAGCCTCTAACATGCGGTTATAATTTTCTAAGCTAAATTTACTATCAACGGGTAATAATTTGTCATTTTCAAGAAAAATTACAGCATCTACCATATCACCATTTTTAAACCTATATTGCTGCTTAAAGCGGTTTGGGGGCAATACATTCTCGAGCAGCTGATTAAGTTGGTACTCTCCAAGCACACCGCGTTGCTTGGGGTTGCTAAGCACATTTTGTAAGACCTTTAGTTCATCGGTTACGCCCATAACTTGCTTATTGGCCTCTTTAAGTTCGGTTAAATTTTTAGTAACTTCAGTTATTATTTTGCTACTTTCGCTGAACTGTTTTTGAATACTGCCTAGCATCATTTGTTGATTTTTATCAAGTCGCTCAGTGAGCTTGTCTGACAAGCCTTCTTTGAGATCATTAATAGCATTGTTCATTTGATCAATGTCTTGCTTGAGCATTACAGCAGAGTTGTCGACTGGAGGATTATACTTTTTAAATAATAAAATAATGGCTCCCACCAACATAATCGCAAGTACTAAGGTCAAAATAGCCATAGCCTAATTGTACTCGATATCTGGTGTTTTTCTAAGACCTAACAATTACTGTAGTGCCTATTGGAGCCCAGTCGTAAACCCACTTAGCCATTGGCGTGGGAAGCTGCACGCAACCATGTGATCCATTCATAGAGTTGGGGTCAATATTGCCAAATTCTCCAGGCTGACGCCAAGGAGCATCGTGAAATCCGTAAGTGCCGTACTGATTATCGTGATAAGGCATCCAATAGCTAACTGGTTCACGCCATTGTCCCGTAGTAGGGTCGGTGCCGCTCAATACCGTGTCTTTGGCTTTGGCATATATCTTAAAAGTACCGACTGGAGTTTTGGTAGATTCAATACTTTCCATGCCAGTTATTACGGGTGAGTCTTTGACTTGTTTGGTTTTTTCACAAGCCCAAGAATGGCGTTTAGAAATACTTATTAACACCATTTTGTCTAAAGAATTGCCAGAACAGGGATTGTCATTATTCACCAAGGGATTGTTGTTGGTATCTGGAATTACAGCTGCTGGAGCTGCTTTGCTAGCAGTATTAGAGCGACTAGAGTTGGGAGCCGGTGAACTATTACCTTGTATTTTAAAAAGTCCAAAAGCAAAAACTAAAACTACGATAGTTATCATCAATTTGCCATACTTTTTTTTGGGCTTTGATGCCACTTGACGACTAGCCGAAGACTGTGGACGACGATCAGAATGGTAGAAAGAATACATCCCGGGACGAATGGTTTTATTTTCGAGTGAACTACTACGCATGGCTTGTGCTATTTTAAATTAATTTTTATTTTTTATGGGTGTATATTTTAACTATTTTACAAGATTATTATAACACATTAGCCGGCTAATTGAGACACAGTGAACATAAACAGTACCCCAAAAATAGTCAACAAAATAGTTTTGTATGATGATTTTTTGGCATGAGCTTCAGGTAGAATTTCGCTAGCACCAATATACAGCAGGAAACCTGTGAAAAATCCCAAGTATATGGCCAGAGCACTGTCGGGAATGGCAATTATTGTAGCCGACAATGCACCTAATACGGGTGCCAGCGCATCCAAAATCAGAAAGCCAATGGTTTTTTTGCGTTTGTTTTTGTTGATGAGCATGAGATTAACGGTATTAAGTCCATCTGTAAAATCATGAGCTATAACGGCAATCGCCACTGCCACACCTATAGCTGTATTAGCCTGAAAGGCTAGACCTATACCCACACCATCCAGAAAACTGTGGCCTATCAAGGCTGCAGCCGAAGCCATGCCAACATGTGGGTGGTGATGAACTGGATAATGATCGTCTTTGGTGTGATGAATTAATATACTTCTCTCTATAATATGAAGCGCCAAAAAACCACATACCAGTGCAATCATAGCCCCAGTTGGAGCCGACTTGATGCTTTCTAAAACCCCAAAAATTTCAGGCAAAAGCTCAAAAGCGACTACACCAATCAAAACTCCAGCTGTGAAACCCAAGATTTTATGAATGTGTTTTTTGTTTTTTAAGGCAACCAAGCCGCCGATGATTGTCGAAATAAAAGTTGCAAAAGCAAGTGCCACAATAGTCAATGTCATAGAAATATACTATCAAAAATACACGCCAACACCTAAAAAATGACCCAGCGCTTTTTGCCTGGGTCGTGCTTGGAAGTCTCTCACTTCCTAAATAAATAGTAGTCCTTTGAAATTATTTTGGCAATATTTTTTAAGTTATCTTTTGGCTATTATTGAGTTTTTTAGAAGCTAAAAATGATATTAAAATAACTCCAATACAGCTTATACCGATTAGCGCACTTGGCACCTTCACAATTGCACCGATCAGCAAAGATAGTGACAAAATTAAAATAGCATAGTGGGCACCATGATCGAGATATTTATAAACAGTGAGCGTCCCGCGCCTGACCATCATAATCGTAAAGCTTCTTACCCAAAATGCCCCCACACCAAGTCCTAGTGCAATAAGCAGTACTTGTTTAGTAATAGCAAATGCACCTAGCACTCCATCTAAACTGAAGCTGGCATCAAGCAGTTCCAAATACATGAATCCTAAGAAAGCAGGAAAACCAGTAATATGCTTTTTGCCAGATAGGGCAAAGCGTTCTGCAAAGTCTAATATCGCTTTAATAAATGTATATAAGAGAGTTCCAAAGATACCAGCACGAATGAAATCGGCGGTATCATGATGAACAAACACAGACATAAGCAGAATGATACTAATTACAATAACTGGTGGCAGCCAGGCGTGACCAGAAAATTTTTGTAGAGGCTTTTCTATTGATTTAATCCAGAATACTTTACGATCTTTTTCTAGCAAGAAATATACCGACAAGGCCAACAAGAAGCTTCCACCGAAGCCAGCAATAATAGTGTGAGCTTCGTTTAGTTTTTCTCCATACTTCTCAGTATCGTTTAAAGCCAGGTTGAAAACATCACCAAAAGAAAGATTAGCAGTAAGCATTACGATAACAATCGGTAATATAAATCGGACCACAAAAATTGCGATGAAAATGCCGATCGTCAGAAATATCTGTTGCCAAAAGCGTGATAATTTAGTCAAGACTTTAGCGTTGACAATGGCATTGTCGAAGCTGATGGCCATTTCTACGGCTATCAAAAATAGTGTGGTTAGGGCAGCCGCTAAGCCACCGTACAAAAAAGCAACAATCAGGGCAGCTATGGTTATAAATATTGAAAAACCAAGAATTCTAAACATGTCTATATATATGCTACCAGAAAACAAGGCTTATGATTAAAAATTGTTCTTATAGAGATAAAAAAGTTATAATAATTTAATAAATGAGCCAGTCTTTAATAATTATTTGTGAGGTGATACTGCTGATTGGAGCTTCGGCTATCTTTTCTGGCCTGAATATAGCCGTCATGGCTTTGGACTTAAAAGATATTGAACGCAAAGCCAAAACTGGCAACAAGCAAGCCCTAAAAATTTTACCTATTAGACAAAGACCGCATTTAACACTGGCAGCTATTTTACTTACCAATGTTGCTGCTGTGGCTGGCACTTCATTGGTCCTAGAACAAAAATTGGTAGGATTCTTAGCATGGATAATAAGCACCCTGCTACTAGTGGTTTTTGGGGAAATATTACCACAGGCTTTTTTCTTAAAAAGTCCTTTAAAGTGGACAAGCCGATTATCAGGCCTATTGAAAATTATGATTATTATCACTTACCCTATAAGCCGACCGCTCGAGGCTTTGCTGGATATTTTATTGCCACACCGAGAAACTGCTTTACAGACTCGGGGGGAATTGGGTTTATTAATTAGTGAGCACATCGATGATAAGTCTAGTGAACTAGACGATGACGAAGTTGAGATAATGAAAGGTGCCTTGGCTTTAAGCGAAAAACGAGTCCGTGAAATTACGACAAGCATCAAAGATGCTTATTGGATGACGCCCGACACCAAACTAAGTGATATTAGAATCGATGAGATAAAAATGAAAGGCTACAGCAGAATTCCTATATTTAATGACAACCTCACCGAATGTTACGGGCTAATGCTCATGAAAGATTTAGTTGACATAGATTTTGATGACAATAATTACACAGTCAAAGACATTGCATTGCACCCTACTAAAATGGTTGGCAGTATGACAGCACTGGACACCATGTTTAGGAAATTTATTAGCGCTAAAGCACATCTAATGCCAGTGGAACGCGATGATAAAATTATCGGCATAGTTACAATCGAAGATTTAATAGAAGAAATCATTGGACACGAAATAGAAGACGAAACTGATCGCCATCGGCAACTCATAAAAAATAAGGTAGGAAATGCCTAGTAGTAACTGGTACGAAGAGCTTAAAAAGCCCTCATGGGCTCCAGATGTAAGCTTGTTTGGCACAGTTTGGTCAATTCTCTACCCGATTATATTTGCCGTCAATATTTATGTTGTGATGCTTTTGTCGTCTGGCAAAATCAGCCTCAAAACTGCCCTACCATTTTGGATAAATTTGTTTTTTAACTTCTTGTTTACGCCATTGCAGTTTGGACTTAGAAATAATCTGTTGGCTCTAATTGATATCTTTTTGATATTAATCACAATAGTTTGGGCCATGATTGCTATCTGGCCACACTCCAAAATTGTAGCCGCCGCTTTTGTGCCCTACCTAATTTGGGTGTCAATTGCCACCACTCTGCAGTTTTACATAACCCTTCATAATTAGTTTTTAGAATAGTATTCTTTAAGCCAAGCTTTTTTAAATTTTTTGAAACTTCCATCTTCGATGCTGGCTCGGATATCATCAACCAGTTTGACAATAAAATGCTCATTGTGAAGCGACATTAGAGTTAGCGCTAAAATTTCGTTTGATTTAAATAAGTGGTGAATATAGGCACGACTATAGTTATTGCAGGTATAGCAATCACAACTTTCTAGCAAAGGAGCAAAATCTTGGCGATATTTAGCGCCTTTAATATTCATTCTTCCTTTGAATGTATAAAAAGCTCCGTTGCGTCCTACACGGGTTGGCGAAACGCAGTCAAAAGTATCTACACCGTTTTCGATAGCTTCAAAAATATCATCGGGCTCACTAATACCAAGCATGTGCTTGGGTTTGTTGGTTGGTAATTCTTCATTTACCCAGCGTACAATCTCGCCGATTTTTTCTTTTTCAATGGCTCCACCAATGCCGTAACCATCAAAATCTAGGCCGCCTAAAAACTTGGCAGTTTGTCGTCGTAAGTCCTCATAATTAGCTCCTTGCAAAACGCCAAACAGAGCTTGATATGGTCTGTCGGAATATTTCTTACGAAGTTTAGTGATTTCTTTCAAACAACGCTCCGCCCATTTATGAGTTCGATTTAGTGCTTCAACCTGATAAGTATAAGGGTCGACTAAAGCCGTAAGCTCATCAAAAGCAAAAATTATATCGGCACCAATACCGTGCTGAATTTGCATAGAAAGTTCCGGTGTAAACAAATGCTTACTGCCATCGATGTGTGATTTAAACCTCACGCCATCCTCTTCGACATGGGCTAAGCGCTCCTTTTTGGGAGCCACGGCTTCTTCACCACTCATATCAATAACTTTTTTAAAGCCACTACCTAGGCTCATCACCTGAAAACCACCAGAATCAGTAAATGTTGGCCCGTCCCAATTCATAAACTTGCCTAACCCACCAGCTTTTTCAATTAGCTTATGTCCTGGTTGTAAATACAGATGATAAGCGTTAGCCAACACCGCCTGAGCCTGCACACCCTTGACCTGTTCGGGAGTCATGGCCTTAACAGTGGCCTTGGTACCAACCACAATAAAAGCTGGGGTTTTGATTTCGCCGTGTGGTGTTGTAATAACTCCAGTTCTGGCCAGTGTATCTTGACCTAGTTCTGTTTTTACCTTATAGCTAAAACCATTCATCGTTTGTTAACTATTTTTGTCGCTTTCGCTTATTGGGGTCAAGTTCTTTTTTGCGCAAGCGCAGACTTTTCGGCGTAACTTCAAGTAACTCGTCGTTTTCGATAAAGTCC
>Ga0214923_10006397_pt1 | contig 13264 bp, 11 predicted proteins | sample LL1510_MetaG_FD_177993 | JGI IMG/M metagenome (GOLD analysis project Ga0214923, IMG submission 177993) | Freshwater microbial communities from Lake Lanier, Atlanta, Georgia, United States - LL-1510 | ecosystem: Environmental > Aquatic > Freshwater > Lake | place: USA: Georgia | collected...
CGCTTGGCATCGCTGAGTCCGTACTCTTCTAGGATGGATTGGCGTTTCTCGGGAGTTTCTTCTGCGAGGCTGATGGTCTCGGTCGCGCTCATGCCCGAAGCGTTGTTCAGGTAGTCACGGATCGCGTCCCCGTCACCCGTCAGGGTTTCGGGGTAGGTGAGCGTCCACTCGGCAGTCGATCCGACCTTGCAGGTTTTCTTGGCGAGACTCTCGCACTTACCCTCGATCACGCCGGTCGATGACTTGATCCTGAAAGCGGCGATCTGATCGGTCTCTGCCTTGAAGTTCAAGGGTTTCTTGGTCTGGGCGTCGCTTCGCTCTTTCTTGGGCTTGTGCGAGAACTGGAGCCAGTAGGTGAATGATCCCAGCACGAACACGGTTCCGGACAAGATGAGTGCGGGTTTCCAATCGGGCTTTTTCATGGGTCAGAGCCTCCTTAGAGTTTCTTGCGTCGAATCCAGATCACGATTCCGAAGATCGAGATCAGGAGCGGGGCCAACACCACGCAAGTCCAGAAAATCAAAATTCCCTGGGTCTGAGAAAGCTCGAGGGTCGAGCCTTCATCCTCTTTGGCCCGAATCGAGATCATGCTCTCGTCTTCAAGAACCCAGCTGATCGCGTTCAATAGCAAATCCACGTTCGCTCCAAAACGGGAGAACTGGTTGTTTGCAAACTGTCCCGAGCCGAAGACGACCAAGCGGGTTTCTCTCTCGGCCTTCGAGTCCTTTCTCTTTCCGTTCACTTGAACCATGGTGGTCAAGGGGCCGGAGGGGTCGGAGGCATCCTTCTTCGCTGTTCCCTTCGATAGGGCCGCGAAATCGGTCTCGCCAAAGGCGTTCGGAGTGGTTTTGGCGACCCAGTTGGTCTTCAACCCTTCAGGTGCGGGATTGATGAGCTGAAGCGGACGCGAAAACGGAAGGTAAGCCTGGCCCTGGAAGTCCTTACCGAGAGCGGTGTCCTTGTTGAAGGTCGGAATGATCGGAACGGTTGCATCGACGCCGATCATCTTCGATACCGGGTCTACGATCAGCGCCGATTGGGTACTGACACCATGACCCTCCAGGATCTTCTTCAATTCCTTGTTCTGATCCTGACCACTCAAGCTGGCGTCGATCCCGACCACCAGGCGTCCGCCGGTGTTGAGGTATTCTTCAATGACCTTGACCTCGTTCGGGAAGAGCGCCTTGTTTGCGCCCATCATTACGATCGCCGAACAGTCCGCCGGAATTTTTGCCTCCTGGCTCAGAGTGAGTTCACGAATTTGGTAAGACTGATCCTCAAGCCCCTTCTTCGCCACCGAGAAGCCGGTCGCAGAATTGTCCGAAAAGGACGCTTCTCCGTGCCCGATCACTGCACAGACCGTTGATTTTCCCTCTTTCGTGAGCTTGATCAGCTCATTGGTCACCTTTTCTTCAGTGACTTCCTCGATGCGGGAGGTCTTGCCCTGGTAGGTCAGGACCAGGGTGTCCATCTTCTTGATTCCCGCGGCCTTGGCTCGGGTGGGTTCCTTGTTCGGATCGACAGTCTCGTACTTGAACTGATTTGAAGCCTTCTTGTAGTTCTCAAAGATGGGGCGGTACTTTTCTCGAGATCCAAAATCGCCGTAGAGGGTGGCCTCAACGGGCGCCTTCAGCCCCTGCATGACCTTCAGTGTTTGATCTGAAAAGGTGTGGAGCTTGTTCTTGGTGAGGTCCAAACGCTTCGGATATTGCTTACCCAGGAAGTTCAGGAGCCCGACAATCGAGACCACCACCAGGACGATGAAAACAGAATTCACTCCAAACGAAAGCTTGCGGCTTTTTTGTTCTTGATTTGCGTTCATGGTTTATCTCCAACGGTAAGAGTCAAGGACCCGGTGCGTGAAAAACAGTCCGAGGCCGACAAAAGACAGGTAAAAAATCACATCGGTGCTGTCGATGATTCCCTGGCTGAAATTATTGTAGTGCTGAATGAGAGAGAGGTAGTCGAGGAAGTCGCTCCAAACAGGGCCCACTGCCTGGGAAGCCCAATTGATGAGCCACAAAAAGAGGCCGCCCGCGAAGGTGAGTGCGCCGGCAACAATTTGGTTTTCGGTCATCGACGAGAAAAGAACCCCGGTTGCCACATAACAGCTGGTGAGGAGGAGCGTTCCCACATTGCTGGTGAACAGAGCGCCCCCGTCCGGATTCCCGCAAAGGATCAGGACCACCGGATACACCGAAGTCAAAACCAGCATCGTCACCACGAGCAGCAGTGCGGAGAGGAATTTGCCCACAATGATCTCGGACAAGCGCATGGGCGCCGTCATCAACAGCGGAAGGGTTTGGAGTTTCCGCTCCTCAGCGAAGAGGCGCATCGTGATGAATGGGACCAAAAACAGGAAGATCACATTCATGTTCCCGTAAAGCGGGCGGATGATGCCCTCGGTGATGCTGGCGCCCTTGCCCATCCCGTATTGCTTGTATTGAACGGATTGCATGGCGAAGTGCTGAAGGTTGAAGAAAAACATCCACCCCATCAAGGCCAGGAAGCCCGCGATCACGATGTATGCGATCGGGGAGGTAAAGTAGCTCTTGAAATCGCGGGTTGCGACCGCCCACATTTTCTTGAAACTGAATTTCATGCGTTGTTCTCCTGTGTCGTGAGTTGCAAAAACACCTCTTCAAGGCTGAGTTTCTCTGCGGCGAATTCGAGCACGCCCATCTTGCTTGAAACGGCTGCTTCGACAATCCGGTCGCGGATTTCGCCCTGCTCGGGCATGATTTCGATCGAGAGGGTAGATCCTTCGGCGGTGACCCCCTTCACGCCGCTGACCGATTTGAGTGCGGCGATTCCGGTTTCAGACGGATTCTTTACGTTCAGGGTGTAGAGCAGGCCTTGGCGCATCCGGGTGGTCAGGCGGTCGATCGAATCCTGAGCGACAATCCGGCCTTTGTTGATCACGATGATCCGTTGGCAGGTTGCGGTCACTTCCGGAAGGATGTGGGAACTCAAGATGACCGTGTGTTGGCCGGCCAGGCTCTTGATGAGTTCGCGGATTTCAATGATCTGAACCGGATCGAGTCCCACGGTCGGCTCATCGAGGATCAGGACCTTCGGGTCGTGAACGAGGGCCTGGGCGATCCCCACGCGCTGGCGATAGCCCTTGGAAAGGTTGCCGATGATCCGGTTTTTCACCTGGGTGAGGCCGGTGCGCTGGATGGCCGAGTCGACAGCCGATTTGATCTTTGCCTTGGGCACGTCGTGGATGCGCGCTGCAAACTTCAGATATTCCTCGACGATCATTTCAAGGTAAACCGGCGGATTTTCGGGCAGGTATCCCACGCTTCGCTTCACTTCGAGTGGCGAATCGAAAACGTCATAGCCATTCACCTTGACCGAGCCTGCGCTTGCCGGCATGAAACCGGTGAGGATTTTCATGGTGGTGGATTTCCCGGCCCCGTTGGGACCCAGGAATCCGACGACTTCCCCCGCATTCACGGTGAAGCTCAAATCATTCACGGCGGTTCGTGGACCGTAGAACTTGGTCAGACCGGATACTTCGATCATGGTCGGGTTCCTCCTGTAGAAAAGTTTGGGTCATAGAATGATCGTGTTCCTGAAATTGTCAAGATCCTTGCGAACGCCCATGATTCATGACACCTTATCGGCCATCAATAAGGGGTAGGTCTATGAAACTGAAATTCATTTTTTTGGCGACTACTTTTCTCGGGTTTTCGGTGGTTTTAGATCATGCTTCGGTCTGCTGGGCGATTCCAAAATCCGGGTCGGTTTTTTCGGCCAAATCCGGTGAGGCCTACCGCAAGCTTCCCGAGTCGAAAAAAGCAGGAGCCCTCCACCTCACGCTTCTGGGGAATCCAAAGGTTTTGATCCCATTGCTTGCGGATGACATTCCTTCTCGAAACACGGTCGATTACTTGTTCGCCCAGCTCATGCGCAAAGACAGCGAAACCGGCGAATATTTTCCGATGATCGCCGAGAAGGTCGAAGTTTCAAAAGACAAGAAAGTCATCACCTTCACGATCCGGAAGGACGCGGTCTGGGAGGATGGAACTCCGATCACTTCGGAGGATGCCGAATTCACCTTCACCACGCTCATGAATCCGAAGGTTGAAGCCGCTGCCATCCGCTCGTATTTCGACGGGATGAAATTTGAAAAAGTGGATGCGCTTTCTTTTCGTTTCCTGGTGGAAAAGCCGAATGTGAATACGCTCGCCTCGATCATCGACGATTTCCTGATCATCCAGAAGAAGCAATTCGCCGGAGTGCCTGACTTCAATAAAGCCAAGGGAGTCATGGAGCCGGTCACGAGCGGCCCCTATCGTCTTAAATCCTTCGCACGCGACCAAAAGGTCGAGCTCGAGCTCAAAAAGGAGTGGTGGGGGTTCAAGATCCCTGAGTTCAAGAATCTATTCAATTTCGAGTCCGTGGTGTTCCGGATCATTTCGGACCCAGCGCTTGCTTACGAGAAGTTCCTGAAGGGCGATCTTGATCTCCTCGAAATGAATGCCGAGACCTTTGGGAACAAAGTGAAGGGAGTGGATCGTGAAAAATTCGGCGAGAGTGCCGATTCCAAGCAGGCAGTTTGGGCCAAGCACTTCATGACCGATGCTCCTCCACCCTGGACTTATATCGCCTGGAATCTGAAGCGACCCGTGTTTGCAAGCAAGAAGACCCGACAGGCGCTGGCGCACCTCATTCAGTACGATGACATCATCACCAAGGTGTTTCATCAGGAGGGCATCCGGTGTCTCTCGCCCTTTGGCACGCGTTCTCCGAATATGGCGCCCGATCAAAACTCGCGTGCCTTTCCTTATGACCCGAAAAAAGGCCTTCAAATGTTGAAAGAGGACGGATGGGCCGATCTTGACCATTCCGGAACCTTATCGAAGATGGTCGATGGCAAACCGGTCAAATTCGAATTCACGGTGAGCTACAACTCAGAGAATCCGATGCGTTCGAAGATTGCACAGATGGTGAAGGAGCAGTTTCGAAAGGCCGGAGTTGGGGTGAATATCCAAGCGCTCGAATTCAATGCGCTCCTCGATCGGATGGATCATCGGGATTTCGATGCCGTGGTGATGGGTTGGGGCAAGGGGATGCTCCATTCGGACTCAAAACAGATCTGGCACACCAAATCGGCCGAGAACAAAGGCTCCAATTATGTGTCCTATTCGAATCCCGAGGTCGATCGACTGATCGAGCTTGCGAACTCCGAGATGGATGGTGCCAAGCATTTCAAGCTCAATCAACAGATCGGGCGCTTGATTTACGAGGATCAGCCTTACGCCTTTCTGGTCGAGGTTCCTGGATTCATGGCCGGATTCCGTCGCGAAAAGATTCGCTCCAAGAAATGGGTGATGAAGTACGATGACACGGCTCCCACCTGGATTTATTCAAGCGAGCCCTGAGGAGAAACCATGACCCGCTACCTGATTCGCAGGTTGATCACGATGGTTCCGATGTTCCTTCTGATGACCGCGGTCTACTTCTGGGTTCAGAATTCCCTGCCCGGAGGCCCTGTTCAGGAAGCGCTCGCCCGAATTCAGTTCGGAGGAGGCGAGGGGGGAGGTCGCACCATGTCAGTCGATGACATTGCCAAGCTTCGAGCCGAACTCGAGATCCAATACGGACTCGATAAGCCCGTCCCGGTCCGTTACTGGAACTGGCTCAAGAAAGTGACTGTGTTGGATTTCGGGGATTCAACCGCCACACGGGAACCCGCCATGAAAACCATTCTCGAAAGGGTCCCGGTTTCACTTGGATTTGGGATTCCAGGGTTCTTTCTGACTTATGTCGTGTGCATTTTTCTTGGCCTCCTGAAGGGACTCAAGGATGGATCGAGGTTTGATACTTCGAGTTCCATCGTCCTTTTCATCGCCTACAGCATTCCCGCCCTGGTGGTTTCAGTGGTTCTCTTGATGGTTTTTTGTACCGACCGGTTTTTGCCCGGGGGTTCCTGGTTTCCGCTCGGTGGCGCTCGGAGTGATCAGTGGGAAACCCTGACCTTCGGAGGCAAGTGTGTCGATTACGCAAAGCATATGTTCCTGCCGGTGGTTTCCTCACTCCTCGGCGGATTTACTTTCCTCACGTTGCTGATGAAGAACTCGCTGCTGGATGTTTTGAACAGCGACTTCATTCGGACTGCCCGAGCCAAGGGCTTGCCCGAGCGTCGAGTGATCCTGAAACATGCGCTTCGAAATGCAATCTTGCCCCTGATGGTCGGGATCGGAGGATTTCTTTCGGCATTCGTGGCGGGATCGATCGTGATCGAGTCCGTATTCGGCTTGCCGGGCATGGGCAAATTGATGATCGAGGCCTTGAACTCGCGCGATTACAATGTCTTGATGGGGGTCGCAGTGATTCAGTCTGCGGTTGTGATGTTCGGACAGCTTCTCAGCGATGTGGCCTATGTCCTGGTGGATCCACGGATTGATTTTGGAGGTAAGGGCTGAATGGAACGCGAACAGGTCCGGAATCCATTTAAAAAGATCTTTCGCATGCTCTCGCCCCTCACCCAGCGCCGGTGGAAGGCGTTCTTCGCTCAAAAGCGGGCTTGGTTCGGGTTGACGGGATTCCTCGTGGTGTTTTTCTTTTCGATGTCCTCTGAGCTTTGGTCGAACAGCAAGCCGCTCGTGATGAAGCGTGAGGGCAAGTGGTACTTTCCGGCGCTCAAGACGTACCCGGTCGAGACCTTTGGAATCACAGACAGCTTCGTGGTCGACTATCGGGAGCTTGTGAAATCCGATCGCGCTGCCGGAAAAGAGGGATTTGCGATCTTTCCGGTGAATTCGTGGGATCCTTTCGAGCAAACCTCGGATGTCATGACGGGGCCCTCGCGGGTGCATTGGCTCGGAACCGATTCGCTGGGAAGAGATGTGGCTGCCCGCCTGATTTATGGTCTTCGGGTTTCGCTCTCTTACGGGATCTTGTTTTGGCTCGCGTGCTTCATGATCGGGGTCGTGGTCGGCTGCGTGCAGGGGTACTTTGCAGGGTCGCTTGATTTTTTTACGGAACGGCTCAAGGAGTTGATCGAGATCCTGCCCTTCCTCTCGGTCGTGATCCTGATCAATGGTCTCATGAAGTCGGATTCGTTCTGGGTTACCCTCTTCGTGGTGGTGCTCTTGTCGTGGGTGGGGATCGCGTCCCAGCTCCGGGCGCAAGTGCTCTCGATTCGCAATCGGGAGTTTTGTGAGGCGGCGAGGGCTGCAGGAGCGCGCAATGGCAGGATCATTTTTTCGCATGTACTGCCCAATGCGCTTACGCCGATCCTGACCCTGACTCCGTTCTCGATTTCTGGGGGCATCACGACGCTTGCGGTTCTTGATTACCTGGGTTTTGGGCTCGCTCCGCCGACGCCCTCATTGGGGGAGTTGCTTTCGCAAGGCCGCGCCTACATTCAGAATGCTCCGTGGCTACTCATTGCTCCGACGGTGGCGCTCTCTGGGTTGCTCATCTCGATCAACCTGATTGGCGAATCCTTGCGTCAGGCCTTTGACCCGCGCAGATAACTGCCAATGGCGCTCCGGTGATATCGGTCAATATTTTTACATTCTCGTTGTTTAATGATTGAACTACACTGTTCAGGATGAAAACGAATGAAATTCTGAATCGCATGGATAAAGTCTCGAATCGGCCAGCATCTTTGAAGGCCTCGCTCTTGGGAATGTTCATTGCGATGGCCATGGGTTGGGTTGCAGCTGGAATGAATCCAGCCTTCGCGGAGCCAGCGGCGGCTGCCGCCGTCAAGGATGGATTTTATCCGGGTGCGTGCAATGATCCTCTGAATTCCTTCAGCGGATCGAACTATAAAGAGCAGAGTAAAATCTATTTAGAGACCCTGAAAAAGATCGACGACTGTCGTGGTGGAATGGTGTACGTCTCGCGTGCACCCGGAGACTACAATTGGGATGTGCTTTGTGATCGGAGTGTTCAAAGCCAATATGTGATGAAGATCCCTCAGTCCATTCGGAACAGCGGCAAAAGGTATTCCGTATACAATCGAACCGGGAAGGGGACTGCCTTTGCCTTGGATCGCCTTCCGACCGAGAGTAAAGAGGCGGGTCAAAGGGCGTACTTCACTTCGGTCTGCAATAAGACCGCCACAGTGAATTTCGAGGTATCGAATTGCAAAACCTTCTCATTCAATAGCGAGGATTATAAGTCCGGAAAGACCCCGGTGGCGATTCTGACGGCCGAGGCGGCAGACGATTGCGACAAGATTGCTAAGAATACCGACGTGAATGATTCCCATGCTCGTCTGGTCAAGCGTAAGGTCGTGCCAGATCTCCAAAAGTGCTCCTTGAAGTGACCCCCGCCTTGCCTTCCCTCGGTTCTGTTGATAACTGAAGGACCGGGAAGGGTTTTTTCATGGTTTTGTTATTCAGGGTGTTTTTGCTAGGGGCTGCGCTTTCGCTCTCCGGCCATTCGCAAGCAGGCGAAGATTCAAAGATTCTCGTGCGCATCGATCAAGCGGTTCCGAGGGCAGGTGCCCGCGTTGGTGTTGGCTCACCGGTGACATTGAAGTTTCCCGCAGATGAACGCGCTCACGGCGGTTTCTTTCTGGGCCAAATGGTTCGCCTGGGCGGAGACCGAGACCAGGCGATCCTGCTGGATCGCGAACGGAGCCGGATCTTTTTTGTAGATCGCGACAAAGTCGATTTGCCCAAGCTTTCCTATCAGAAAATTCTGCGGCCCTATCCTCAGGTGGATGGGACCTGCACCGGTTATGCCCTTCACCACATGATGGCCCAGACGGCGATCGGGGGCCACGTCGGCAATCCTCGACTGAACGAGACTTTTTCAACCGAGCAGGGGCGAACCCAATTTCTGGTTCGAGCGATCAATGATTATTATCTGGCAACCCAGCATCGTGCCTCGATTCTGGGAATCCTGAAGGGCTATGGAGTTGAGTTCGGGCTCAAGTGCGAGAAGCGAGTGTTCGAAGATACACAGGACGCCCTGCGGTATGTCGAGGAAAAGACCTCACGTGGATTGCCAGTAATGATTTCATTTTTCGTTGGCCCCAATATGGTCCATGCGCCGTTCACGCTTCAGGATTTGTCAGGACCGAGGAGGCTTCTTGATTCGAGGCTTTGGGTTCCGAGGCAAATCGGGGAGAGGCAGAGCGGAGGCCATAGCGTCGTTGCCGTTGCGACTTTTGAGTGGCAGGGACGGACAGAGTTCTTGATGCTCGATTCCGATTGGGCGCAGCCTCGCGTTTGGGATGCAAGTGCTTATCTCGGAGGTCGTGTGAAATTCGAAGAGCTCGAGTTTTATTCATGTGAGGGTACAAAATGAACAGTTCCGAGTCGGTTCCTGCTTTCGGACCGGGGTGTCCTTGGTATGAGGCATTCGAAAAATATGGCGCGCCCAATGTGAAGTGGTGTGAGCAGCGGGTCTGCGCACTCCTGAATGAGCCCTCGAATGCATGGTCGAATGTAGCCTATCTTTTGGTGGCAGTTTTGGTCTTGAAGCAGGCGCTCGACGCGAAAAGGTCGGGCCAGCGCCATCGTTCAGCCTTTCTGTTCGCCATCGTGATTTGGATCATGGGTGCGTTCTCGTTCTTCTTTCATGCATCCAATAACTTCTTTTCTCAGATCTTCGACTTTGTCGGCATGTATCTCTTCGTTTTCTTGATTCTCATCATGAACTTTGTCCGCTTGGGATGGATGAAGAATCTCCTGGTGCTCTGGCATCTTGGATTGGTGGGTCTGGGGCTTGCCGCGCTTTTTTGGATGCGGTCATTGGGTTTACCGTATCAATTCATCATCGTTTTTGCGGGAGTGGCGATTATTGTGACCGAAGTCCTGAACAAGGTCAGAACCGCAAAGCCCTTGGGTCGTGATTTTTTCATCGCGATCGGTTTTTTTCTCGCCGGAGCCACCTGTTCGGCGTTGGATGCTTCGCGGACCCTTTGTGTGCCCGAAAGTTGGATTCAGGGGCACGCAGTTTGGCACTTGCTTTCAGCGATCGGGGCCTATTTCTCGGCAAGGTACTATGTCGCCCTCACGGATGGTGTCGCCGAAAGTCGAGCTTAGGGTTAGATTTATCGGGTGTCCAAGAGAAGCTTTTTACCCATCTTGCTTCGAGGCGCTTCCACGATGCTGCGAGGCCCGGATTTTTTCGAGGCATCAAAACGTTTGCCTGCGCCAGTGCGGGATGCTTCATTTCGTGAACCTTTGGTCGAGGCCTGACGTTTTTCGCGCTCGTATTCCCGCAAGATTTCGCGGTGACCCGGTTTTTGAGGCTGAAGAAGGGCTTGCTGGATTTTTCGATCCTTCCACTCTTTTGCCACAAACAGAGGCTTCATGCTCATGGGGTTGAGCCCAGTCCAGTACATCGCTGTCGCAAGAGTCATCGGAGTCGGAATGAAGGCCTGCACTTGTTGCAGGTTCCAGCCTTTTTCTTTCAGGTAATCGTAGACCTTCTCCATTTTCTCATGGGTTGTGCCCGGAAAGCCCGAGATGAAGTAAGGCACCACATATTGCTCCTTGCCTGCTTCCTCCGACACTTCCTTGAAGTAGCTAACGAACTCATCGAAGTTCTTAAGTCCCGGCTTCTTCATGAGATGCAGGACCTCGTCATCGAGATGCTCGGGCGCGACCTTCAGGTGACCACCGACGTGGTTCGAGATCAATTCGCGAAGGTATTCCTGGCCGGCTTTTTGGTCTGAGAGGGCAAGATCATAGCGAAGGCCCGAGGCGATGTGAATTTTGCGAATGCCCGGGATCTTCCGGGCCTTTCGAAGCATATCGACCTGCGGAGTGTGGTCATGCTGGAGTTGTGGACACACCTTGGGATGAACACACGAAAGCTTCCGGCACTTGCTCTGGATCTCGGGGCTCTTGCAGCTCGTCCGGAACATGTTAGCAGTGGGTCCGCCGATGTCGGACACAATGCCCTTGAAACCGGGAACCTTGGTAAGTCCTTCGACTTCCTTCAGCACGCTTTCGCTTGAGCGCGACTGAACGATGCGGCCTTGATGGAGAGTGATCGCGCAAAAAGAGCAGCCCCCGTAGCAGCCACGAACAGAATTCACCGAGAAGCGGATCATGTCGGCCGCAGGAATGCGATGCTTGTAAACCGGATGCTGTTCCTTGGTGAAGGGCATTTCATAAACCGCGTCCATCTGCTCGGTCGAAAGCGGAAGTGCCGGGGGATTGATCACGACTGCTTTTGAGCCGTGGTATTGGATCAGGCGCTTTCCGTTGTAGGGAGAGGCTTCGTATTCAATGAAGTAAGCGGCTTTTGCAAACTTTCGTTTGTCGTCACGCACTTCCTCAAAACTGGGAATGGTCAGGCGGCCTTCGAGTGTGCGAGCGTGGTCCTTGCTCGAAAGAAATGCGATCCCGCGCTGGGTCTTGATGTAATCCAATGCCCTTGTCGTGGCTTCGTGTTGGGTGGTCACGGGTCCGCCGATTTCTTTTTCGGCGCCCTTGAATGCCTCGACCATCATCTCGGTGGTGCGTTCACCCATGCCGAAAACCAGGAAATCAGCCTTCAGTTCGGAAAGAATGGAGGGGCGCACGCGGTTTTGCCAATAATCGTAGTGGGCGAGACGCCTGAGGGAGGCTTCGACTCCGCCGACCACGATCGGAGTGTCGGGAAATGCCTTGCGCGCAAGTTCGGAGTAAACAATGGATGCGTAGTCCGGGCGCTTTCCGCCCACGCCGCCTTCGGAGTACATGTCGTCGGTGCGTTTCTTTTTGTTGGCGGTGTAGTTGTTGATCATCGAATCGACGGTGCCGCTTGAGACTCCGACAAAAAGGCGGGGCCGGCCCATCTTCAAGAATTCAGTGTGATCCTTCCACTTCGGTTGCGAAATGATTCCGACGCGAAGTCCGAGTTTCTCCAGCCATCGGCCAAGACAGGGAATTCCAAAAGTGGGGTGATCGACATAAGCATCACCCGAAACCAGAAGCACATCGAGTTCGTCCCAGCCTCGCCACTCCATCTCCTGACGATTGGTGGGAAGAAAGCGTTTCACGGCCTCGCGGTAGACGATTTCGTTGCTGATGGGAGTGGTTTTCGCCTGCATGGTTGACGGATTGTATCGGATATCTTCCCGGTTTGCAAGCTCCCTTCAGTGGAAGGGTTTCCAATTATTCACAGCGGAAAGACAACTTAAGGTATCTCGAGGATTTGCCGTCATCCATTCGAACCCTTGCCTGGCCGCGGGCGCCGTTGATCTTCAAGTTGAGTTCATCGGTGGTTTGGCCGCTTGAATCCACTGAGCGCACAAAGGTCGCGGGCACGAAGCCACGATTATCTGTTTCAATTGAAACCATTGTAGCTCCGTAATCAACGCCTTTGCTCCAGCCTCCACCCGTTCTTTTCAGGTGGGCCATGCGCAAACTCGTATCGACCGTGATGACATATTGCGGGGCATCTGCGGTGGCGCCAAGGTCCTGGATGCAAGTGATTTTTCCACTCCCGGAATGCTCCCTGAGGGCGCCCAGGGTTTCATCCAAAACGTCAGGCATTTCGGTTGCAGAATGGTTGCAGCTTGCGGAAGCAAGAGCCGGAAAAAGTGCCGAAAGCGAAAGAAGGGTTAAAAATGTCTTCATACCCTAAATAAAAGCAACTGCTATGCCAGAAAAAAGCCAAGCAATTCAACATGGACTCCTCGGTGATGTGTATAATTTTTTTACATTTGCTCCAAAAACTCTCTTTTTGACTTGATCCGAAAAATCAGGCAAAACTCACGATTTCCCGCCATTTTAGGCTTAACCCAAAGAGAATGCCCCTCATGATCAAACGAATTCCAGCCCTCTTAACCCTGCTCTCCTTTCTTGCTCCTCAGGTGGTCCTCGCCGACCGAGTTACCCTCGCTGACGCCGTTGCATCCCCGATGGTTTCTTCTCACGACCTGCGTGCTGCAACTTCGGAGCTGATCCGAGTTGCTGAAATCGCGCTCGATGCAATCGATGATCAAATCGCGAGCGGCCGGACTCACTTTGAGGTCACTCAGGAACGGATTCTCGAGACCATGGGAATTTCAAAAAGCGAAGAAGAAGCGCTGCTCGCAAGCAATGAAGCGTTTTTCCGGATCAAGAAGAGATCTGCGGAAAGGGCCTGGGTAAAAGCGGGGTTCTTGAGAAACAGCATTGTGCGGGCCCTGGGTGAAGTAAGGTCTTTGGAGCATTCGCAGGCCCAGACTCAAATGCCGCGCGCCTTGAATCGACTCCTGACGTTTGTCATCGTGACGGGCTCCACGCTTGCCGGTGTGGTTTACCTGCAGCCTTGGGTGATTGCGACGATTCCCGGGGTTCTAGCGGTTGGA
>Ga0214923_10006398_pt1 | contig 13262 bp, 10 predicted proteins | sample LL1510_MetaG_FD_177993 | JGI IMG/M metagenome (GOLD analysis project Ga0214923, IMG submission 177993) | Freshwater microbial communities from Lake Lanier, Atlanta, Georgia, United States - LL-1510 | ecosystem: Environmental > Aquatic > Freshwater > Lake | place: USA: Georgia | collected...
AGTTCGCGAATCTGGCTGACCAACATTTTGAATTCGTTTGGCTCAAGTGATGCTTGATGGTCGGGGCCGGGTAATGCTCGACTCGTGGTTAGATGTTTTTCGATAATCGTTGCACCCATCGCCACAGCGGCAACCGCGAGATGAACCCCCACGGAGTGATCTGAAAAACCAATCGGGCAATTGAACTTGTTTCCAAGAGTCAAAATCGCCCTCAAATTTACGTCTACCGGTTTGGTTGGATAGTCAGTTGTGCAGTGAAGCAAAGTCACGCGCTCGCTGACTGCTTTTTTGCCCTCGGAAGATTCAAACGCACTAGTCAATGAAGTTCTTGAAGGATTCGCGGTGGCTTGCGTGGTCATCGCAAAGGCGATAACGCTGAGCGCCTCGGCAACCTCATCAATTGTGCTCATACCCGTTGAGAGAATGATTTTGTCTGCAGACTTAGCCACCTCAAGCAGAAATGGCGCGTTTGTAAGTTCGCCCGAACCAACCTTTATTGTCTTGAGACCAAGATTATTGGTTAGAAAATTGAGACTTACTGAATCAAAAGGTGTTGACAAAAACTGAATGCCACGGCTTTGGCAGTAATCGTAAAGTTCTCGTTGTTGTTGCTGAGAAAGTTCGAGTGATTGCAGCATTTTCAGCTGCGATTCGCTCGAACCAGTGTTGACTATCTGGTATTCGGCCTTGTTCGCATCTGCTGTAACTATTGCTGACGCGATAAAAGATTGAAACTTTACGGCATCTGCGCCTGCAGATATCGCAGCGTCTACCAACTGGTGAGCAAGCTCCATTGAGCCGTTGTGGTTAACGCCAGCCTCGGCAATTATGAACGTTTTTTTAGATTGGGTCATTAGGTTCACGAGATATCGAAAAAAGTTTTGTGCAGATTCAAGTCCGCATTTTTAAGAGTATCGGCAATGCGTTGTGCGGTGTTGCTCGACTTGTAGCTGCTGACTGTGTTGGCACATCGTTCACGCCAATTTGGTGACAATGCCGTTTCGATTGCTGTTTGAATTTCTTGCTTTGCTACGCCGACATCAATTATCGAGTTTGCACGAAGGCGACCGTCCTGACGATTGCCAATGTTCACGGTCGGCTTGCCAAATGCAGGGGCCTCAATTATTCCGCTGGATGAATTGCCAACCACTGCATCGCATAAATTGAGAAGACTTAGATATCGACTTTGCCCTAATGATGCATGCATCGATCGCAGCTTTGGATCACGTTGCACAAACTTTGCAATTTGCGAAGATACTTCGGTATTGCCGGGGTCGGCATTTACGCCGGTAAAGACAATTGTGCAGTAACTGAAATTTTCTAGAGCCGACAAGACATGATCAATTTCTTCTGTTACTGACATGGTGCTACGAGTTGTCGGATGATAAGTGACAAGGAGAATCGGGTTTTTAAGTGCGATATTCAGTGTTTTGCTCAGATCACTTTTGTTCATTAGTTCGCTTGCCAATGCATTTTCAACTCCAAGACTGCCGACATTGAACACAGAACTCGGTTGCTCACCTAGTTGCACAACTCTTTTTGCATATTCTTTTGCGGCAACAAAATGCAAACTTGACATTTTTGTAATTGCATGTCGAATGCTGTCATCAAACGCCCCGGAGGTAATCTCGCCACCATGAATGTGGGCGACTGGGATGTCGAGTATCAATGCAGCCTGCGCCGTGGCCAGAATTTCATAGCGATCACCGAGTAGTACAACGACATCTGGTTTGAGGTTCGAAAGTGTTTCTGCGATTTGTGATGTCACATTTGCCATCGCTTTTACTGTGGCGAGTTTTGAGTCGTCCGAAAGATCAATTGACAGTTTGGCAATCGGTACGAAACCATCGCTTTCAATCTCGTTGACAGTCATGCCATGGCTAGGTGAAAGATGCGACCCAGTAACTACCAGTTGAAGCTCAACTTGAGGATCGTTTTTCAAAATAAACAACAACCGTCGCAACAAACCATATTCGGCGCGCGTGCCTGTGACCACACAGATTTTCTGGTTCACTATTTTTTCTCCAAGTAGTGCCTTGCGCTGCTCGGTATGTTGATCAGCGATTGCCACAAATCTTGCGATACCGGCAAACTGGCCCGCGGAGAACTTTCATACATCGGCAAAGTATGTAACAAGTTCCAGGCGGGTCGACACATGTAACCATTGGCTCGGGCCGCAACAAGCAATTCGTCGCGCAAACTCAAGTCTGGTTTTTTCAGTCGGACGGTGTTTAACCAATAATTTGAGGTCGTGCCATGAGGCTCGGCTACAAACTCCATCGAGTTTGCACCAGAAAAACCTGCGGCATATTTTGTCGCAAGGACTCGTTTGGCGGACAAAAAATCATCCAGTCGACTTAGTTGCGCGCATCCAAGTGCTGCGTTGATGTTTGGCATGCGATAGTTGAATGCGACGGCGTCATGGATGTATTCGTAGTCATGTGGCATTTTCGCAGTGGTAGCTAGGTGACGAATTCGCTCAGCAAGTTCTGCATCATTGGTCAGAATTGCGCCACCACCGCCCGTTGTTATGGTTTTGTTTCCATTGAAACTGAGACTGCCACACTTTCCGAATGTTCCCGTGTGGGTTTTTCCGACATAACTGCCAATTGATTCGGCTGCATCTTCAACGATCACTAAATTGAATTCTTCAGCGACATCAATCAGAGTCTCGATCTGTATTGGATGACCGAAGGTATGCATTGGTACAACCGCACTGATTCTTCTACCTGTAGTTGTGTTGTGAAGTTCGCCATTTCGTATTGAGGTATTTGCTCTCAGATGTTCGCGCAGTGCAAAAGGGTCTAGACCGAGTGTGTCAGGATCACTGTCGACAAAGTGAGGAATCGCACCACAGTGTGAAACCGCATTGGCTGTTGCCACAAAACTCAGTGTTGGTACTAGTACTTCATCTCCTGGTTTGACACCAACCGAGTGAAGTGCAAGGTGCAAGGCCGCTGTGCCATTGACAACGGCGATTGCGTGCTCAGAGTTAGTGAACTTGGCCAGCCTATGTTCAAATTCTGCAATGTATTCGCCGACCGAAGAGACCCAACCAGACGCAAGGCACTTCGATACCAATTCGTTTTCGCGTTGACCAATGTTTGGCTCGTGAAGTGCAATCGGCGAACTGCCTGCTTCTCCAAGCACTGACTTTAAAACCGCAAGAAACTCTTGCTTGGAAGGATTGGAAGTCGTCATCTATTTAGAGGTTGTACCGATCAGCCTTGTATCGCGAAAGATTTTTTGGGTCAGAGAACCATTCAATTGTCTTTTTTAGTCCAGTTTCGAAACCAGCAAGACCTTTCAGCTCGGGTTGCCAGCCGAGAAGCGTTTTTGCTCTTTCAATCGATGCATGAAGGCGTTCAACTTCAGAGTTTTCTGGCCGCACTCGTTGTTCGTCATCGACAAGCTCAAGTTTGGCGTTCATCAATCTGGCGATCGTCTCGGCAGTTTCTTTAATTGAAATCTCGAATCCGCTGCCAAGATTTATGGTTTGACCAACTATTGCATCGCTCTGTGCGGCCGCAAGAAAACCATTCGCGGTGTCTTGAACGAAAGAAAAGTCACGCGTCGGTGAAAGCGAACCTAGTTTGACTTTTGATTTGTTGGCCAGTTGACTGATGATTGTTGGGATAACCGCACGAGCCGACTGCCGTGGACCATACGTATTAAATGGTCGCAATATGCCCACGGGCACGTCAAATGATGCGTGGAAACTGAGCGCAAGTTGGTCTGCGCCAACTTTTGTTGCAGCGTATGGCGACTGTGGATGCAACGGGTGAACTTCATCAATCGGAATGTATTGCGCAGTTCCGTAAACCTCGCTGGTCGATGTTTGAACAACCCGCTTGACACCGTGTCGTCGGGCTGCCTGCAAAATATTTAATGTGCCCTTGATGTTTGTGTCTATATATGTATCTGGTGAGTGATACGAATATGGAATTGCGATCAGTGCCGCCAAGTTGAGAATGACTTCTTGCTGTTCAACTGCTTTGTCGACACCGTGCGGGTCGCGAATATCGCCGGCGAACACATCGATGCTGTCACGAATCGATTTGTCAGACTCATCAAGCCATCCCCATGAGTTGAAAGAGTTGTACAAAACGAATGCCCGAACTTCGTGGCCATTCTTGACCAGTGTTTCGACCAAGTGCGAGCCGATGAAACCATCTGCACCAGTGACAAGAACTTTCACTAGCTAATTTCCCAATGAACTTGTGAGCGCCGAAAAAATAAATGCAACAGCGATTGACACGATGACGGCAGCAAAGATGCCAAAAGCGACGGTACCTAAACTCAAGAACCCGGCAGACCGCAGCATCTGATCCTTGGTCGACGGTCGATAGAAATCGGTGTGTTTATTGTCAACCCGAACAATAAGAGGTTTGTTTTGACCCTTAGATCGACCGCGATTTGCGAACCAAAGTGCGATCATGCTCAGCACGATGATTGCGCTTGACCTGACCGTAACATCAAAGACGGTGAGTGACATGAGTATCGACACAACCACAACTACTTCTAGCGTATCGCCGACGGTCGCGGGCGAGCAGGAGACCGTTATTGCACCGCGTCAACGCAATATGTGGTGGGCGCTTCCACTGTTGACAATTGTTTGGCTTGTGACTGGAGCACTAATCACCTCGTCGTTTGTCAAAATGAATTATTGGGAAGTTGCCCCAGGGTCAGCAGAAGAAGTCGCGTCACGATTTTCGTTCGACAAAAATGCATTGAGTCAAGTCACGCGTTACGAAACTTCGGCGCCAATCTTGTTTGTTACCGCGTATGGATCAAAACTGAGCGCTCTTGATTCACTCGTGGGTGTGCTTGACCCCGATGTCGATGTTTTAAACCGCGAAGAGAAATTTGGCACCATATCTCCGAGCGAGCAACGTCGTCTCGGTTTTCAAGCGATGGCTTCGGCGAAACAGATTGCCGAATATGTGGCGCTCAATCGACTTGGTTATAACGTTTCAATCGCCTATGGCAAATTGATTATCGAGAGACTTGTTTGCGAAGATGCACCACGACCACTGAGTGCGTGTCTGCAACTTAATCCTGGTGACACGATCACCGCATTTGACGGAATTGAGATACCAACGCTCTCAGATTTGATGCCGATCATCGCTGATTATTCGCCGGGCGACGTAGTCGATTTAACCGTTACGCCGCACAAGACAACTGAAAGTGTCACGAAAAAAATCGAACTTATGGTCAGCCCTGACGATCCGAACCGAACCATCATCGGAGTGTGGCCCGCAGATACGCGCACGGTCGATTTGCCATTTGAAGTCGATATCGACACAGATTCAATTGGGGGCCCGTCAGCCGGGCTTTCGTTTACTCTTGCACTTCTCGATGAGTTGACTGCAGGTGAACTTACAGGCGGGGTGAAAGTCGCTGCGACAGGCACGATTGATGGCGACGAAAGCATCGGGGCGATTGGTGCGTTGCGCCAAAAAACTGTGGCAGTGAAAGCATCAGGTGCAACCGTGTTTCTCGTGCCGAGTGCTCAGACGCCAGAAGAGTTGAGTGCCGCACGTCGAGTTGCTGGTTCGAAGTTGCGCATCGTCCCAGTTGCAAATCTCACCGAGGCACTCAAAGTTTTGGAAGAGTTGGGTGGCACCGTAATAAGTAATGACGCAATCGAACTATAAATAGGGTTTAATCTTGGCTAATGGCGATTAGCTTCTCTAAACCTGACCCTTCATCGCCCGCCGCGGTCGGATCTGCCCAATTTAATGTCACCCGACGTGGCTACGACCAAGGCGAAGTCCGTGACTTTTTACGGATGGTTTCGGCTGAATTAGCTCGTTTGCAAGAACGAGAAAAGTTTTTGGAAAGCGAGATGCGTGCGATGCAGACTCGCGGACTTTCAGACCCCGGCGTGCTCGATGAAGCGACAGTTACGACATTATTAGGAGAAGAAACGGCACGTGTGTTGTCTGTCGCCCGCGAAGCCGCACAGCAGATGCGAGATCGTGCGGCTGAAACAGCAGAGCGGATGGTTCGTGAGGCGGCGAGTGAAGTTGCAAGGATGCGCGAAGAAGCAGAGATCGAATTGTCGCGCCGCCGAAGTGATGCGTCATCCGATAGCGAAGCCGAAATCGAACTTGCAAAGCAACAAGGTCGCGAAATGGTCAACGAGGCCCGTGCATACCGTGAGAAGCTTCTGGCTGAACTTGCGACGCGACGCGAACTTGCGCGACAGCAGATTGAAGAACTGATTCGACATCGTGATCGATTGAAAGAGGCATTCGAGCGTGCGAGTCTGGCCGCCAGTGGAGCCGTCGGCGACCTAACAGACTTCGATGCCGCAGCAGAAGAGTTTCAACAGTCTGTGCCGGTCGTAATCGAAACCTCACCGATCAGTGTCATCAAGCCTCAAGAAGATGAGACGTCAAATGTTTTGCCGTTTGATCGCGAAAAATTCGAAGACGATGTTGAACCGCAACTTCAACCCGAACCCGACAATGTTGTCGAAGTTGAAAAAGTTGATCGCATCGAAGAGAGTCAAAGCCAAGACGAAGAACCAGATAACGGTCATCGAGCAAAAATTGTGCAGATGTTTGGTCGTACTTCGCGGCGTTTGCACCCGTCAACCGATAAGCCAGAAGTTGAAGCGCAAGAGACTACTTCACCAGAAAAGATTGAAGAGTCTAAAGGACCTGAACCAGAGGCAAAAAAGACAAGCGTTGACGACCTTTTTGCACGGTTGCGAGAGGCCGGTGCCCAAAGTGTTGCTAGTTCGGTAAAGAACTCAAAGCCTTCGACAAAAAAATCTTCAGAAGCAAAAGTGAAGGCCCCAACGCCGATTGAACCAGATCTAAAAATGTTCGAGCGTCGAGATACTGCTTTGGTCGCTGTCGACGAGGCTGTCGCTAAAAAGTTGAAACGTGTGCTTGCTGATGAAGAGAATGCAGTGCTCAATTATCTGCAGTCGAAGAAAGCGCAAGTTGCCCTTGAAAAAGTACTGCCAAGCGTTGAAAATCAGTTGCAAAACTATGTCGAAGCAACGAGCAAAGAGTTGATTGAAGCCGCAATGGCTGGAGCCCAGTCGCTTTCAAAGAGCCTGAAAGCTGACTTGCGAAAGAAAGTCAGCAACACGTCAGTGATGCAGGTCATGTCAAAGAAACTTGCAGATGACATTGTCTATCCACTTCGTGAACGCATTCAAAAATGCGTCGAGAAGAGTGCCGGTAGTGCTAGTGAAATGTCGAGTTTGATTCGCACGGTTTATCGAGAATGGAAGATGCAGCAAGTTGACAAGCTTGTTGGCGATATCTCACGCCTTGCGTATAGTCGTGGCGCATACTTAGTTTTAGAAACAGGAACAAAAGTTTGTTGGATGGTCGACCCTAACGGTCCACCATGTTCGGATGCCGAAGATAATTCGCTCGCGGGTGAAGTTGCGTGTGGCGAAAAGTTTCCGACAGGACATGAGCACCCCGTGATTCACTCGGGATGTAAATGTCTTGTAGTGCCAGCACCGCGATAGTCTTTCCGACGTGCGGAACCCCTCCGACCTACCCCGTAATCCACGCAACCCGCGTTCAGGTGGTGGCGGATTTGCGCTGAGTTCGTCTAAACGAGGACGAACAATTTGGTCAGCAATTTTGGCGGTGTTTGTCATCGGCGGCATCTCGATCCGCAGTTTGGCGGGATTTTATGTTGATGTTCTTTGGCACAACTTGGTCGGCAGATCAGATGTCTTTTGGGGTGTGTTGACCACCAAAGTTGTTCTTGGGGCAGTGTTTGTCGTTATTTTCACTCTGGTCACACTTGTTAACTTATGGCTGGCTGATCGATTGGCGCCGAACAACGTGCCGGTCTCACTTGAGCAACGCGCCCTTGCGGGATATCGCCAACTAGTTGCATCACGTCAGTGGTTGGTTCGAGTTGTTATCTCGTTTGTTCTTGGTCTTCTAGTCGGTTTGCCGGCATCCGCGCAATGGCAAGACTGGCTGTTATTCAGGAACGCACAATCGTTTGACCTAAAAGATCCACTTTTTAATCTTGATGTCAGTTTTTACGTATTCAAGTTGCCATTCATCCAGTTTCTGATTAGTTGGTCGCTCGCGGCGTTGATTTTGATTTCACTCGTAACATTTATCGCACACTATTTAAATGGTGCAATTCAGTTACAGACCCAAGGTCGACACGTCACCCCTCAAGCCAAAGCACACATTTCGGTTCTGTTCGCTCTGATAGCGATTTCAAGAGCCGTGAGTTATTGGTTTGGTCGTTTTGAACTTACAACTTCAACTCGTGGTGTAGTTCAGGGTGCAACTTTTACAGACGTCAATGCACAATTGCCCGCGACGAGTTTGATGATTTTGGTTTCGCTTGCAGTTGCAGCCCTGTTTTTATGGAATGTCTGGCAAAAGAGTTGGCGATTGCCGGTTCTTGCAACAGTTCTTTGGATTGTCGTCGCATTAGTGGCCGGGCAGATCTACCCAGCGATCGTTCAGCGGTTTTCTGTACAGCCAAACGTCAGTACCAAAGAATTGCCATTCATCGAGCGCAACTTGTTGGCAACCAAAGACGCGATGGGTCTTGACTCTGTGAGAAGTGTCGAAGTTGAATACGAACAGATAACCAGTGCCGATGTCGTGAGTGACTTAGAGCCGCTGACCGACGTTCGTCAACTTGACCCAATTCAAATGCGAGACCGATTCGTATTGGATGAGGGACAAACTTCTTTTTATGCAATACGTGATCTAGACGTTGATCGATACAAAATTGACGGCCGTGAACAACAAGTTTTGGTGGCAGCGCGCGAACTGAACACCGCTGGCATTCCGAACCGCACGTGGGTTTCTCGACACCTTCTATATACACACGGTTGCGGCTTGATCGCAGCCCCTGCAAGCAAAGTGACTGTTGACGGTCGACCGATCTACACAGATCTGAAAATTGATCGACCAGAACTATATTTCGGAGAAGGTCTTGATTCATATGCGTTGGTCAAGACTGGTGAAGTTGAGCAGGCCTGTGCTGATTCAAAAGCTCAGAAATATTCGGCCAACGGTGGCGTTCAACTTTCATCGCTCGTTCGCCGAATTGTATTTGCTGTTCACTTTGGTGAGTACAACTTGTTCGGTTCGTCACTGTTGGACGATCAATCACAAATTGTTTTTATTCGCAACATCAAAGAACGCATTGCAAAAGTTGCACCATTTTTGCGACTTGATGCCGACCCATATCCAGTTGTCGTCGATTCAAAAGTTCAGTGGATAATCGATGCATTCACGATTACAAATCGATATCCATACGCCCAGCAGGCCAACATCGATCAACTGACGCTTGGCAGTGGGTTAAATACTTCGTTTAATTATGTTCGCAACAGTGTGAAAATCGCAGTCGATGCCTATGACGGTTCGATGACTTTTTATGTTGTAGATCAAAAAGATCCAATCATAAAGACTTGGCAAGCAGTGTTTCCGAAATTGTTTACTTCAGTTGAGCTTGCTCCAAAAGAATTAGTAGATCACTTCAGATATCCAGAAGATTTGTTTAGAGTGCAGACAAATACCTACGGTCGCTACCAGTTTGAAGACGCGACGCTGTTTTTCAATCGCAACGCGGCATGGAGCGTTGCTCAGGCACCTGCGACTGAACCTGAGGGATTGACCGGTGTAGTTGCTGGAGATTTTACGGCTGACTTGAATGCTGCTAACACGGGCGAAGTTAGAGATGCAAGCGTGGCACGGTTCGAGCCTTACTACACGATGTTTCACGAACCACGTTCGACCGAGAAGACGGGCGTATTTTCTATGTTGCGACCGTTTGTTCCATTTTCGGCAGACAATGCTCGAAAAGAACTTCGTGCATTCATGGTTGTTTCAAGTGACCCAAAGACATATGGGCAATTGACGATTTACAAAGTTGCCGAGCCATTGCCCGAAGGACCGGCAACAGTCGCGGCAGAAATCGGTAGCGATCCGGTGGTCTCGCAGCAAATCACCTTGCTTGACCAAAGAGGTTCACGAGTTATATACGGTGACCTGCAGATAATCAACGTCAGCAAAGGTCTGGTTTATGTTCGACCTTTGTTCGTGCGACCTGATGACCCGAGCGCAAAGCAGATTTTTGTTCGAAAGTTTTTGGCTTCATATAACAATCGCGTCGTAATGGCCGATGATCTGACGGCTGCAATTTCTAAATTGTTCCCTGGATTCGACAAAAATCTCGGTGACCGCATCGATGACGGCACTGTTGAAGTATTGCCAGAAACGTCTGGCGACTCTGCAGACTCGTCAACCGCATCGACATTGCCATCTAGCGGCGGAAGTTCAGAGAATCTTGATACTCCGGCTGCACTGCTCGCGCGAGCAGAAGAGTTGTTTGCACAAGCAGACGCCGCACTTGGCAGTACTCCACCAGACTTTGCGCTTTACCAAAAGCGATTGGCCGAGGCACGCGAATTAGTCAGTCGCGCGATTGCCCTCGTCGGCAACTGAGACTGATTATTTCGTTTTTCTAATCTGCTCGATAATTTCGGCTAGATCTTGCCGAAATGCAATTTCATAGCGTGCCTGTTCGTTGGCAATACGAATTTGATTCGTACGAAGTTGTTCAAGCGCTTCGCGTGAGGCTGATTCGTCGGCTGTTTTCGCGAGCGACTCAATTTCGGTACCGAGTTCGTGAAGTTGATGCGATAACTCGGTGGTCATTGTTTTGAGACGTGCGTCAATAATTGTTATTTTTTGGTCAAGACCGTTTGTCGCTGCAGTTACCAATGAGAGCGCATTTGTTCGTTTCGTAAGTTCGCTACGAAGCTCTGCCAATTCGTTTTTCAGAACTTCGAGGTCTGACTGTGTCGCCTTGGGTGTTCGCTTGAAGAGTGACATCGCATCAGCGATTATGTCATGTCGCTGGTAGCCTGAGTGACACGACGCGGGGTGGAGCAGTCCGGTAGCTCGTTGGGCTCATAACCCAAAGGTCGTAGGTTCAAATCCTACCCCCGCCACCAATTCTCTGTAAGTTGCTAATCATCACTTTCGCTCATCGAGGTATCAATGAACAGACTTGAACAAGTGCGAGCGGTTCGCACGGCGCTTCGAAGCGGAACTCCGACCATTGGCAGTTGGATGCAAATTCCAGAATCAAATATCGCCGAAATCATGGGACGCGCGGGTTATCAATGGGTAGCGATCGACATGGAGCATGGTCCGGTTTCGGTAAACCAGCTTCCAGATATTTTTCGCGCGCTCGAACTTGGTGGCACTCTGCCACTAGCCCGTGTTGCCAGCCCGTTACCGATTAATTGTCGCCAGGCACTTGACCAAGGTGCGGCAGGCGTGGTTGTTCCGATGGTCTCTTCGGCAGCGCAATTGCAATCGATCATTAGCGAATGTCACTGGCCACCACGCGGTCGTCGCGGTGTTGGGTTCCAACGTGCAAATGTTTTCGGCAAATTCTTTGATGCGTATATGCAAGAAGCACAAGAGTCGTTGGTGATTGCACAAATCGAACACATTGATGCGGTCAACAATCTTGATTCAATTGTCAAAGTTGATGGTCTTGACGCAATTATGGTCGGGCCATATGACTTGTCGGCCTCGCTTGGCATCACTGGCGATTTTGAGAATCAAAAATACAAAGATGTACTAAGCAAGATTCTCGATGTTTGTGCCAAACAAAAGATGGCATGTGGCATTCATGTAGTTCAACCTGATACACAAATGCTCAATCGCCGAATCAGCGAGGGCTACACGTTTATTGCTTACGGCGTAGATACGGTCTTTTTGAATCACGGCGCATCCGCTCCCAAGTGATTGAGAATTTAAACTAGGCGAATGACCGCAAAAGTATTAAAAGTCGGCATTGCGGGCTATGGCGTCGTTGGCAAGCGGCGAGGTGATTGTGTAGAGCGAAATCCGAACCTAAAACTTGTAGCAGTTTGTGACCGTGTATTTACGACCGATGGCGTATTGCCGAATGGAGTCGCACATTTTCGAACATATCAACAACTACTGCAACAAGACCTTGACGTGCTTATTGTTTGCATGACAAACGACATTGCAGCTGAAGTAACTATTGCCGGTCTCAATCTCGGCCTACATGTTTTTTGTGAGAAACCACCGGGCCGAGATATGAGAGATATAGCAAGCGTGATCGCAACAGAGAAGAAGAATCCGCAATGCCGATTGATGTACGGATTCAATCATCGATACCACGATTCAGTGCAAGACGCCATGAAAATTATTCGAAGCGGTAGATACGGCAACATCATTAACATGCGCGGCGTTTACGGCAAATCAAAATTGATTACTTTTAATCAAGCCGATTGGCGCGCGAAACGAGAGATCGCTGGCGGTGGGGTGCTCCTAGACCAGGGCATCCATATGGTCGATTTAATGCGACTGATTGCCGGCGAGTTTGTAGACGTACAAAGTTTTGTTTCAAACGGTCATTGGGGTTACAACGTCGAAGATAACGCATACGCACTGATGCGCACAGAGCAAGGTGTTGTGGCAATGCTAAATAGTTCCGCAACTCAATGGCGACATCAGTTCAGTCTGGACATAAACATGCAACGCGGTGGCGTGATTTTGCGGGGCATCTTGACTGGATCAAAAAGTTATGGCAACGAAACGATGACTCTCGTTACGGCTGATCCGGACCGCGATAATGGCGACCCCAAGGAAGAATTATTCGAATATAACGATGACCCGTCATGGGATCGCGAGATTGCGGCATTTACACAGAGCATTCTCAACGATGAACCAGTACAAAGTGGCACCTCGCAAGATGCATATCGCACCATGAAACTTGTTTACAAAATTTATTATGCTGATCCAATTTGGCGAGAGCAATTTAAAATTGAAAACCCAGAGGTTGAATAGTGGCAAGCATCACGATAAACGACGTTCACGGTTTTGCATTATTGGTGACAGAACTTGTCGAAAAAGTTGGCAAAAAGTTCATTCGTGCGAACAACGCTGCGGCAAAAAATGTAACTGATCTCCAGATTGGTGGTCGTGAAATAAAACTTGAAGCCGATGTAATGCTCGAAAAAGAACTGATTAAAGGTCTGACTCATACTGGCATCGCGATTCTGAGCGAGGAGACGGGTTTTATCCCAAGCAAGTCGCTACCTCAACTTCTGTGGGTTATTGATCCACTTGACGGCAGTTACAACTTCAGTCGCAGTCTTGGTCCTTCAATGATTTCAGTCGCACTTTGGGACGCAAACGAACCGATTTTGGGTGTGATGTTCAATTTGATGACCAAACAGATGATTTTTGGTGGACCAC
>Ga0214923_10006400_pt1 | contig 13259 bp, 9 predicted proteins | sample LL1510_MetaG_FD_177993 | JGI IMG/M metagenome (GOLD analysis project Ga0214923, IMG submission 177993) | Freshwater microbial communities from Lake Lanier, Atlanta, Georgia, United States - LL-1510 | ecosystem: Environmental > Aquatic > Freshwater > Lake | place: USA: Georgia | collected 2015-10-15
CATTACGTTGCCGAATTCGTCAGCCGTCGCGAGCCACGAAACCGAGTGCACTGGTCGACGAGACGAATTGAGGGCGCGAACGGGCGTAGCTCAGTTTCACGCGAGTCTGACGAGAATCACGCGGGCGCATCGCAAGTCGTGGTTCGCGCTGACTGCCCTATCGTTCTTGCGATGCCCAAGCCGCTGCGACCGCTGAAGCCCACTGCTCAAGTGTCAGAGCGCATGCGGCGCGTGGCAACGAAGGGAACCGCGCCCGAGCGTCGGGTGCGCGCCGTCGCCCGACGACTCAAGATTCGCCACACCACCCAGACCAGCCGGCTGCCCGGCAAGCCCGACCTCGTGCTGCCCGACCACAACGTCGCCGTCTTCGTGCACGGATGTTTCTGGCACGGCTGCCCCCGCTGCTACACCGAGCCGAAGCGCAACCGTCGGTGGTGGCGCCAGAAAACCGCCAACAACCGACGACGCGACCGTCGCAAGGCGGCCGAACTTCGCCGGCTCGGCTATTCCGTCATCACGCTGATGGAACACGACAGCGACGAGCGAGTCGCAAAACGACTCATTGCGAGCACCTCACACCAGATGGGAGGACTGTAGAAAACGCGAGAGCTATTTCTTTGTGGCCGCAGACTCAATTGCCGCCGAGTCCGATTTCCACTGCTGATCAGTGGCGCTATTCTTACCCCGAATTAGCAGTCCGGTCTCTTGTCGGTAGGTTCGATCCTTGTCACCTCGAAACGACAGCCAGTTAAAGCTTGTTGATACAAAGTTGTCATCCCATATGAGAGTCTTTGCATGAGTATTTCCGAGGCAGCCCACGGTGACATTCTGAAATTCACTTGCTACTAGATGAAGTCTGTTGATGGCATCGGCATGGCTGTCTGTTGCATATGGATCAATGCCATAGCCGATGTGAATGCGCACCTGGCGTCGTGCCGCACTCCGTAGTTCATCTATAAACGATCTTTTGACGACTGCACCGCTAACCCACGGTGACACGATTAATAGCCGCTCAGCAGATCGTTCAATTGCCTCTCGAAGCAAGTCGGGGTGTTCAAAAGTGTCTATATTCCGAATCTCGTTTTCTTTGCCTTTGACTTTCAGGACTGAAGGCTCCTGCGTCGCAGTCGGTGCATCGTCTGAATCGTTGTTCAAAGGGGCAAGCCGCGGCTTCTTGGGCTCCGGCTTCGTTTTGAGGTTCTTTACGACATTGTCAACATGCCTGACCTCGATCTGCTCCTCTGCTGCGGGAGTACCAAATGTGATCTCCAGGTGCTTCTCTATCCCAAGACGCTCTATCTCGAGCCCCATGCCTGGCTGGATTCGACCATCCACAACAACCTCTGCTGCATGTTGTAACGAGTCTGCTGACTCGTATAGCAGGACATAACACGGCAAATAACGCGCCTCTTGGCGTAATAGCTCCTTCACTGCGAGTACATCAACGACATCAGACTTCATCGATTGATTTAGTGCAACATTCAGTGAATCGGTGCGCAAATCAGTGACAGCAAGCTTCCCAGACCTTGATGGTTTGACAATCATCAGCTCTCTGGCTTGAGCTTCTTTGAGCTTCAGCATTGACCTCGCCGACTGTGGTGATGGACGCATTAGAAGAAGATCGAACCAGAACCAAATCTCTTGTTCGGATGGCACAATTTCGACAAGTTCCGACACTGTTTGCCGACCAATTGGGGTCAGCTTCAGTTCGCGTCCGGCGGGGCCAACTTGCGAGTCAAGTCGGTCTGATGCATACAACTGCGAGATCGACCTTGTGATTGTCTCTTCGTCAAGTCCAAACAGCTCAGTTAATTCTTCGCGTGTTGTCACACCTGAGCCCACTGCACGCATTACAAACTCGTCAATCGGGGCAACAGGCTTTCTTATCTGCAGTACTGCACGAGCAGTGACCTGAGCAAAGGGCACAGCCGCGGGTTCGCACCTGAGTAATTCATATCCCGTACGTAGCCCAGCGAACCTCTCCGAAATAATCGCAGTTTCATTCGTCATTGCAGTTCCTTAACGACGGCATAATCAGGGTGCGAGTCGATGAAGTCGAGCACAACTTTAAATGGCGACTTTGCGGTGCGGAGAAACTCGGAGTCACCGACCAAGATCAGGCCCCGCCTCGCACGTGACAAAGCAACATTCACTCGTCGGTCGGAGTCGAGGAACCCGACCTTCATATCGGGATTCGAACGCACAGTCGACATAATGACCAGGTCAGCTTCCCGACCTTGAACTGAATCAACTGAGTGCACGCTCACTCGACAGCGGGTCAATTCAGCTATCGGCTTCTTTAGCGTTCGTTCGATCTCCCTCGTTTGGCCGCTGTAAGGCGCCAAAAGAATGATTTCGAGGTCCTCTTTCAGTTGACCAGCTCGATATGCAAACTTCAACCGAGAAAGTATGTCGGCTATCGCTCGCACCTCCAGCACATTTGTGAAGCTCGTCCCCTCCGGACCGCCGCGTTTCTCAAATCGACCGTTCAATTGACTGGTGCTCCACCACGTGATCGGCCGATCTAAGACAGTCAGAATTTGACCAAGCGCCTCCGGTCCCTTTGACACGAGCTTTCCCTCATAAAAGCACTCAGAGACCAGCTGACCAATCGCCTCTGTCATTCGACGTTGAGTGGTGAGAGTCATACGACTGTGTTCTGGCAGACCCAGCATCATCCGTTCAAAGAGCGTTCTTTGTAATTCGACTCGGTCAAGTTTGTATTCATCAACCAGAGCCGGATCAGACAAGGCTTCTTCTTGAAATGGCGGCAACTGCCTCTGGTCGCCCACCAACACCCACTGCCTCGCGCGCACAAGCGGCACTAGCGTTTCGGTAGCGGTCGCCTTTGATGCCTCGTCGACAATGCAGAGGTCGAAACGCTCAGCGGCGACGGCTTTGTGACGCGCAATTCCGATACAAGTGCCACCGACAACACGGGATCGAGCTAGAACTGCATCAAGAAAACTCTCGCTAGCAATATTTAGTCTCTGCCGCCATTCCGCAACGAGGTTCGCACGCCAAACCTGGTCGCCAAGAGTGTCAAGCACGACCTTGGCTTGTTGCCGAATCTGTGACGCATCAAGTTCCTTGAGTTCGCGCGCCTTTAGTCTTCCCAAACGTGCTATCTGCTCGCGAAGTGCGTTCGCCGAACGTTGGAGAGAGCCGATCTCGCTACGAAGCTGCGCACCATATTCAGACAGCTTCTGGCGCTCTTCCGGCGACATTCTTGCAAGTGCATTCTCATCGCGTTCCTTGAGCTCCAGGTCTTCCAGCTCGAGCTCTCGAACCTTGACCAATTCGGTCTTCTGAGCGAGTTCCTGCAACAGCCATGCCGACTCAACATCTGCCACATCGAGGCCAAACCCTTCGCACCACTTACTGAACGACTTATCGACGCGTTGCTTTACTTGGGTTTGCCATGTGGCCAGCTGGCCCTCTAGTAGCAGGTGCCGAGTGCCCTCGGAAACTTTTGACGCGGCTCTGTCTGCCAGTCGCACCGCACGAAACTGCTCAACGGATTTCGTTACCCGCTCAAGAGCATTATCCAACGCAACATTGGTCTGCGAGGAGATCAGAATCTTAGCTTCAGGGTTGAGCCTCAGCGTCTGAGCAACCAATTCGGCGATGAAGGTGGTCTTACCTGTACCAGGTGGTCCCTCAACTGCCAATAGTCCGGAACTGCCCAACGCGCTCAGCACGATCGACTTCTTGTCATCATCCAAATCGTCGGTAAACCATTGAGTGACTTCAACTTGTGTAGGTGCAATCTGGCTTGTTGGGTCAATCAGGATTTCTCTTAAGTCCGCATTCACGAGTCGCGCAGGTTGGTTTATCAGAGCATTGATTGCATCGCTCTCACGTTGAATCTTGATACTTGCGGCAGATGTGTCAATTAAGAGTCGGCCAGTAGACGGGAGATTATTGGGCAACTTTTCAAACCAGATTTCAATCCAGTCACCCTCCACCGACTCAACCTCCCCTGCCGGCGACCAACTCTTACCAGGGATCTCGACTCGCCGCATCTCACCCACCTCGACCTCAGCGAGGTCGTCGCGAGTCTGAAACGCCATCCGGTTGCCTTTATTCGCGAGATTGTGATAGCGAATCGGTTTCTCTTTGCGACGCTCCAATTCTTTACGTGCTTCTAGCTGCGACTTCCATTGAGTGAGCACATGACTGCGCTCTCGTTCGGCGAGTTCTTGTTCCTGCTCGGTCTCGTGCCGGTCAAGTGCTGAAATCAAGGACTCCATCGACTTGCGGGCCGCAGTTGCGTTGGTAGTGCCCCTATGCGAGAACTCAAAAGAGTCAATGTTGAGATCGCGCTTCATCGCGATCTCCATCTGTTGGGCTGTTCGACGCTGAACGCCGATGAGGGAGAGCCTGGAGCCCTCGACTACTGCACGAAAACTGAACTCTTGTCCCGCCAAGAAGAGCTGTCGCTCCTCAACTTGTCCGAATGAAAAGTCGCGATCTGCTGATCGCAGCGTCGGCGCGCGATTGATTTCCTCAGCAATTGACGCAGCGGCGTTAGATGCAAACTGCCCAGTCAATTCAGCCCACTTAGAAGTTACGTTCTGTGAGACCGAAATCTGGATTACTGTTTTGACTCGTCGTCTCATCACCCGTTGAGCCATCAAGTCCTTGAGCTGTTCATGAACAAGCACACAGTTGCTTGGTCGCTCGGTTGGACTCAGATTTACGCAAGCAGAAAGCAATTCAATTAGTTCATCGGGTGCGTCAACCCGCTTGATAGCTTCAGCGATGTCGGGGTAGTCCGAAACCTCCTGACCCGACAGAGCTGCAACCAGAAGCACTCCTAGGCCGAAGACATCGCGCGAGTAAGTTGAGTCACGTTCTGGCGGTGAATAAGGTCGGGAAGTGAAGTCAACAGTCGTGTGTGGAGACTCAGTTAGGTCGGTCTTGATCTTCGCAATTCCAAAATCTGCGAGCTTTACTGAGCCCGATGAAGTGAGAAGAACATTCCCAGGTTTTACATCACGATGGATAACTTTCTTTTGATGGGCGAATGCAAGCGCCTCCGCTATCGGCATACCGACGCTTGCCATGAAGTCTTCCCAAAGCACGTCAACGGTTGACTTCAGGTAGCTCTTTAGATCGCTCTCAACCCATTCGAGTACGAGAAAATACTGATTGTGTTCATCGGTCCCAGCATCGTAGAGGCGAACAATGTTCGGATGCTCCAGGGTCAAGAGAGAATCAACTTCTCTGTCAAAGAATGTTCGGAGAAGCGGGTCATCACCGGCCTTGCCATCAATGACCTTGATTGCTACGTCGGTTGGCGGCGAGGTGTTTAGGTCGTAGCCACGAAACACCCTTGAAAAGCCGCCAACGCGAGGGTTCTCCGTTGCGAAGGAGTACCGACCCATCAACTCTCTGCGGCTCATGTCCCTCAAGAGTATTGCAGCCCCATGTGCTGACGAATTCCGCTAACGACCGGGCTCAATCGCCGCCCCGAATAGTGTCACAGCGACGGTATATCGTGTCTGCTGGTACCAATCCCGAAATGAGCTTGTTGTAGATGCCCAAGAAGTCAACGCTGCCAGACCTCGTAATCGCTGAGGAAGAAGACAAGTGGGTATGGGAAATCCCAACGCCGTTGCTCGCCGCGGCTTCAGGTGATATCGCTGCACTCTTCAAGGCCGAGGGTGTCGACACCCCAGGTTTTCTTGAGTTAGATCCACCCACCAGCGATGCATCACTCTTTGCCAGAGAAGCCATACAAAACAGCTGGGATGCAGCCCGCGAGCTCAAAGCTGAACGCTTGAAGAAGCGGAAGGCAGTCGAGCCCTTCTATCTTGAGTTTGCCTTCAAGGAGGTGCAGGGCTTTGACAAGCGCAGCGCGGTCTATGCGCTCGGCCTTGACGAGCACACCCGCCAGTTCCGCCACGCCACAGCCGGTAAGGGTCGTCACGCCAACTTGGGCTTGGCAGATACGGAATTCCTTGATCAGCTAAACGATACGAACGTGCCACTGCGCGTTCTCACTATGTCTGAACACGCTGGGCTAGGGATGCCTGGCTCATTCATCTCGGGCTCCTCTCGAATGCTTCAAGCGCTTCTGAGGGTCGGCTACACGGTCAAGGCCGAAGGTGCAGGTGGCAGTTTCGGATACGGCAAGGCGGGTTTGATCGCTGCGTCATCAATCAGAACTGTGGTGGCATACACAGCGTTTGAGGCCACCGACGAGGAACCTGGGGTTGACCGCCGATTGCTTGGGGTTACCTATTGGAAACCCCACAAGATCGAGAGTACAGAGTTCAACGGTTGGGCTCGCCTCGGTAAGCGTGTGCAAGAAGGCGCTCTCGTCTCAGCACTTCCCTTTGACAACGACGATGCCGACGAGGCAGCAGCGAAACTCGGGCTGAAGTTGCGCGATCCCAGCAAGCGAGGCGAGACAGGCACGACCTTTCTCATCGTTGACCCAACGATCACAGCGAATGATTTGCGTCTCGCCATTGAGCGGTATTGGTGGCCCGCGATGCTCGACGCCACCGAAGGACTCAAGGTGAGAATCACCGACTATGACGGCTCGATAATCGTTCCGTCTGTACCGATGGACGACCCAGACATGCGTCCATTCATTCGTAGTTTTCAGATTGCCACCAAGACCCAAGACGCGCACGGCGACAATGAGGCGCGCATCTCTCTCGGGTCGTACAAGCCGCAAGGAAGCGACACCGATTACACGCTCGGCCAATTAGGAGTTGTTGCCGACCCACAAGGCTGGTCGTTCCCGGAGGGTGATGAAGTTGACCATTGCACGCTGGTCGCCTTGATCCGAGGACCTCGTATGGTGGTCAACTACCAAACCTTCAAGAGTCTCGGTATCCCCTATGTTCGCGGCACCTTTGTTGCTGACGCTGCAATTGACGACTTGCTTCGTCAGACTGAAGACAAAGCCCACACGAAGTGGGAAACCAGGAAGCTCGCCGGAACCGACCCACATTCCAGCCTTGTTGCCCATCAAGTTCAAGTGCGACTTAGTGACAAGGTTCGGGAATTCAAAAACCGCTTCAAGAAGCCCGCACCACGCCCTGGAGATCTCAATCTTCCAATCCTTGACGAGCTATCGCGGCTGATGAAGGGCAAGAAGCCGAAGATGCCCGACCCCGAACGTCGCCAGGTAGAGATCCGATTAGTTACCCCCGCTCACATAGTGCCGCAGAGTGACGGACAACTTGCGTGCAGCGCAAGCGTTGAGTTTTCGGTAGCCGACTGGGTATGGCCCATCGCAGACCGAGACAGTGTTGAGGTATCGGTCACCTTGTCGATCGCATTCGTCGAAGACGAAAAGCTCGGCGATCTACTCGCCATCACCGCCAAGTCGCGAGGTGCAAAATTCAAGGTCAGTGACGAGAAAGCAGGTCGACTTGTCTTTGCGGGAACCTTGAAACCAGGCCAAAGCGTGACCTTTGACGTCACGTCCGCGGCTTACTCCCCCGACTGGACGGTGCGCTTCACTCCCACAGCCGCCATCACCGACCCTGTCATCAGGGCCCCGCGCGGCTCGTCTTCAAAGGGCTCTGACTAATGGCACTTGAGAATCGCGATGTTCGCCCCTTCGTTGATCTGTACGAGGTGCAGAAGTGGCTTGAGGAAAATGTTCTGCTGACAGTCGCACCAATTGAAGGTCCGGGCGAAACAACCTATCTCGAACCAGGCAGCACCCACCGACTTGACCCGAAGTCAATGGTGCAGTCAGAGATTCGAATTGCAATTGACGAAGAGATAACTGTCGGACCGATACTGCGTTCGGCTGAGGGTCTCGCAAAGCAACTCGGAAGCAAAGACAACTCAATCTTCACCGTTGTGATCTATGGATCGTCGCCCTACCTACGCTTCACCGAAGAACTTCTGCGCTTTCCTCTAGAGAAGCTCAACTCCCTAAGGGGCGGGCATAGTCTGACGCCTGAGGGAAAGCGTCCAGCATCTTTACGCCTGCCTCACCACGGATCCACGATTGATCTCGTAGTGCTCCTCAACAAGGAAGTCGGCAAGAAACCCGGACTGCCTTATCGTCTTGGTACCTGGCTGGCTCGAATTCGATTTAAGTTGGCTAATCCGATGGAAGGAATCGGCTTTTCGCCGATTCCACTCACCGCACAGAAACGGCAGGAGCTTGGTCTCGACAAACAAACGGCGACGTTTGCCCGGGTGAATCCCTCGCAACCCGACGTTCTCGAGGCAACGACTTTGGATGACTTTGTTGAGTTCTACGTTGACGAAGAGCTTCTGAGTCGTATGTCGTCAAACCCACGCCACCCTCAGTCGGCACTCTCGCAAGTCGAGATATTTCTCAGCGCGATCAAGTTCGTGATGATGCAGATTCATAGTGAGCCCTGGCTCGACGACTTGAATTTCTCCGATGTGGACGAGCAGCTCATCGGAAAACTGATCCGAATCGTTTCCAATGAATCCGCTAGTGAGCTCGAGAGGTCATTTGAACTGTTCAAGAACAATCCTTCACTCTTCACGGCTCAGATCGAGAACCACTGCGACTATCGGCGACGTCTTGACGACAGCCTGGCACTAATGGCTGGTGGCTCGAGATGAGATATCCAATTCTGAACACGAAGGACGCCGTCGCCTTCGCAGCAACGATCACCGCAGACCAAGCGTCTGCAAATCTCACGATTGCTGCGTCCTTCTGCGCTGAATACGCCGGATGGTCGCAGTCGCCACTTAGTGATTCACAGAAAGAGATTGATCTCTCTGCCCTCGGAAAACTCGCCGAAAATCTTCCCAAATTGATCCGTGACGCGGGTGGGTCAAAGGCCTCGCCCGCCAACCGAGAACAGCTCGAGGGAGAACTTACCGAGGCTGTGCATGTGGCACTCAAGTCGGTGCCAATCGAGATTCTCGATGATGCCAGATTCTGGAGATATCTCGCTGTTCGCTACTTCACCGAATTTGTTGTTTGGCGCGAAAACAAGGCACTCGGCAAGGGCAACATCGAGAAGTACTTCGCTTCGAAGGAAAGCCACGAGAGCATTCCATTACGTCTCTACTTAAGAGCGCAGTCGGTAATGGGTGGCTCAGGCGGCTACGAGCTGGCTGCCGCAATTCCCGAGGGCACTGACTTCTGGAGAAGCCATATTCTCCGGGTGCGAACCGGCCGAGCAACGCCACTCACTACAGCATTCGCTGGGATGCAAAGCAAGCAGCGACTCACCACAAACCCACTTCGCGCCCTCGCAAAACTGGTCAATCGAATGTGGGCGAATGTAATGCTTTTTGAGTATTCCGAAAAACAGGCCACAGAGGTACTGACGTCTCTTCGAACACAGATGGATGAGCAAGACGACGACTGAGAAACAACTATCATCGATAAGGATGAGCGCGCAAACGATTTTTGCGAGCGCCAATGGTCAGAAGTTTCACATCCGGGGTGCGGTGCTCCGCCGAGAACTGGTCATCAATGACTTCGTGATTGGTTCAAAGATACGGAGCCATGCTGGCGCGACCCCATCTATCGCCTCTTGGTGGTCCGCGTACCTGAGTGGTGCTCGGCCCTTGCCAATGACGGCTAATGGCAAGACCCTTCGATCAATGGACCTCTTTTCAGGCGCCGGTGGTCTCGCCCTCGGCCTGCGGCAAGCCGCTGACGAGCTTGGTTTTTCTACGCACTCGGTAGTTGCAATCGACCAAGATCAAGCCGCGCTCTCCGTTTACCGGCGGAATCATTCCACCGACATGCTTCTCAGCGAATCGGCGGCGATGCTGGTGTCGTATCAAATAATTGGCGATGCCGAGAACGCCCAATTCTTCGCACCACCTCGAGTCTCGTCTCGTCTTGAGCATCTCCGCGACGGCATTGACATCATCCTGGCGGGTCCACCCTGTCAAGGGCATTCGAATCTCAACAACCACTCGCGCCGAGACGATGACCGCAACGAGCTGTACCTCACCGTACCTGCCATGGCAGTTGCCCTGAATGTTCCGACGATCGTCATTGAAAATGTTCCTGGCGTTGTGCACGACCGACGAAGTGTCGTCAGCACAACCGTGAGCCTCTTGCGCAACTCGGGCTATCAAATCACCTGCGGCACCATTGCCGCACATCACATGGGTTGGCCCCAAACTCGCAAACGATTCTTTCTCGTCGCCACCAAGGGCTATTCGCCGGTTGATATCGACACCGTGCTGGGCGCTTTGCAAACAGAGAGCCCTCTTTCGGTGAGTTGGGCACTCGACGAGGTTCAACCCCGCGAAGCGGATGCTTTCATGGACGTGCTACCCCAACTCAGTGACGAGAATCAGCGGCGTGTCAACTTTCTCATTGACAATGATCTCCATGATCTTCCCAATGAAGAACGACCCGACTGCCACAAGGAAGGCACGACTTACAAGTCGGTCTATGGCCGAATGCGCGCCGACCAGCCGGCACCGACCCTTACGGCCGGCTTTCTGAGCCCGGGGCGCGGACGCTTCACTCACCCGACCGAACCTCGTTCACTTACCCTGCGTGAAGCTGCCCGACTGCAGGGCTTTCCGGCAAATTATGACTTCAGAGCCAACTCATTTGAGGATCCCGCACGTACCGATGTTGCCCGCTGGATTGGTAACGCCGTACCTATGCCGCTTGGTTACGCGGCTTGCCTGGCAGCGCTTCTGCCCCAGGTGGGGTGATTAGTGCGCCCTCACAATCTGGCCACCTGAGTAGCAAGTGCCTAGCCTCATTCTCTAGTTTCCCGAACCTCGGCTCACTTAACAACAAACAGCTGCTGTATTCCCTAAACACCCCTCCTCTATCCTGAGGAGTGCATCTAGAAGTCACTTGGCGACAAGTGATGGCAACCGAGCCCACCAGGCCACGGTACTCCCAACAACGGGGATGCGGCGCGACGAGCGCAAAAGAACTGGTGCTCGTGGCGTCTCCCACTACCAACCGGAGACCAATATGAAACGTCGACCATCCGAGACAATAGACACGAGCTGGCATGAAGGCTGGCGGCTCGTCGAGCGCAACAGTCTCCCCCTGCAGACCGGCAACCGGCACTGCACCGTCTGTGGCGGTGTGGCCGACGCGCTGTGGCGGTATCTCGACAATCGCGGCGTGGAAGTCGAGGTCATCCCGGTGTGCATGAACCACTGGGACCGATTCGAGCGAGACGCCGACGACCCCCAGCTCTTGGTGCGCACCGACACCACCGCACCCCGCGGCATGGTGATCACCCGCGACGAACTGGCCGACTACCTGCACCACTGCCACTTCATCGCCCACCAACGCGGCCTGACGTCGGCATCACACTGGAAGTTCACCCGCTTCAGCCACCCCGACCTTATGAAACAACTGCAGGCCCTGCGCACCGTCAAACGAAGCGACCACTTCTCGGGCTGGGAACCACGCGAGGGATTCATCCAGGCAACCCTGCTGCGCAACGGCACCTGGGAAGCACTCATCAAGGTCGGCAAATCAGGGAAACAGGTGGTCGTGCGGTCAAAGCGTCAGGTCAAACTCCCCCACCGCTAGTGAATTCACAATGTTTGACCAAGTGCCAAACGATGTGCGCAACTCGGGAGCAGGCGGACGCAACTCGAGGTCGAGTTCCTCGAGTGTGTACGGTCCCTTGCCGAACTGACAGGCATTGCAACTCACTACTAGATTCTCCGGGGACGTTGAGCCTCGTCGAGCATGTGGGTCAACATGGTCTATCGAAGCACAGTGAAGCCAGTAAAGACCGTGGGTTTCCAGGTTTGAGTCTGCCTTAGTGAGATTGATCCCAGTCTTTGAGGAAACCAAACGAAGTATCTCCGAATCAATCACAGCTTGACGGCAATAGCGACATCGATTGCGATCTCTTGCACGAAGACTTGATGTCACAGCCTTATCGGGCATCCTCTGTTCGTCGCGAGCTCGCAATGGCGAGCTCCCACCTTCAGAACGGCCGCGCACGCCTAGAAGCACTGCACGATCTCTCCCGGCATTCTGGGCTGTGTAGTCATACCAAATAGAAATCGCTCGACCATCGACTGATTTCAAGAGTTCTCGTGCATAGCCAATTTCGCCATTCACAACGTGCCCGCACGCATCAATGAACGCTTTCGACCATTCGGCGAACGGGCCTGGGCGAACCGCAAGAACATGATGAAGATCCCCTTTCCGAGGGGCGCGGCGCCGTTGCGATCTCACGCTTGCGCTCGCTTGAGCAAGTTTCTATACATCAGTTGTGGTGAACTCACATAATCGAGTTCGGCTGCATTGCGAACCCGGCGCCACGTGGCGCCGCTTCGAGGATCTTGGTAGGTGATTATGCCCACCCCGAGCCGACCCGCAAGTCGTACTGCCCTGTCACGCTGTGTTTGCTCGATTGAATCCCAGGTGCGCTTGTGCACCATGAACCAGCAGCGGCTATAGCCCTTTGAACATACAAATGACTGGGCAATCTCTTGCGGAATGTTCACGAGCTTCGCCTTAGGGACCGGCTCTTGGACCTCAAAGCAGTGAAGCGCGAAGGGCTTCCGACTGCGGCCCCTGAAAAAGGCAACTGCAAAATCGGGACTTGACCACTTCCCCTCTCGAGTTCCCGAATGAACATCGAAGGCCTCTGCACGAGTAGCTGTATCTGCACCGATTACGTGCGCAATCGCCCTTGGTAGGGACTCCTTTCCAAATGCTTTGGCACACTCACCCACAATTCCAGTACCGCGAGAGTGTCGACCGCTGTTCTTCACAAAGATGACTGCCCTGCCACCCTTTTCGAGTTTCAGATACGAACGAATCACCTTTGCCTTACGCGGGCTGTAGAACTTTTTCTCAGACCATTTCACTGCTTTGCGAAGGTTCTCACGGTTCCACGGGCCGAGAGTGCCTTCCTCTACAGCCAAAAGTGTCAGAAGATTGGCCACAGTCATCTTGTGGCTCGGAATCTTCGACAGTGTTCGAGCAACTGCTCTCGACCGCCTCTCGTCGTCAGTCCACCGGCGCCGCGCCGCGAACTCGCCCGCACGGCTCCGTCGGCTTTTCAAGTCGTCGGTCATGCCTGGAACCTTAAGAAACCTTGTTGGAGAAAGTTGTCTTTGGCCACTGCTTGCCCAGATCGAAGAGGGCACGCTCGACGTCGTCAGCCCCGAGTGGTGCCGCTGCATTAGTGCCTGCCTCGTTCGATTTTCGATTGAACTCTCCAGCCCAATCCCTGCACTGCGCAACGTAAGCGAGATAGCTGTCATGAAGTTCCATACTTCGAGCGATTCTTCGTGTAATCCACCAGATCGCCCATGAGGTGTTTAGATCG
>Ga0214923_10006401_pt1 | contig 13258 bp, 8 predicted proteins | sample LL1510_MetaG_FD_177993 | JGI IMG/M metagenome (GOLD analysis project Ga0214923, IMG submission 177993) | Freshwater microbial communities from Lake Lanier, Atlanta, Georgia, United States - LL-1510 | ecosystem: Environmental > Aquatic > Freshwater > Lake | place: USA: Georgia | collected 2015-10-15
TTATCCCATGTCGTCCATTCATCAGCATATACAAGGCCTCCTTGTTCTGGTCTTAACATTGAACCGTCGATACCATGAATAATATAGAAAACCTTATTTGGAGGAAATGTGTTTACACCTAATGTAGATTTTCGTGCTTGAAATTCCTGATTTCCAACAATAATATTATTAAAATTACCACCATTGTCTCTTCCTTCAAAACGGCCAACAAAATTTTTCAAAAAGAAGTCGTAATAACCAGGAGTCTGAACTTCAATTTTTGAAACAGATTGGAAATTATACACTGCATTTACGACTGGACCTATAATTCTAGTAACTCCTCCAGGCATTGTTATCAATACCGTACAACCTTCTGCTACATTTGTCTTAATATTTTGCATATTTACAGGAGTAGCATAATCCTGTACAAAATCGTTTTCTGTATCGATAATTAAATTCTGAGAACTATCCTCTATTCTTACTTTTCCACGAGGAGCATACTTGAACATAAAAGGCATATACATCTCTTGGCCTGTATTTGTAGTAGCACTTTGGGTTTCAATATCAAATTTTCTTCTATGTAAATCTAAATCACCTGGTGTAAAAGGCAAGTCGGAAAAATTATTATTATCACCTGTGCGTGTTATAACACGATTTCCAACTTGAATATAAAATACACCTTCGCGTACGTTCTGAGGATATTTCAATTTTGGAATGTTTAGCTTGTTACTATTTTGACCACGATTCATAAAAGGATTTATAGATGTATTAGGACTTGCAATAGGAAGCTCGTTTAAATTTTCTAAAGCTTCAAAAGACATAATTGTATTTTTTAACGCAAGAGGTAAAGACATCTTATATGCTTCTGCTAGTGCAGCTACGTCAAATGTGCTAGCAGTGTCACTTGTTCCAAGTCCTGCTAATAAACCTTGCGCATTATTTTTTTTGTGAGTTTCTTGTTTCTGCTGAGATTTATTATAATTAACAGCTACAACAATACCAGCAACTACGGCGAGAACACCTATTGCTGTTACATATTGATATGTTTTGTCAGTCATGAATTTTTAATAAGTCAAAAGATTTTTTTTCAAGATTTTTTATTTTGAAAAAAAGTTATTTGTAAAAATTTGTTTAAATTTTCTGAATATCAAAACGCTGATTGCTATTATTCAAGACACAATCCCAAAGATGCATGGAATTGCCGTCGGAATCATCTGCGCACTGATTAGTCTTATTAGGATTGTAAAACTGTCTTGTGCGCGTGTTATAAACCCATTGCTGATTTTTATTATTGGGATCACAAGGCTGAGTTGTCATTTTAGGATTACCTGAATTCTTATTAGCTACTGTCCACCCTCCATCATCCCAGCATAAATTCTTATTCGCATTTTTAATTAATCCTGTAGAGTAATCATAAGTCCATTGTTGATTCCTATTAGTAGCGCTACATGTGGTTGTATAAAGTTGTTGTCCACCAGCAGTAGCATTTCTATCATCTACACATTTGTTTTTATGAGGATCTCTTACTAAAAATGCTTGATTATTTACTGGCAAATCTGCTATTCTTACATTTCTACCATTAAGAAGATCTACGCTGTATGTAAATCTATCCGATGTAGGAGCATTCCATTTATTACCAAATTCATAGATAAAATTTGTACCAGTAGGACCTTTTAATGTTATTGATCCACCACCAGAAACACGATCGTTACAACATTCATGTCTATTATCAAACACCACTCTTTTTATATCTTGTCTTGCTCCAAAAGTTATTTTCAATTTGGTATTTGTATTACCAGCTTGTGTATGATATCTTGTGTCAATTCTTCCATCATATGTATTTGTCACAGCAAAATTTGCATCAAATATTCCTCCAAGAGATTCGTAGATAACACCTGAATTTCCGCCTGGTAAAAGACGTGTATCATCATCTGCGTAAATGGCAAGTTCAGATAAGTTTAAGGCAGCAGAAGACGATTTAGAAGAAATTATAATTTCGTTTATAGCAGGTTTTGGCATTCGGTAAAACAAATAGGTGAGATCAGCCGCAGGTATAGTTTGATAAGTTCCGTCCAAATTACTTCCTGAAACAAGATTGACAAATGAAACTTTAACACCTTCTTGTCTCATTATTTCAGCATCGTCACTTTCAAAACGATTGTAAAGTTCTACTCTGTCAATTTGAGACAAGTTCACATCAGCACCCAAATCAACTATAAACATACCACCATTTTGTTGTGTATGTGCCATATTTTTGTTATTATTATCAACAGCATTTGATGAAATAAAATTATCAAGTTTTTGTGTCATTAGTATTGGTTTATTCAATGCAAGATTTACAGAAGGACTTGCTGTATTCATAACTTTTAACTCAGATATTTGTAATGCACAATTACCTGCCTTGGAAGGATTGCAAGCAGACTCAACTGCGTAGAACTGTGCTGAATTCTGATCCATGCTCAAAGACACAGTACCATTATTAGTAGTTCTATTGTAAATAAGAGGCACTCCGAAATTAAGAGGAACTCCGTCTTTATTAAGTAAGGTTACTGTTGTTCCGTTAATACGACCTTTCGTCTGATTGTTTTGTAAATTACCAGCAGTTATTTCCAAACGAGAAAAATCATTAGAATTCAATTCTTGACCGAAATCCAAAACAACAAATCCGCGTTCTGATGAGAAAAATGTTCCATCGGATGTTTGATTATCACGAATATTTATTGAATTGATTGTTCCGTATTCTGGCGAGGAATTTAGTACAAATGTCATATTAGGATTGGTATACCTTGTACCATTTTTATTTATGAGTGCAACACGTGATAATTCCAGCTTGTTATCCATGGTTTCAAAATCGATATTACTATAAAGATCCTTTGAGATTCTCACAAATCTAAACATTCTTCCACTTATAGATGATTGTTGCACAGGAGAAGGAGCAAGACTTCTTAACATATCCCTAACAGCATTTGCCATATTATTCTGACTCTCTACAAAATCACTACCAGAAGTTTGTCCCCATCCTCTTGAAAAGATCTTATAACCCAGATCGTTCAAATTATCTGTTGATCTTATAAAAGGAGGTTGACTACTTGTTCCAAATTGATTTATATTTCCACTATAATAAACTGCAGCATTTATACTACCGTCGCCATTGTAGGTTACACCTTTAACAAATTCGCCATCTTGTGCGACAAATGTAACAAGGTTTGAAGGAACGTTATTTACATTTATTGTTTCAATCCTTATACGTTGAATAGCAATTTTTGAATTACCCGATGGGCCAACAAATCTACCATAGAGCCAAAAGTTTTTTGCAGCAGATCCTACTTCACGAGCTTCCATATTAATTATTTGATTAAGTGTAACACTCGTAAAAGACTGTTTCTGTCTTGACAAAATCAAATAAATAATGACTAAAATAGCTAATAGCCCAAATCCTATAAGGATATAATTATTTTTCAACTCCAGCATTATTAATTTTTATTTTAAACAAAGATAGAAAAAAAGATTGAAAAAAATATTTAATATTTTTGGAAAAATATTAAATAAGTTTATGTCAGTTTAGAGTAGTCACTCAAAAGTAATAAGCAAAAGATTGCTCAGGCTTCTTCATCATTCCCATTCCAAAATATCCAGCAATTGCTAAAATCAATACAATAATAACCCAAAACCACCATTGTTTATGGATGGGAGTAGTTTCTTGCTCAGTTTGCTCAGTTTTTTTATCAGTTTGTTCAGCCATTTTTTTTTATAAGAAAAGATATTTTTTTAATTTTTTTTATTTATTTTTTCAACCTCCATAAAATATATAACACCGCAAAAAATAGAAACACAATAAACAATTTAAACCACAATGGTAAAGTAGTTTTTTTATCTTGTTCAATTTCCTCTATATCTGCCTCAACTCCCATCATTGTTGCAAATCTTGCTAAGGCTGGGCACTCTCTTTCTTCTCTCAAAATTCTTCTGTCAGCAGGGCAGGTAGTTCCTTGTTTTATCATTTGTCTAGTACGATACTGCATTTTTTTTGTCTGCCCATTAGCATTTTTAACATCATAACAAGGACTCCATGCATTCCAGTTTGATACTTCGCACTGATCAGGTGTACATCTTTCAAAAAACCCTCTCTCTCCCGAACTTGAAATTGTTTTTTTATTGAGTTGCAAATCTTCTTTAATTACGCATTGTCCATTACCAACTTTGTTTTCAATTATAAAAGCCTGATATTCTCTTTGCCATTGTCCGTTAACATTTTTACACGGAGAAACTTGATTTAACTCGTATATACAATCTTGATTATCTCCCTTATTAAAACTTTGACGAAGGAGATTGTCGCGTTTTAAATTATCAATCACGACACCAGCAAGACATCTCATTTGTTGCGTGGCAAAAAGGGTTGAATCGATGTTTATAACTGAATCGTCGTCTTCGTCACATTTGATATCTCCAACGATTGTAACAACTTGATTTTGAACAGCGAGCATATTAGAATTGCATGAAATTTGAGCTGATTGAGGTATATTATGTAACTCGATTTTAAGTTTATCAAGAAATTCTTTTCTAAACTTTGTTCTGTTATTTAAAGCGCTTCTAAGCTCTTGTTCATTTTCAAGACGTTTAATAACTTCATCAAACATTTTATTTCTTTCTTCTATAGGGAGAGCTTTAAGCTTATCTGATACATCAACACACAATGAGTCTCTGGTACTACCTTGAGTCACTGTTGCATTTAAGTTGCAATCTATATTGCCTTGGATATTGATAGTCTGATCCGTTTTCAAAATCATCTGAGAAGAACAAGTAGCAAGATCCGATCCTCTGAAATACTCGCCATAGTAGACAGGAATACGTTTTTCAATATATTTGATAACATCGTCATAGGTATTAAGAGAAGTCATTTGTCAAATAAAAAGATAAAATTTAGATAAAAATTTTTGAGATTTTTATCTATAATCTTTATAAAAAGAATAAAATGTGTGATGAGAATACAGACAAAGGTCACAAGACCTGTCTTGTCAAAACAAAAACCATTTATAAACCTGTTCTTGGACAAAACGATAGTTATTTAAGATCCGAAGAACCTACTGATGAAAAAGAAATTTCTAGAGCATTTATCAACCTGACTGATTTTGATTACGAAATAAAAGATGTAAGTGGAAAAAAAGTACGAGTTGGTAAAACAGATGAAAGAGATGTGGGAGAAACAGAAAGCAACACTGGAAGCCATGGAAGTAGAGGAATAAGGACTGATGTATATTACAAAAGGTCATTTTTTGAAGATCCAGGACAAAGTACTCGGACTAAATATCTTTATGAGTCAAATATTTATAACGAAGATTCTATGCTTCCAAAGATGGAAGCTAATTCCAAAAATGTTTTAGTTGGTATTGAAGTATGCTTATATCAAGCAGGTCACGAAGATTTCAATCGTGTTGCAAAAATTACAGGTATGTACTTTACAGACATTTGGAATATCAGTGATAAGGCCAAATTTATGGCACATGTAGATGAGAAAGTAAGCGACGATCCTGAATATAATTTACATCAGTGGATCCCTTCCATTTATCAATCCGATTTATTCTTCTCTGATAAAGTCCTTGGTGATAAAAAAGCTGAAAAAACCAAATCTCCTGCTGAAAGAGTGGAAATGGAGATCAAAGGTCAATCTCATACCAGTATCTATGGCAATAGAAAGTTAATTATGGCACCCAAAGGTCAAGCAATTACAGGTGTAAGATTTTATAACACAAGTGATGGTAATAGAGCCATAGAGGGAATTGAATTAGAATTTAGTAGTTTTTATGATAGAAAGACAAATCCAAAAAATTATAAAAATTTACTTAATGGTGTAGTAAAAGATGGGCAGTTTCAGGCAGGTTTAAATGCCACAAAAATATTTAGTATTCCTTGCAATGATAATGAATATATACAACAATTATGGTTTAGTTATGCTAACGAAGAAGAATCAACATCGGTTCCAAAACTAGCTCAAATTATAGGAGGTATTCAAGCAGCATTTACAGGAGACATAACAATTACAGGTACAAAGCCTAAACAATTTGGAGTAAAGGCGATCATCGGTGCAAATAAACTCATTGTCGAGAATATGGAGGCGATGCAAACTTGGATTAGAGAGATTGATAACATTCGCACATGTGATATGACAGGAGAAACCCTCTACGATGATGACACAATTGAATACATTTACGCAAAATTTATAAAACAACAATTCTTATACCTTGACGGAAGTCCCAGCAACAATTGTAAACGTATTTTATCAGAGTATTGTAACACCACAGCAGTAGAACCTGTGGTCGATGAAGCTTTATACGAAGAGGGTATAAACGAGTTAAAAAGTTCGCTTACAGGTGATATCATTATTTCAAGAGATGATTTAGATCTTCAAAGTCCTAATGAAATTTACTCTTTACGAATTGGATTTTGTGAACTTTGTCCTACTGAAATATTAAGTAATACTCTTAACATTATGTGGAATAAGACAATACCTCACTGGATAAGTAACCCTTCCTATCTAAAAGATAACTATAACTACTCTTGTAAATATCAAGAAGACTGTTCTTCTTCTATCGCTTTTACAAAAGACGGAAATCTAATTTTATTCAGTGATTTATCAGGGTATAGACAAAATAGATCAATCTGGGAGGCAAAAAATTCACCAGGATTTACCCAAGGCAGTGGTGGTCCTTATACTTTGAGAATGCATAATACAGGCAATCTTTTAATTCTTGATAAAAATATGAATATTACTTGGACTTCAGGATCAAGAAATTTACAACAAACAGCAACAGTGTCTAAAAACATTGAGAAAAAACTGTGTTATCAAGCTTGTGCATTAAATGATATAAATTGTGATACAGGGATAAACACATTCTGTTCAAAAGCTCAATACAGTATGGAAATACCCTTAGTTTTTAAGGCAAACTATACAGATTATGATAGAAAAAATCCCTTATGGGCTCCTAAAAGTTTTTCAGAAGTGGTGGAAGAAAAGACTAGAAAAATTAAAGTACCCATAATAGCTAATGTTTACACTGATAAGATATGTCCTTGTACGCTTCCTGAAAGTGATGAAATAATGAACAACATCAAAGCTTATTATGAAGAGTTAATACCTTTATTCCAGCGTCAGTCGACTACTCTTGAAAATAACAGCACAGAAAAAGAAATTTTAGAGAAAGATTTGATTAGAATTCGGAACAATATTAATGAAGTTAAATTATATCACGCTCTTGCTTCTTACGATGAATCTCTTAAACTCCGATTATTAGGTGAACAGTATAATAATATAACAAAAGATAGTGGAGGAAAACTACGTCAACAGTGCTCTTTTCCTTGGTGTGCAAAATCAAATTATAAATTATTTTCAATGAAACAAAATATTAATTCAAAACCTTGTAATCCTACTGAAGCATGTATGGGAGGCGGATTTGTCATTTTCTCACCAGAAGATCCTGGTTATAAAGTTATGTGTAATAGACAAGTAGGAGCAAAATCAACTGCTTGTGTCATGAACGATAAGACAATTGGAAGTACAAAATTTAAACTTATAGACCCTTCTGTGGCTCTAATACCTTATCCAAAAGACTTTCTAAATTGTAAAAAAATATTTGATCCATCCTATACACCCAAAACCGAATGGGTTCCTAGTTTTTGTGAACTTGGTGATGTTGATATTGAAGATGAGTCTTCTTACGAGTGTCTTCCTGATCCAAGTAACAACAATATAAAATCTTTTTTCGCTAAACGACCTGTATACACTCCTGAAATACCTATTGGTATGGAAGGATTATGTCCACCTCCATGGGATCTTGATAAATTGTACGTAAATACTGGTAAGGAGTGTGAACCTTTTGATTGTTCTATTAATTTACAGAGCGCGGTAAGGGGTGCTTGTGATAGCGATGGATATCAGACAATAGAATATAATGTAATTCCAAATAACTCTCTCGGAAAAATCTGTAATGAGATGGCAGAAAAGTTAATAAATCCAGGATTGAGTGCTGAAGAAAAAAGTGAAGGTATATTTTGGAGTGAACTAACAAAAGATGATGAAAAAAATTATATATCAGCTACCATAAAATGTAAAATACCAACAAAAACCTGTCCAGTCGGTCAAGTTCTTCAGAATAATACTTGTATTACTCCACCCTCTCCTACCAAAACATGCCCAGCAGGACAGAGACTTGAAAATAATACTTGTGTAAATATTGTCACTCCACCCTCTCCTACTCCTTCGAAAACTTGCCCGGCAGGACAGAGACTTGAAAATAACACTTGTGTAAATATTTGTCCAACAGGACAGAGACTTGAAAATAACACTTGTGTAAATATTGTTACTCCACCCTCTCCTACTCCTTCAAAAACTTGCCCAGCAGGTCAAAGATTTGAAGATAAAACTTGTGTAAACATTTGTCCACATGGTCAAATACTTTATGATAAAACTTGTGTAAACATTTGTCCACAAGGTCAGAGATTTGAAAATGACACTTGTGTAGACATTTGTCCACAAGGTCAGAGATTTGAAAACGACACTTGTGTAGACATTTGTCCACAAGGTCAGAGATTTGAAAACTACACTTGTGTAAATGATGAAATGTCTGGACAAGTAAAAGTCAAATCAACAAAGAGTAGTACAAAAACTTTGTTGCTGAGTATTTTAGTTTTGTTATTTTTATTAATAATTTTCTTTTTCTTTTTCTTTCTTTATTAATTAAAAAATGTGCACAAATCTCCTTGGTATTCTAAAGATTAATTGTCCTAACGAAAGAAGCACAAACACCATTAATATCAGCATGAATGTGTTGAACCAAAAACTCTCTGAAACTATTGCAACAGTAAATCAACAAAGTAGAAGTAGCTATGTTCTCGTGCAGAATCAAAAAGTTACTCTTAACGGTTATCCAACCTATGGCATTGTCCCTGATTTAAAAATATTACAAGAAGCAAGATTAAATCTTACTGATGTTACTACATTGAAAGCAACCATTAATTCTCAAGATATGACTAATCTGTCTAATAGTGTGCAAACCCAATTTGATGATTTATTGAAACAAGATAGTCCTTTTGTAAAGCAAAATACAGATAATATTGTAAACTTGAGGAATGCTATAACTACCGTAATTAAGAGTTCAGCTACTCTTACTAGTGTTCAGAAAGCACTTTCAGAATCTCTTAGTGTTCAAAATCAAGAAGTTATAATTAATTTTGCTCCTGGTATGCCTGATGCATTGATATCAGAAATGGGAGCTGAAATACAAAGAAGCGAGGGTATAAGACCTGTTATTCAAATTGATCAAAAACTTGTAAATAATATTTTGAAATATGCCGCTATCAGTTCAGTTATAAGTGCAATAAAAAATGATACTGTTGTTAATCAAGCTCTTGCCAAGTTTGGAAAAAACAAGGATTGCGAAATGGCTTTTACAGAGGATGCTTGTAATAAAGAAACCAATAAGACAAATCTTAGAGGTAAAGTAACAACCCAGTCAGAAGGAAAAGGAATTACTTGTTTGAATCTCGCAATGAGTAAATATCCTACCGTCACTTGGAGACAACAAGATGCAAATAATTTTATTGCAGTCTACCCTTGTGTTCAGTCAGCTCCTACTCCTAACAATCAACAAAATCAACAAAATCAACAAAATCAACAAAATCAAGGTGAGCAAAAGAGTGAATTGGAAAAACAAATTGAAAAAGATATTCAAAGAGAGATTGAAAAAGATATTCAAAAGCAATTGGAGGAGCAAAAACAAGAAGAACCTTCCCGCGATACTAAACCTGACGTCCAACCTCCTACTCCTGATACTAAACCTGACGTCCAACCTCCTACTCCTGATACTAAACCTGACGCTCAACCTCCTACTCCTGATACTAAACCTGACGCTCAACCTCCTACCCCTGAAATCAAAACAGATAATACAATGATGTATGCTGGTGTGGGTATTGGATTAGTATTGGTAATAGCAGTAGTTTATTTTTTGATGAAGAGAAATAAAAATTAGAAAATCAAATAAAAATCTTGTAATAAAATCTTTTTTATTACAATAATATAAATGTGTTATGGAGTTTTAGGTAATTTATTTTCATTTGGAGATTGTAGAAAGGATTTTCCCAAAGCACAGTATTCTTTGAATTTATCCTCTGTTAAATCGCAAATTAAAAACAGTATTTCAAAAACAAATCAACAATCAAGAACAGAGGTCGTAGGGTCACAAGTACAGAATGTTACAATTAATGGTTACACCAGTGGAGCCCCTGATATAATTATAACACAACGTATGAATATTAAGTTGGCATCGTCAACAAATCTTTCTTCAGCCATTAGTGACAAGATGATGGCAAATGTGGCTAATTCTATAGAATCGCAATTAGAATCTTTAGCAAAAACCAACCCTGCCATGTCTGCACCAAAAAATAAAAAATTGGTTCAAAACATTCAAACAAGTATTGCTGATATTCTTAGATCACAGAGTGCAAAATACGCTATACAGCAAAAAATGTTAAACACACTAACTGTTCAAGATCAACAAATCATTATAAATTTTTCACAAGGAGTAACTCCAAAAATTGTTGATAATCCTGATAGAGTAGTGTCAAAATTTCATGATGGGCGTCCAGTTATTGAAATCGACCAAAACTTAGTAAATGACTTGTTTGTTGAAACTACAATGGAAAGTATAATAGGAGAAATTGTTAATAACAGTGAATTACAAGTATTAGCTAATAAACTGGAAAAAAGCTTAGCTACTCCTAATGCTAAACTTGCGCAAGCTGTATTTTCAATGGAGAATGTCCAAGAGAAAAATAAAGAAAATAAAAATGTATGTATCTATGTTTTGTTTATTTTTTTAATAATTTTTTCAATATTTTTTTTCTTTTATAAAAGTAAACAACAATAAATGGGCTGTTATGGAAAAACAATTCTTTTCTCTCTCGGAGATTGCGGTAGTAAAAATAAGTCTGTAACTAACTTAAGTTTGAATTCTTTGAATCAGAGTGTTAAAGAAGCTCAACTTAAAATAAATCAAGATGCTAAAACTTCTACTGTAACTGTTCAAAATCAAAAGGTAACTTTGGATAAATTCCCTGCTGGTACTGCTGATATTAGAATTTCTCAAGGTATGAAACTCAAGATTGCAAGCCAGACACAAATGGCTAGTACTGTAAAGAAGACCAGTATGGATGAGTTGGTCAATAGTTTGACATCTCAAATGAATGATAGTTTGAAATTAGAAAGCGATATTGGTGCTGATAAAACCACACAAGAAAAAATTAACAATGTAAAGAAGTCTATTATATCTGTAGTTAAAAGTACATCTACTTTAAAATCTGCTCAAAAAGCTGCATCTGATGTTGTCTCTGTAAACAATCAAGAAATTTTTATCAGTTTTGCTGATTTTAATTCAGACATGTTGCAAGCTATTGTTGACAGATTTAAGACTCCTGGATCTACTGGAGCTATCCCTCAAATTGTGATTAATCAAGATTTTCTTGGTGATATTCAATTGCAATCCACTTTGAGTGCTGTAGCTGAAGCTATCTCTCAAGATAAGCAAGTAAATAAAGCTGAGACTGAACTCATCTCTGACTTGGCTGCCAAGAATCTTGGTCTTGCTGGTTTCGGTAAAGAAGCAGTTAAAGAGGCCAGTGTTGTTTTACAAAAAGCTACTGAAGAAGCTGGCAAACTCGGTGGAAAAGTAGTTGACACTGCTGGTAAAGTCGCAGAAAAAGGTATTGATACTGCTGGTTCCATCGCTAGAACTTGGATGATTGTAATTGGTCTTGTTATAGTTGCTATCATTGTCGGTGTTGTCTTTTTCGGTAAATCCCTCTTTTCCAATCCTGAAGCAATGAAAGCTATTGGTTCCATGACACCTGCTGGAAGACTTGGTGGTGCTGCTTCTGCTGTGCGTTCTCCTGCTCCTTCAGCTCCCTCTATGAGCGCTTCTGTACCTAAGGCTGCATTCGGGTTTGGTTCTTGTGGATACAGATTTAGATAAATGATTAAAAATCTCTGAAACTATTCTTTTTTTTAACTTTTTTAACTTTTTTATTATAATCTTTGTATTATAATAAAACACTATGGGAAATACTGTCGCATCAAGACCAAGAAACAAACTCAACATGCTTATTGAAGAAACTCAAGACTTTTCTTTTAATCTTACACAAAATATTTCTCAAACGGCTGAACAGACGATTGTATCAGCACAAGAACAGAATGTAACATTCAACATTAGTGAACTACGAAATTGTAAAGTCGACATTACACAGAGTGCCAACATTATGGCGAAACAAGACGCAATTTTTAAAGCGGTATTTACCAATCCTCGTGAACTCATAAGAAAAATTTGTGTAGGACCTGATAGCATACTAGAACAAGCTTTTGCCAGTCAGTCAAAAGTAATGAAAACCTTCCTTGAATGTGCCAAGCGTCAAACAGGCGCCAATACTGATCAAAACCTTAAACTAAAGATGACTAATATCCTTAAAATGAATATAGATCAAAACTCTATTCAAAAGTGTTCTCAAAATATTTTCACTTCTCAAACTCAGAGAGTAAAAATTCTTGGTCAATTATGTCAGGACAGCACAATAAGAATTGCACAAGATCTTATTGTTACTGCTGCTCAAGACTGTTTCTTTGAAGTTACACAAAATGCCTTGATGGAAGATCCTGCTATGAGAAGAGCAGTAAGAGAATTCAATGGTGATTATCAAGACGGATATCTGGATGATCAAGTAGATGCTGGTGCTAAAATTCCTGATGCTTGTTTTAATACGGGTAAAATTACTTATCGCAATCCTAATGCTCCTGGTACACCTATGGCTTCTCTCGGGGGATTTGCGTCCGCTGGTATGAGCGATATAAGCGATATAGATAGTGAAATCAAAAAATTAAAGTTGATGAATAAAATATTATTGGTTTTTGTGATTGTTTTACTTTTAATAATCTTTTTTATCTTTTATAATAAAAAATAAATGGAAGCCTTTTTAGTTTCACTCGGTCCTCCTATTGTCAAAGGGTTCACTGGTCTCTCTACCATTCAAGAAAATCTCATGTTCCTTGGTGTTATGGCTGTTTATACTTATGTCTATCTGTTGTATCGTTGCAAATATAAAACTGAGAAAAAACCTGCAGTCAGTATAAAAAAAGCGATTGGAGCAATGACTCCTCTTATTATCTACTGTATTGCATTATTTGTGATGTTAACTATTTTACAATATCGTTTCCAACCTCAAATATTCATTGTTTATAATC